>Ga0209089_10005395_pt1 | contig 10473 bp, 9 predicted proteins | sample ArcticOcean_MG_C_FD_187431 | JGI IMG/M metagenome (GOLD analysis project Ga0209089, IMG submission 187431) | Marine microbial communities from western Arctic Ocean - ArcticOcean_MG_CB2_150 (SPAdes) (version 2) | ecosystem: Environmental > Aquatic > Marine > Oceanic | place: Arctic Ocean: Canada...
AACCAGCTGTTAATATTATTAAAGTTACAAAAAAAACAGTTAGGTAGATCTTATCTTTTTCAAAATATGAAACAACCATGAAACATATTATACCGATAATAGTCACAGCGAAATCAAACTCTTCTGGAAATCCACTTGAACGTAAAATAGCCCCGAGAATTATAGCCAAACCACCTAACCACCTTAGTCTATTGAGATCTGACTCTCTGTATAGTGGTATTTTGTATACGTGATGCATTTTTTGCTCTATAAGACCCACTTCGATAGCTCCTCAAAAATATTGGACTTTAAGAATATTTTTCTTATTAACTAAGTAACTAAATTATACAATATTACTTTGATATATCCCAATGAGACGTACGCTATTTTTTTATATTTTGTATACTTAAACTAGTCATCTAGTAAGATTGTCAGTGTAATAAAATAGGTTTTTTCTGTGATGTTAGAAATACTCGGAAATTAGTGACTTTTTATAACATAGATGTACGCTTGCGTACATTTTGAAATAATATGCCTTGGAAAAAAATAACATATGATCAAGAAAATTTTGATTTTACCCGGTGATGGTATTGGTCCAGAAATCATAACTCAAGCCAAGAAAGTATTATTATTCCTTATTGCGGAAGGTGAGCTAGCGGTTAAGTTAGAACATGGATTAATCGGGGGAAGTGCTGTAGATGAAACTGGCACTCCTTTACCAGAAGAAACTTTAAAAAAGGCCAAGGAATCAACCGCAATATTGTTGGGTTCTGTTGGGGGTCCTAAATGGGAGTCAATCGATCGTCCCCTTCGTCCCGAGAGAGGGTTGTTAGCAATTCGGGCTGAACTTGGTTTGTTTGCAAATTTACGACCCGCTTTTTTGTTTCCGCAATTAGTAAAAGCTTCCACTTTGAATGAAGAAGTGGTTAGTGGTTTAGATATAATGATTGTTCGAGAACTAACTGGAGGTATTTACTTTGGTAATCCTCGTGGCATAAGAAAACTCGATGATGGCCAACGACAAGGCTTTAATACACTTGTCTATAATGAAAGAGAGATTGAACGTATTGCTAAAATTGCATTTGAGACCGCAAGTAGGCGCCAAGGCCGTTTGTGTTCAGTAGACAAAGCAAATGTTTTAGAAGCGACAGAGTTATGGCGGGAAATTGTCAGTGAAATGGCAAAAGATTTTCCAAAAGTCGAGTTACAGCATATGTATGTAGATAACGCTGCAATGCAATTAGTAAGAGAGCCAAAACAATTTGATGTTATTGTTACAACCAATATGTTTGGAGATATTTTATCTGATCTTGCCTCTATGTTAACTGGATCTATTGGGATGTTACCTTCTGCGTCATTAGCTAGTGAGGGCATAGGAATGTATGAGCCAGTTCATGGGTCTGCTCCAGATATTGCTGGTCAAAATGTTGCCAATCCCTTAGCTACTATTTTATCTCTATCAATGCTATTAAGATATTCTCTGCGTGAGGAAAAATTAGCCGACAAATTAGAACAAGCAGTAAGTCAGGTTTTAACCGACGGCCTAAGGACAAAAGATATTCATTCTAATGGGATGACATGCGTGGGAACTGATGAGATGGGTGAAGCAGTGATTAAAACACTGTCAACTTTGTTAGATTAATTAATTTTCACAATACCTTTATAAAAACTTTATGAAAGAAAAAAAATATAATGTTGCTGTTGTTGGTGTGACAGGCTTAGTTGGCAGAGCGATGCTATCAATCTTGGAAGAATGTAATTTTCCCATTAACAAGATTTATGCTTTAGCCAGCAGTCGTTCCGTTGGTAAGCGCATACCATTTAAAAACAATGAACTTATTGTCAGTGATCTGGAAACTTTTGATTTTAATTTGGCTGAAATAGGACTTTTCTCTCCGGGGGCATCTGTTTCTGCTATTTATGTACCAAAAGCAGTCGATACTGGATGTGTCGTTATCGACAATACATCACAATTTCGTTACGAAGATGATATTCCATTAGTGGTGAGTGAGGTTAATCCTCATGCTGTTGGTAATTACAAAAAAAGAGGAATTATTGCTAATCCAAATTGTTCAACAATTCAAATGCTCGTTGCATTAAAACCAATTTATGATGTGGTTGGCATCGAGCGTATTAATGTATGCACATATCAAGCCGTATCGGGGACAGGAAAAGAAGCGGTTGAAGAACTTACTAGACAGTCGATTGATTTTATAAATGCCAAAGATATTAAGAGTCATGTTTATCCAAAGCAAATAGCGTTTAATGTCATACCTCACATTGATACATTTCAAGAAAATGGATATACCAAGGAAGAGATGAAAATGATTTGGGAAACGCAGAAAGTTTTTGAAGATGAATCAATTTTAGTCAATCCCACAGCAGTCAGGGTCCCGGTATTTTATGGGCATTCCGAAGCCGTACATATCGAAACAAAAGAAAAGATAGGGGTTGAAGCAGCAAAGAAATTATTGAAAAAAATGCCTGGGGTGACTGTACTTGATTTGCATGAGGATGGTGGGTATCCAACAGCAGTTTCAGAGGCTTCCGGAAAAAATCCCGTTTTTGTGGGTAGAATTAGGGAAGACATCTCTCATCCTAGAGGTCTCAATATGTGGGTAGTATCGGATAACGTCCGTAAAGGAGCCGCTTTAAACTCCATTCAAATAGCCGAAATTCTGGTAAAAAACTACATATAGTTTATAGTTAGCTGACAATTATAATGTATGTTAGCAGGTTTTTATGAGACGTAATTTATCGACAATCATCTTTTTATTTTTGAGTCCAGCTTTTGTGTATGCGCTTGGTTTGGGAGATATTGTCGCAAATTCTGCCCTAAATGAACCATTAAAGGGAAGAATTGAATTATTATCAGCATTACCCGATGAGCTTGATTCGCTGAAGATTAGTTTAGCCGACAGTACTGCGTTTGCTAAAGCTGGCGTAGATCGGTCTTTTATTTTAGGTAAATTAGAGTTTACTTTGCAGCGTTCGGTCGATGACGAACCTGATTACATACGAGTTTCTAGCCAAATACCTATCCAAGAGCCATTTTTAAATTTTCTAGTTGAAGTGGTTTGGTCTAATGGCCGTATATTGCGTGAATATACTATTTTATTAGATCCTCCCTCGTATGATTTCCGTTCAAGAATAGAAAGACCAGTAGAGCCAGAAGGGATTGCTACAAATATAATCCAAGATGCAGTTTCCGTAGACACATCTCAACAGTCTGAAGTATCAACATATTTGCCTGTAACAAATTTTACTGGCAGTGATTATGGCCCGACATCAAGACTAGATACTTTATCTGAAATTGCTGATAAAACACGTTCAGATAAATCAATTAATTTAAATAAGATGATGATGGCTATATTTAGGGCTAATCCAGAAGCATTTATCAATCAAAATATAAATGGGTTAAAGGGAGGTTATGTTCTTCGTATTCCGGATGGAACCATGATAAACGAATTAACTTCAACCGAAGCTCTTAATAAAGTTAGATCACATCATGCTGCATGGGGAGATACAACATATATAGAAGATACTACCGTTATCCAAGAACAGCCTCAGACCATAGAAGTTGTTTCTGAAGAAGAAAAAATTGTTGATATAAGTGAAGTTGATGTAGTTGATTCAGAACTTAGATTGGTCGTTGCGGATGATGGAACTGAAGCAACGCAAGAAACAGGAAGTACTGAGCCTAGTAAATCAGATGATTTGTTAGTCGCAGAAGAAACTATAGAAACATTAACGCAGGAAAACCTTGAGCTTAAAGCAAGACTAAAAGAGCTAGAAACGCTTGTCGCGAAACTACAGCCTTTACTATCTTTTAAAGATGATGAGTTAGCTGCATACCAAGATCAATTAGCCACTAAGGCGGACAAAGCTGTAATCGAAGAAGAAAGCGAATCGTCGAAAGCAATTGCTGATACTTTGGAAGATACTTTAGCAGAAGTTGACGCAGACTTTGAAGAAGAAGATGTATTTGAAGAAGAAGATGTATTTGAAGAAGAAGATGTATTTGAAGAAGAAGATGTATTTGAAGAAGAAGATGTATTTGAAGAAGAAGATGTATTTGAAGAAATAACAGAGCAGCCGTCAAATAGTGACCAGTATGCAGAGTCAGTTGAGCGTGATACAGCCCTGGTTCAAGAAGCTCTTGGCCCATTTGAATCAATAATAGATAAAACTAAAAATATACTTATGAGTAAGTTTGGTTTAGCTGCTCTTGGCCTATTAGTACTTCTTCTTGTGTTGTTAAGATTTAGAAAAGAACCGGTTGAGACAGTACATATTGAACCCATTGATGATGCCGAACTTGCTGAAATTAATAAAGAGGTAACTGATTTAATGGATGATGCCGCTGCTACTCATAGCCCTGAAAGCGTAAGCGGCAGTGAAGATGAGACTATTATCGCAAAGCAAGAAACAGAATTAGCGGGTGAAAATTTATCCAAAGAGGAGAAAACAGAATTTTCTATGGATGAAGTTAATACTTATCTTGCTTTTGAGCAATTTGAAGATGCAGAAAAAGCAGTTCGTGCAGCAATTGATATTGATCCAAATAATTCAGAACTATATATAAAATTATTAGAAGTATTTTATAATTCTGGTAACAAGGAAGGTTATGAAAAGACCGCCATTATTGTGAATAAAAAGTTTAGTGATAACGGCGATATTTTGGATAAAACTCAAACAATGTGGCAAGAAATGACGAAGAGTCCTTTACTAATATCTGATGATAGTAGTGAAGATGAAACAATCGTAGTCGGTACCTCTGATGATAGTAGTGAAGATGAAACAATCGTAGTCGGTACCTCTGATGATAGTAGTGAAGATGAAACAATCGTAGTCGGTACCTCTGATGATGATTTTAATATTGATCTAGAGGTTCCATTAGAAGAAGAGAAAGAATCTGAGATAGAAATAAATCAACCGGATGATGATGATTTTGAGATCGATCTTAGTATCGGTGAGGATGATAATTTAGTTAATACAGATGCAATAATTGCTGAAGATGAAATATCAGATAATCTTGAGAAAACGGAATTTAATCTTGAAATAGATGATTTAGATGGTGGTGGCGATGATAATGAAATTTCTCTTGAAATAGATGATTTAGATGAGGACGTTTCTAATAAAAGTAGCCAAGAAGATACTCATGCTGCGTTTGTAGAAAAAGTTGCTGAATCTGAAGATCTAAGCACAGAAGATGTGGTAGCAACGAAACTAGACCTTGCTAAAGCGTACGTTGAAGTATCTGATAACGAGAATGCCAAAACAATTTTGGATGAGGTTTTGGTAGAGGGTGACGAAGAGCAACGTAAACAGGCACAAATTCTATTAGATCAAATCTAGTTAATTGGTAAGATCTACCCTAAAAGTACATGTAATTACGGGATTATTTCTTTGAGCATTTTTTATACAAGTAATTAAGACCAGTAAAGGATGAAAATTGCACTGGGAATTGAGTATGCTGGTTATAATTACTACGGTTGGCAAAAGCAGAGTATCTCTCCCACAATTCAGGAAACCGTTGAATCAGCACTTTCAGATATTGCTAACGAAATTGTCAATGTTTATTGTGCAGGAAGAACAGACACAGGTGTCCATGCGATACAGCAAGTTATTCATTTTGAAACATTATCTGTACGTGAACCGCATAGTTGGATCTTGGGTGCGAATTCGAAACTACCAAAAGATATTTCCGTTATCTGGGCATTAAATGTCGATGATAATTTCCATGCGAGATATGCTGCTGAGAATAGAACTTATCAGTATTTGATATTAAATAGGCGCTCTAGGCCGGCAATATTGAATGGATTAATAACATGGGAATGCCAGCAACTTGATTTTAAAAAGATGGTTGAGGCATCAAAATGTCTTTTAGGACAGCATGATTTTACATCTTTTAGAGCAGCATCTTGCCAGGCAAAATCTCCCATTCGAACAGTTCACAAATTAGAGATTAATAAAATAGAAGACTATTTTGTTATAACCATATGTGCTAATGGATTTCTTCATCATATGGTACGAAATATTGCAGGCGCTTTAATAGCTGTAGGTATCGGAAAAGAAAAAGTAAACTGGGTGGCGGATACGCTAGATGCAAAGAATAGAACAGAAGCGGGTGTTACAGCGACGCCCGATGGTTTATATTTAGTTAATATTACATATCCAAAGCATTATTTAATTCCTGAACCAAAAAAGTTAATTGACAATCTTAAATTTAATTATTAGAAAATCGGTATATAACATTATTAAAAAATAAAAATTATGCATCGAACGCGTATAAAAATTTGCGGAATCACCAACCTCCAAGATGCGAAAGTAGCTATTGATGAAGGGGTCGATGCGATTGGGTTGGTTTTTTGTGAAAATAGCCCACGTTACATTAATATTAGCAAAGCAAAAGAAATCGTTGAGAATATAACACCATTTGTAAATTGCGTTGGTTTGTTTGTGGACGCAGAAAAAGAATATATAAATGATGTATTAAAGGAAGTTGCGCTTGATACACTACAATTTCATGGACAAGAATCTGAACAGGCTTGCGCTTTGTATAACAAACCTTATATTAAAGCAATTAGAATGAATGAAAATATAAATCTTTCAGAAGAGGCAGAGAAATATTTTTCAGCACACGCATTACTACTTGATACTTATATTGAAGGATTGTCGGGTGGAACTGGTATCGTTTTTGATTGGGATATGATCCAAAAAGATATAACGAAACCAATTATCTTAGCGGGCGGGCTTAATACTAGTAATGTAAAAGATGCTATTAAAAAAATTAGCCCATACGCTGTTGATGTTAGTGGTGGAGTAGAGGCTGAAAAAGGAAAAAAGGATCCTAGTAAAATAAAAGAATTTATTAATGAGGTTATGAATGTCTAAAGTAAATAAAAATATAAATGATTCGGCAATAAATGCATTCAGTTGTATGCCTGATGAGAACGGGCATTTTGGATTGTATGGTGGACGTTTTGTTTCTGAAACTTTAATGGGCCCGTTAGAGGATCTTGAGGAAGCATACAAAAAATACATTAAAGATCCTGAGTTTAATGCTGAGCTTGAATCTGATTTAAAACATTATGTCGGACGACCTTCTCCTCTTTATCATGCAAAACGATGGAGTGAACAATTAGGTGGCGCACAAATTTATTTAAAAAGAGAAGATTTAAACCACACTGGTGCACACAAAATTAATAATACTGTTGGACAGGCACTACTAGCAAAGAGGATGGGAAAAAAAAGAGTAATTGCTGAAACTGGGGCAGGACAGCATGGCGTTGCAACAGCTACTGTGGCCGCTAGATACGGTATGGAATGTGTTGTGTATATGGGCGCTAAAGATATAAAAAGGCAGGCTATTAATGTTTTTCGGATAAAACTTTTAGGAGCCACAGTTGTTCCAGTTGAAGCAGGATCAAAAACTTTAAAAGACGCTTTAAATGAAGCAATGCGAGATTGGGTAACATATGTAGATACAACGTTCTATATTATAGGAACAGTTGCAGGCCCACATCCGTATCCAGCAATGGTCAGAGATTTTAATGCTGTTGTTGGTCGTGAAGTACGACAACAATGTTTATCACAGATAGGAAAATTACCAGATACCTTAGTCGCTTGCGTTGGCGGGGGGTCTAATGCTATTGGCCTTTTCCATCCTTTTTTAAACGATAAAGGAGTTTCTCTCTATGGCGTTGAAGCAGCTGGTGATGGGTTGGAGACAGGTCAACATGCCGCACCACTAAGCGCTGGAAAACCTGGCGTACTACACGGTAATCGAACCTATCTTATGGAGGATAATTATGGCCAAATAATTGAGACACATTCAATTTCGGCAGGCTTGGATTACCCTGGGGTTGGACCAGAACACGCGTGGTTGAAAGATACTGGCCGAGCAAATTATGTATCAGTTACCGATAATGAGGCAATTCAGGCGTTTCATGATTTGTGTCAAATCGAAGGTATAATTCCCGCATTAGAGTCAAGTCATGCGCTTGCATATACATCAAAAATTGCCCCAACAATGGATAAAAATGCGATAATAATTGCTAATCTATCAGGGCGTGGCGACAAAGATATTCAAACAATTGCAACGCATGAGGGGATAACAATCTGAATTTGGAATTTCAAAATGAATAACCGTGAGCGTTTAATTGAAATAATGACTGAACGTGAGTTAGATCGTATAGAGTTAGCACAATTACTTAGCGTAAAGAAAAAAGATATTGATCAGTGGCTGCTATCAAATGAATCAAAAGAACATAAAGAAGTTCCAGATATGGCAATTGAATTACTTCAATATAAACTAGACCTATAAGCTAATATTAAGTTTATTTACTGGCTTTTTAAATTTTAACTACATTTTATTCAATTGCATAATAGATTATGAGTAGAATTGAATCTTGTTTCAACACAATAAAAAAAAATAATAAAAAGGCACTTATTCCTTTTTTAACCGCGGGAGATCCTTCACCTAATATTACTGCTAGTTTAATGCATGAGTTAGTTTTAGCAGGTTCCGATATTATTGAGTTAGGCGTGCCATTTTCAGATCCAATGGCTGATGGCCCAGTAATACAACGTGCTAGCGAACGTGCATTAGCACAAAACACGAATACAGATGATGTATTCAATATTGTTGCTGACTTCAGGACTAAAGATAAGACTACCCCAGTAATTTTAATGGGTTATTTAAATCCGATTGAAATTATGGGTTATAGTAAGTTTACTAAAAAAGCTTCGGACGCTGGTGTTGATGGACTTATAGTGGTTGATTTACCGCCTGAAGAATCTTCCGATTTACAAGGAGCTCTAACATTATATGATATAGATCAAATATTTCTTTTATCTCCAACTACAATTGATAAGCGTCTTAAAATGATTTGTAAAGCTGCTTCTGGTTTTCTTTATTATGTTTCATTAAAAGGAGTGACTGGTAGTAATCAGTTGGATATAAAAATGGTAGAGGAAAAAATAAATGAAATAAGAACTAAAACAACTCTCCCATTAGCAGTTGGTTTTGGCATCAAAGATGCTCAAGTTGCAGAGTGTGTGGGTCGAATTAGCGATGCCGTAGTTATTGGGAGTGCATTAGTTGAAATAATTGCTAAGCACGCTAAAAATACGAAGGAAATGAAAAAAAGAATTTCATCATTTATAAGCTCATTACGAAAAGCACTAGATAATATTCAATAAATTAAATAATGAATTGGTTTAAAAAAATATTACCTTCCAGAATAAAAACTGCTAGTAACGGTCGTCATACAGTTCCTGAAGGAGTATGGACGAAGTGTAATGACTGCGGAGTGGTTCTTTATCGTGAAGAGTTAGATAGTAATCTTGAGGTGTGTCCTAAATGTGATCATCATATGAAAATTGGTGCGCGAATTCGTCTTGAATCTTTTTTAGATGAAGAATATAGAAAAGAGATAGGGAGTAATATTAAATCTATCGATGTCCTTAAATTTCGCGATAGTAAACGTTATAAAGATAGATTAAGTCAGGCAAAAAAAAATACAGGCGAGAATGATGCATTAATTGTTATGTCTGGAAATTTGAAAGGACTTTCTGTTGTTGTTTGTGCTTTTGAATTTGGTTTTATGGGTGGGTCAATGGGATCTGTTGTTGGGGAAAAATTTGTACTCGCAGTAGAAAAGGCTATTGAACTAAATGCATCTTTAGTTTGTTTTTCTTCGAGTGGTGGAGCAAGAATGCAAGAAGGCTTATTCTCATTAATGCAAATGGCAAAAACAGCAGCAGCACTTGCGTCCTTCCGTAAATATAAATTACCATTTATTTCAGTAATGACTAATCCAACAACTGGAGGTGTTTCCGCTAGCCTTGCTAGTCTTGGCGATATTAATATTGCTGAACCAAATGCATTAATTGGATTTGCTGGCCCGCGAGTTATAGAGCAAACTGTTAGAGAAAAATTACCCGAAGGATTTCAACGTAGTGAATTTTTACTTGAACATGGGGATATAGATATGATTATAGATCGCAGACAATTACGTGCTAGGATTGGTGAAATAATATCAATATTAACTCACCAATAATTTACAACTTAAATTTGATATATCATCAGATAAAAATAGTTTATGGGGAATAAATTAATAACATCATTCCAGGAAAATACTAATCGATTAAGATTTAGAAGCATAGACAAATGGTTGCAATGGCAAGAAAGTTTACATTTTACTGCAATTGAACTCGGTCTAGAGCGTTGCCGAAGAGTGGCTAATAATATGGGATTATTAAATCCATCCTATAATGTTATTAGTGTTGCTGGAACAAATGGAAAAGGATCTAGTATTATTATGTTAGACCGTATTTTACGTAATGCGGGTTATAAAATCGGTCGTTACACTTCTCCTCATTTACTTCGATACAATGAACGAATTTGTATTAATGGAAACGAGGTTACGGATACTGAATTATGCGAATCATTTGATCGGATTGATAGGGCAAGAGGAGTTATTTCAC
>Ga0209089_10005398_pt1 | contig 10469 bp, 9 predicted proteins | sample ArcticOcean_MG_C_FD_187431 | JGI IMG/M metagenome (GOLD analysis project Ga0209089, IMG submission 187431) | Marine microbial communities from western Arctic Ocean - ArcticOcean_MG_CB2_150 (SPAdes) (version 2) | ecosystem: Environmental > Aquatic > Marine > Oceanic | place: Arctic Ocean: Canada...
ATGGCCGTAGGCAGTAATGCTGCCATGACACCGGCATCGTGGTAGGCGCCGCTGGGCATCTCAACCCACTGCCCTGGCACATGTTTTTGGGCAGCCGATTCCAGATGGACACGCAGTGTTTCGTCCATCTTGACCGGTGCGATGCGTTCGCGTGAGGGTGACATCTCGACCGTCGCCTGGTCTCGAGAGCGAACCTCATTCACCAACCGATCAACTTCAGCTTCAAACGCATCCAACATAGCCATCGATGGGTCGCGGTATTGGAGTTCCAACTCGGCATACCCCGGTACGATTGAGGCAGCGCCGGGTCGGACCTCGACCCGGCCCATGGTCCACACCGAACGCGGTCCTGCGAGGGCAGAAAATGCATCGTTGATACCCTGGGCGAGTGCAAAAAGTGCGGTGGCTGCATCTTTTCGAATCGACATCATCGTGGTACCCGCGTGATTCTGCTCTCCAATGAAACGAAAGCGTCGACCCCCCAGACCAACGATCGAATCGACCACGCCGATGCGGTTACCGGCAGCCTCTAAATGTGGGCCCTGTTCAATGTGTGCTTCAAGAAACCCCCGGTAACGGCTTAGATCTAAGGCTTCATGCGGCACGTTTTCAAGACCGGCTTCGCGAAGCGCGTCAGGCAATGTAACGCCGTCCTTATCCATCGCCTGACTGATGGCATCAGGTGGTAGCAATCCACACAAGGAAAGACTGCCGAGGCATCCATAGAATCTGGATTCCTCGTCCTGAAGAGAAACCACATCCACTGCCAGATGGCGAGTGGTGGAATCCTCGGCCAGGGTGCGGGCGACTTCGAGACCGTAAATTACCCCCAACGCACCATCCAGCCAACCTCCCGTTGGCTGCGTATCGGAGTGTGAACCAATCAGCATTGCCGGACCCGTGTTGGGAGACTTTCCGGTGACATTGCCGACCCCATCCATCGCGGTAGTGAGGCCCGCCTCCTCAAACTGCGATCGGAGCCAGTCACGAGCCGCCATGTCCGCGGCAGAAAATGCGGGGCGCACCACGCCCTGACCCACCGCACCGATCGTACGCAGGTGACGAAGATTCGATAACAAGCGCTCACTATTGATCAAAGGCATACTGAACTCGTCCGCCGTTTCAGGAATTAATCAGCCGCTAACGGGATCGCACCGAGGCTCGCGCACCCGTCACTACTGTGGTATTCGGAAAAAACACTATACCATCGAGATGACGACACCACAGCAATCGCATTGTCTGCACTGAACGACTCTGACATAAACACACTGTGAACAACAACGAACTCATTGCGCTCAGCGCGAGCGAAGTCCGCCGCCAATTGGACAGTGGTGATCTTTCTCCGCTCGATGTATTCAATGCCGTTGCAGAAAGAATCGCCGCGGTGAATCCGATCGTTAATGCACTGCCGACCCTGTGCCTGGAAACCGCTCATGACCGGGCCGCGCAACTGACAAAAAACCAGGTACCCGTGGCCGAACGGGGAGCACTCTGGGGATTGCCCCTCGCGGTGAAAGATTACAACGACCTGGCCGGTGTCAAAACAACCTATGGCTCTCCCATTTTTGCTACCAACGTGCCGAGCATCTCTGATGCCACCGTCGCACAACTCGAAGCGGCTGGCGCTATTCCTATCGGCAAAGCCAACGTCCCGGAATGGGCGGGTGCACACACGTTTAACCCGGTTTTTGGTCATACGCTGAACCCATGGAATCACAACATGAGTGCCGGCGGTTCATCTGGCGGCTCAGCGGTCGCACTGGCAACCGGCATGGTCTTCCTAGCAACCGGCAACGACCTGGGTGGCAGCCTACGCGTGCCGGCCAGTTTCAACGGTGTTGTCGGCCTAAGGCCCAGTCCTGGACGCGTTCCCCGTGGCCAACGCCTCCCTTCATTTGACACGCTATGGGTGGAGGGTCCCATGGGTCGCTGTGTCGAAGACGTGGCGCTGATGTTAGATGGAGGAGCGGGCCAGCACCCCGATGATCCGTTGTCCTTTGATTCCCCTTATCGCAGTTTCCGTGAACAGCTTGGTGATGCGGCCCTCCCCAAACGGGTTGCCTTCAGTCCCGATCTCGGTGCCGTACCCATGGAGCCCGAAATTGCCACGATCTGTGCCAATGCGGCGCAACGTTTCACTGAACTTGGCGCCGATGTCCACTGGGCAAGCCCAGATTTTTCCGGTGTGATCGATGCCTTCCAAACCCTGCGCGCCCATCTGTTTGCCGGCATGATGGAACCTTTACTTAAAACCCATCGAAAGCTGATCGCACCGGAAATCATCTGGAACATTGAAAAAGGCCTTGCACTGAGCGCCGCCAATGTACGCGATGCCGAACGGGTGCGAACACACATTACCCAGCAGATGGCAACATTTTTCGAGCAGTACGACCTACTACTGTGCCCAACCGTATCCGTGCCGCCTTTTCCACGCGAGTTGCGATACGTAGAAGAGATTGCAGGTCAAGCGACCGATACTTACATCGACTGGATCGCCATCACCTTTGCGATCACGATGACCGGATGCCCTGCGTTGAGCCTACCCGCTGGAGTGACAACAAGCGGCCTGCCGGTCGGCCTGCAGGTCATCGGGCGTGCCCGAGGTGAAGGTGATCTACTGCGCGCATGCCATCATATGGAAAGCGTCTTCGACCTCGCCTCCCATGTGCCAATCGATCCGCGGGCTGACTGAGCTAAGAGAGAGCCTGTCCTGAACTGTGAATGACTGACGAGCGCCCCTCGGGGTTTACGCCACCCGATCGCCCTTCTTGATCTTGGCAGTCCGATTATCCACACCGGGCAGCATGCTCGCTGGATCTCGCGTGACAACAACATCCAAAACGGTCGGTCGGCCTTTTTCTTGCATTGCGCTTCGCAGTGACGCACCAATCTGGTCAGGGGATTCCACACGAATTCCCCGACAACCCAATGCCTCAACCACATCGGCATAGTTAGTCTCAGACAGTTCAGATGCGTGATACGCATCCTTTCCATACATCAGGTGTTGCAATGCTTTCACATAGCCAGAAGCGGCGTTGTTGACCACAATGACGGTAAACGCTAATTTCAAACGCCGGGCCGTTTCGAGTTCACCAAGCACCATGTTGAACCCACCATCGCCGGTCAACGCGACAACAGGTCCCAAACCACGCTGCGCCGCGCCCAATGTGGCCCCAATCCCACCGGGCACACCATAACCAATTGAGGCGAATCCACGATCGGGGACGAAGCCCCGCCCGGCACGTTTCGTGTCATACAGCAGTCCCGCCCAGTGCGCAGCAAATCCACCGTCAGCGACAAGACTCGCATCATCCGGCAAGTTCAGATTCAACTCATGCAGCAAGCGCGCCATGTTGATCGGCACTTCAGCGGAAGTGAGCCGGGGTGCGACGTCCGCACGCCACTGCTGCATTCGCGTGGCGACGGTTGCTGCCCACCCGGCAAGCCGCTCCTTGAGCTCATTTTGTGGAAGCGCTTCAAGCAAGTCTGCAATGCCTTCTCGTGCATCGCTCCACAAGCTAACGCTGGGAATGACCGTACGGCCAATTTCTTCGGCCACGATGTCAAGATGTATGATCTTCTTGCCGGGCTCAGGCAAGGTGTAGCGTTTGGTCGCTATTTCTCCCAACTTGCAACCCACCACCAGCAGCACATCTGACTCGTCGATCAGCCGATTCGCAATTCGATCGTAACGGCCAAAAATACCGGCGTTGAGCGCACTGGTGCAAGCGATTGACCCCTTGCCACTCATGGTATGTGCGACTGGCATATTCGTGGCTTCGGCAAACCGGGTGATCATTTGTGCTGCCCCACTGATATGCACGCCACCACCACATAACATGATCGGCCGCTCCGCTTCCACGAGCAACTCGACGGCCGCCGCAAGGTTCTCAGCAGCAGGTCTGGTGCGCAGCGCAGGAGCCGCCGTATAAGTGGAATCTACTTCAAACCAGGTCTCGTCAAAGGGATAGGTCGCGTGCGCAATGTCTTCGGGTATGTCGACAACCACCGGCCCAGGGCGACCGGTTGTCGCGACAACAAATGCTCGCCGAATAAGTTCAGGGATTCTCTCAATGTGATCGATACGGATAATTTCCTTAACAGCAGGACGCAGGATCTCGACCTGCCTGCTTTCTTGAGTCATGTTCTTCCAGGAATGCAATCGATGCGTGTTAGCCACCAACGCAACGATGGGAATCCCAGCGTTCAAACTCTCAACCAGCGCAGTCACAAGATTGGTTGCGCCCGGGCCAAGTGTTGCATCACAAAGTCCAACACGCCCCGTCACCTTGGCATAGGCGTCAGCTGCAAAAGCGCCACATCGTTCATCATTGATTAGATAATGCTGCAACCCAAGCCGTCGCGCTGCATCATAGAATGGGAGCAGCTGAAAGCCGCCCATTCCAAATATCGGTCCCGCTTCATGCGCCAACAACATGTGCGCCAGCGCTTCGCCGCCAGTCATTTCATTTGCCGTCATCTAACAACTCCATCTTAGAATCAACAATGGTTTTGCAACGTCACGCTTACTACCTACCCATCAGGGCGATGTCTTTTATTAATCGCCCGCACTCTATCTCATTAACTCCCGTGCAACGGCGGCAATTCGCTCAGGAGTGACTCTCAGCAAATCCTCAAGGGGCGGCGCGTATGGAATGGGCACACGGGGCGCACCAATGCGCTTTATCGGCGCCCTGAGTGAAGAAAACGCACGATCTGCAACCGTCGCGGCCACCTCCGCGCCGAAGCCTCCAACCTGGACGGCTTCGTGCGCAACCAGCAGGCGACCGGTTTTCTCAACACTGTCAAGCACTGCCCTTTTATCCCACGGCCAAAGTGTACGTAAGTCGATCACTTCGGCCTCTAAGCCCTCTTCCTCCAACGTAACGGCCGCCAACATCGCCTCGTGACAAGTCGATGACCACGAGACGATCGTCAGATCCTGACCCGTGCGCGCGATTCGAGCCACACCGAGTGGGATCGGATCGCAATCCGGCACCTCTCCCTCGAGTGCCCACAGATTTTTGTGCTCCATATACACGACTGGGTCATCACAACGAATGGAGCTTTTTAATAACCCCAGGTTGTCATGCGGCGTCGACGGACAGACCACAACAAGCCCGGGGATATGGGTGTACCAACTTTCAAGCGACTGCGAATGCTGGGCTGCAGATGAACGCCACATGCCCATCGGTTCGCGTACAACCAGCGGTACTTTTGTCTGACCCCCAAACATATAACGCGCCTTGGCGGCCTGATTAACCAACTCGTCTACCGCGCATAAGGCAAAGTCAGCGAATCGCATTTCAACCACTGGACGCGTACCACTCATCGCTGCCCCAACAGCGCTCCCAAGAATAGCCGCTTCAGAGATGGGCGTGTCGGCGATGCGCTCAGGGCCAAACTCCTCTGCCATTCCCTGATACTGCCCAAACACCCCGCCTCGCCCAAGATCTTCCCCCAAAGCCCAGATAGTGGGGTCTCGTCGCATCTCTTCAGTCAACGCTTGTTTGGCAGCATCGGCATAGGTCATCGTTGTCATCAGAATGCCTCCTGTCGCGGATCGCCAATGTCCTGCACATCCTCGAAAGCCCGGGAAAGCGGTGGCCAGGGAGCAGCCTTGGCATCAGAAAAAACAGCAGCCATCTCGATCCGGGCAGTCGATTCATGGTTGTCCAACATCACCGAATCGACCTTGGCTCGTCGAAGGACACCACTAAGATTCGCTATTGGATCGGACTCCCATGCTTTTTCAACCTCACTCCGAAGTCGATACGTGTCTGGATCCGAAGCCGTGTGTCCCGACAAACGGTATGTTTTTGCGACCAAAAGGCGCGGTCCGTTACCCGCTCGAATGGATGAAATGACCGACCGAACCGCCTCATCGATACTGATCAAATCGTTACCATCTACCGTGAGTGATGGAATGCCTAAAGCCTCGGCCCGAGCAGCCGCTCCTTTGCCGCCAGTGACAGATGACGTCGACGTGGTTGATGCAAATCCATTGTCTTCACAAACGAACAAGGCAGGCAGATTGAACACGACTGCCCAGTTCAATCCTTCAAGAAACGGGCCTCGATTGATCGCCCCGTCACCAAAAATCGAGCACACGATTCTGTCACTTTTCAATAACTTAATCGCGTGTGCGGCACCGGCCGTAATGTGGATGTTGGCGCCCACCACACCGTTTGCACCGAGCATCCCCACGCTGAAGTCCGCGATGTGCATTGACCCGCCTTTGCCGTGGCTGTTACCACCTTCTCGGCCCAACAGTTCACGCATCATCTGGTTGGGGTCAGCCCCTTTAGCCAATGTGTGGCCATGACCGCGGTGAGTTGACGTCAATAGATCGTCGGACCGTAGATTAAGACAGACCCCGGCAGCAATGGCTTCTTGGCCAATGGATGGATGAATCGCGCCTAGAACCAGTTTTTCAGTGTGTGCCTGCAACGCCGCTTCCTCAAACGCACGGATCCTCCACATCAACGCGTGATGTTTCAACAACCGGTCAATGTCTACATTCGTTGTCTTCTGTGAAACCACCCATACTTCTCCTTAAGTCTTTACCCCACCTGCCGAGTGTTTTTTTATGACTTGCCTCATCACAGCGGCAAATACCTGCAGAGTTTGCCCCGGGTTAATGCCACAGGTCTTTGCCTTTTCGTTGACATAACTGATTTTTCCGCTATCCCACATAGAACGAGCATCACCGATTCGAGCACTCATACAGTCAACCGTCACCGCCACAATCCCCCGAGCATCAAGCGCCGCTAACCGAGTAATTCCGACACCATTAGCACCCACACCGGCATCGTTAAACGCACAGGCTGCCGCAGGCACACGAATTGCAGCCGCAATATCACCGCCAAGCAATCCGCCATGGCTACCGGTTACGATAATTTGTCCTTCATCTTCAGGACGCACCAGTGACGCAGAATCAATACCCCAAACGATCGGCTCCCCATCATCAGCCATCGACAAACAAACTCGCGACTCTTCGTAAGCCGGCGCCTTAATCTCAAACCACGGTGCCGCCCTCATGAGTTCGGCGACCTCCCCCACACCCTGGTGTACCAAGCAACCCAGTTTCGCAGCCACCGTATTGACGCGACTGATCTTGCCGCGTCTCAGCATATCCCTGCCATCGCCGATACAGGCGCTGACATGACTGCAGGTGGCGGCTGGAATTCCCAGTGCTTCGAGGTAGGCCAAAGAGGCAAAACCAGCATCGTCCTTGCCACCGCCTGCATCATTGAGAACAATCCCTCGAACTTGGCTCCTGGCTGCCAAATAAGCGGGGTAGACGCCGCCATGGCTACCTGCCACTAACACTCGACCGATGATCTCATCGGGAAGTTTCGTCATGCTGTCTACCGCAACAATCGTGTTGGCCATCATCGTACTGATGTATCTATTGCCCTTGATCCGCCAATCTCACCGCACTCCACAATACCATTGCGCGCCGGTAACCCCGAAAAATAATCAGCTCAACTCATCGCGTTCTTCGAAGGCAGCCGTTCATATCAGCATCCATCTGCCTCGCCGCACGTGATTTCAACCAACCAGCGCGGTCGCCTTGATCTCGACCAAATCACCTGGGGCAAGATCGACGCCAACACAAGCACGACAGGGCCAACCGTCACTTGGTATCCATTCACACCAAACGGCATCCATTTCATCTTTGGTTGACATGTCAGTCAAATAGATAACGGCCTCAACAATACGGTGCTTGTTGGTCCCAGCCGCCGCCAACAACGAGTCCAGGCGTTCCAGGGTGACGCGGGTTTGCTGAGCCACCGTTGTTCCCTCCCCCCCTGCCGTCGCCACGGTCCAGATCAGCCCGTTAGCGCTTACCGAAGGACAACGCCCCACGGCCGAACCTGTCGCACGAATGATATCCATACTGATGACTCCCTTTACCTTGCCAATGAATAAGTCTGACTGTAGGCGCGCTCTGTAGGGTAGAGCAATACCTCACACAAAGTCGGTTTGTCGTCGCGTTCACTGTCGATTAGGCATAATGCTGCGATCCAAATTAAATCACGCTCACCCATGTCTTCCTCGTCAGCTCCCCCGGAACCCACCCTATCGATCGCGTTCACGAATGTGGCACACCTGTTCACCCACGCGTTGACCATTCTCTATGCCACCGCGGTGCTGTATCTACCGCAGGAGTTTGGCCTCCCGTATGGCGAAATGCTGGGTCTGTCGAGTGTCGGGCTGATCCTGTTTGGCGTTGGCAGTCTGCCGGCCGGCTGGCTCGGGGATCGGTGGAGCCAGGTCGGCATGATCGTGATCTTCTTCCTTGGCGCCGGCGCGTCGGCCATTGTGATCGGAACAGCAAAGAGCGTTCCCGCACTATTTATCGGACTTTCTCTTGTCGGTCTTTTCGCTTCGATTTACCATCCCATCGGTACCGCCTGGCTGGTTGCCTGCGCTCGAAAACAAGGCATGACGCTCGGGATCAACGCCGTCTTCGGCGGCCTCGGCAGTGCGATCGCACCGGTGTTTGTCGGCATCATGGTGGATCACGTGTCGTGGCGCGCAGCATTTGTGATTCCAGGGGTACTCGCTTTCGCAACCGGGCTTGGCCTGTTGTTTGCCTGGTGGCGCGGTTGGGTAGCCGACCTGCGCGCTGACCGCGCGCCGGCCCCACCGCCTGATCCCTCAACCTATCGACGGGTGTTCTTTGTCTTGATGGTCACCATGGCCTGCAATGGACTGGTTTACACCGGCATGCTGCACACCATACCCAAAATTTTCGAATCGGGCCTCGGTGAGGTACTGTCGTCAACCACCAATTTCTTCGTCATGCTGGGAATCGAGACAGGAAACTACACAGACCTCGGGCTCTTGGTCGGTGGTGTCATCGGTCTGTCATCTTTGTGCAGCATGTTCGGAGGCTGGCTGGCGGATCGTTACTCAGCCAAACGCATCTATCTGATCTTCTGGACGCTCACGATCCCTCCGCTCTTTTTCGTCACGTCTACCAGCGGTATGACCCTGCTCGCCGTGGTGCTGCTTGCGATGTCGTTTAACGTGACTTTCGTCGCCGCGGAAAACATTCTGGTTGCACGTTACACACCCTTCAAGTGGCGGTCACTCGCCTACGGTGCCCGCTTCGTATTGGCATTAGGCGTTGGCGGGCTCACCGTGCGCCTTGCGGGTAATCTATATGACCAAGATGGCAGTTTCACCGTGATCTATTTGCTACTCGCAGGGGGTGCACTGCTTGCATCTCTAGGCGCTCTGTTACTGCCACGCACACCAACCCATGCCAGTCCGGTCATACCCTAAACCCATGCTCAACTGTTGATCATGCCCTCATCAACGTTGCACACTTGCCCGGTGATGTAACTGGCCCCTTCCGACAATAGAAACTCGATGACTGTCGCGACTTCCCGTGCCAATACCACCGGCCACACCGGTCACCAGTACCTGTTTGCCTGACAAAGCAGTCATGCGGTTCGGCCCCTACACCACCGGTGAAGTACCACCATCGATGTTGATCGCGGTCCCCGTGACATAACTCGCCTTGGGCGATGCCAGGAAACAGATCACATCGCCTGCCTCGCTGGCCTCGCCAACCCTACCCAAGGGCACACTCTTGGCCAGAGCCTGCCAGTGATCGTCAAGGGAATACGAGGCATCATTCTCATGGACGACTGCCCACTTACTCCGGTGTTGCCCACTCTTGATCAGCCCAATGCAAATCGTGTTCACTCGAATGTTGAATTCGGCGAGTTCCTTCGACCAGGTCTTGGTCAGAGAAATACCGGCCGCGCGGGACATCGCCGTTGGCTGGGTTCCCGCGGCAGGCGCCTTACCCCCCGGGGTCGTCGTATTGATGATGACAGCGGACTCCGATCGCTTAAGATGCTCGAGTGCGTGTCGTGCACAATAAATCGCGCCGTATACCTTGAGCTGGATATCTCCCATCATCTGTTCATTGCTCAAATCCTGCAAACGCGCGACCGATGACGTGCCGGCATTATTCACCAGGATATCAACCCCGCCCCATTTCGACACAACCTCGTTGATCAATGCCTCGACTTGGGCCTCGTCAGTGACATCGGTGGGAATTCCGATCACTTCGTTGCCTGTTTCATCGGTGATTTCTTTCGCCGCGTTGGCGAGTGTTACCTCGGTGCGCGCCGCGATAGCGACCCGCACGCCCTCGCGCGATAGTGACAGTGCCGCTGCCTTACCAATGCCGTCGCTGCCTCCGGTAATGATCGCGACCTTGCCCTTAAGTTTCAGATCCATCGTCTCTCTCCGTGCTCTTTGTTTGAGCAGTCTACTCGGACGGACAATGGTTACCAATTGGTCATCAATGTGGTGCATAGTGCGCGGCACCTAACCCACCCCCATTTCCCCGTGAACTATCCTCGACCGACGCTAACCAACCTCCACTCTCATACCTATCGTTGTAAACACGCCAGCGGCGACGCTGTCGACTACGTGCGAGC
>Ga0209089_10005399_pt1 | contig 10469 bp, 12 predicted proteins | sample ArcticOcean_MG_C_FD_187431 | JGI IMG/M metagenome (GOLD analysis project Ga0209089, IMG submission 187431) | Marine microbial communities from western Arctic Ocean - ArcticOcean_MG_CB2_150 (SPAdes) (version 2) | ecosystem: Environmental > Aquatic > Marine > Oceanic | place: Arctic Ocean: Canada...
AAAAATGAAATAGAGAGTATATTATGAATTTAATTATCACATGTCAAAGAAATCTTGAGGAGTCAACTATTTTAGAAATTCAAAATATTTTAGAAAGATTTGGAGATTCAGATGCAATTATTGAAAAAACAATCTTTTCAGGAATAATAGAAGTTGAGACTAAACTTGATATCATGAAAATTCTAGATAATTTTAAAGAGATAATTGAAGATGAACCATGGCTAATCAAATATTGTTCAAGAATAATTCCAATTCAAGATGAATGTGAATCAAAATTAGACAAGATCAAAGAGAAAGTAATCAATCTTTCTCATAATATTAAAAAAAATGAAACATATAGAATTACAGTAGAAAAACGGCAATCATCATTACATACTAAAGATATCATTTCTGAAATTGCAGATTCATTATCAAACAAAGTGTCATTAGATAATTCAGATTGGGAAATAATTATTCAAGTATTAAGAAATAAAACAGGGATTAGTATTATTCCACCAAATTCCATTCTAAGTGTAGATAAACAGAAACGTATTGAACTAGATTAGTATTGAAGCTTTTTCAACAAGTAGATCAATTAATGGAGTTTTAGATTCAATTGAATTCATAGTTTGAGTAGATATTTGAAAATATTTTTTGAGAAAAGTTGAATTATCGTTTTTAAAAAGTAGATCTAAATCATGATATATCATTTTATGTAATTTAATTAAATTAGATTTGTTTCCTATAGCTATTAAAATAAAATTTTTAGTTTTTGATAATCCTACATTTTTTATAGCATCATTAATTTGAGTAGTATTTGAAAATCTTAATAGTAAATCAGTTTCAATTTTGTCGGATAAAAGCTGATCTTTTAACTTCTGATTTATAGAAATAATGATAATTTTTTTTGCGTGTTCTTTATCAAGGATAAATTTGGATGAAATTGCTTGTAATTTTAATCTAGGAAATTTTTTCCTTAGTGATAAAAGATATTCTTTGTTTGAATTTGATTTATTAATTTCAAATAATCCAATGTGGTGCTTTTTAATTGTGAAGGTAACATTTGTTTTTGAACCTCCATGAATTATTGGAATTATATTTACAACGTCATTAGATTTTAGCTGAGTATTATTTCCATCAAGGGCTGATGAATCGATTCCATTTACTGCTATTAATAGATTTTTTCCATCAAAACTAGCAGTATTTTCTGGTTTTTGGGAAATGAGATATGTGATAAGTTCAGAAATGGTACATGTATTTTGGGTAATTTTTAATGAGTCAGTTTGAAAAGATTTTCGTGCACCACCTGTAAAATTTACAATTATCATAATGAATGGTTATTTTTGGTAAATTAATTGATTTTGTTATTTAGGTTTTGATTCATCAATTATTTCTTCAGCTATAGTTTTTTCCTCTGCTGCTGGTTCTGCTGCTGGTTTTGCTGCTGGTTCTGCTGCGGGTTCTGCTGCTGGTTTTGCTGCTGGTTTTGCTGCTGGTTCTGCTGCTGGTTCTGCTGCTGGTTTTGCTGCTGGTTTTGCTGCTGGTTTTGCTGCTGGTTTTGCTGCTGGTTTTGCTGCTGGTTTTGCTGCTGGTTCTGATTTTTGAGATCTAGATTGATTACGTTCTAACGATTTCTTTTCATTATCAATTATCATTTGTTTTCTTTCTTCAAATTTAGCTTGTCTTTGAAGCATTTTTGTAATATAACCAGCAATTTTATTTTTTAGGCCTTTTGAACGTACTATAGAAATTTCATTTAATGATTGTTTGTTAGTTGAAAAATCAGTTCCGAAACGTTCAGAATATTCATTCAGAACTTCATTTGAGAATCGTTTTATTCTATCCACTAGTAGTTTGATTTTTTAGTTTTTTATATATGTACCATCATATTCCTAAAAATCTCTTCGAATTATCTTCAATTTGTGTGAGTAATTTTTCATATGATGTATGAAGAATTTTTGAGGCACAGAAAATTACACTTGATACAAACATAATTTCAGTTGTCTTGTATGCAAAACAGCGAGAAAATTTTACAGGGCCATCAGTTTCAACTAAAAGTTGATAGGGATCTGTTTTTGTGAGTAATACTTGTTTATCATTTGCATACACCAACAAAGGACCATATGATACAAAATATTGATTATCCATTGCAATTTTTAATTGAGATTTGTTTCCATCAAACCAATGTAGTAAGATTCCAGGTATTTTGTAAGAAGGTAAGATTTCAAAGATATCACCTAATGTTTTCCTAGAATGAATTGAGACAGGTTTGTTGAATTTTTCAGCTAAAGACAATTGTTTTGAAAAGACTTCTTTTTGGACATTCCACTCATCATCAGAATCTATGTAAGTTCTATCCAATCCAATTTCACCAATTCCAGTTATAATTTTATGATTTTTTTCAATTAGATTATAAACAGATGATGGTTCTTTTTGAGCCATTTCTGGATGAATTCCAATAAATGGTAAAATGTTTTTGGATTTTTCATATAGATTCATTGTTTCATTAGAAGTTTCAAGATCCATTGAAACACAACATGCTTTAATTTTCAACAAATTCATGTAATTTAGAATCATATCAATGTCAGATTTGTATTCAGGATCAGAGAGATGAATGTGTGCATCATAAATCCAGCTCATAGTTGATTATAGTATGCCATCCTAAAATAGTCTGCACAAATCTATCGTTGTGTTAGATTTTTTTAGTCAAAGTATTTTATCATCACTTTTTTTCATATTACATATGAAGACATCAGATTTGGGAGTTTCAGCAATGTATAGAATTTTGAAAAAGGCTGGTGCAGAAAGGGTTAGTGACGAATCAGCAGACGAACTTAGAAGAGTGATAGAAGACATTGCAACAGGTATTGCCAAAAATGCCGTAGACATGAGTAAACATGCAGGTAGAAAAACAGTCAAAGCCGAAGATGTCAAATTAGCATCCAAAACATCAGGCAAAATTTAGGTAAAGAGTTTAATTGCAAATATTCATTTTTTTAATTGTGGTGACGTGGCAGAGCGGTTATGCGTGAGCCTGCAAAGCTTATCTAAAGGGGTTCGACTCCCTTCGTCACCTTTCTACTTTTATCTGTCCTGCCATCCAAGGATGCAGCGTGCAGTAGTAAGGATACATTCCAGGCTCTTCAAATTTGTACGAAAATATTTCATGTGGATCTAAATGTTCACTATCAAATAATCCATCAGGACTTTCATATTTGCCGCTAGTTACACTGTGAAATGCAGAGTCTTCATTTTTCCATGTAACAGTTTCACTAAGTTTTGTGACATAATATGATGGAATGTAACATTCAGGATGAGGTCCACATGCAGGTCGTGCTGCCTTTACAGGAATTGTGATTAAGGCTTCAGTTTCTTCAACAGTTTCAATTTCAACAATTTCTGTTTCAGTTTCTTCAACATTCATTTGTGAAACTGCGCCAATTATGGCAATAATTACTACAATAGGAATGATGATGATTTTCTTATTCAAGATAGGCCAGTATCAACTGGTCTTCCACGTTTCTTTTTAATTCTTGGTTAATGGCTTCTAGTCCTAGACGTTGGAGGTTATGAGATGACACTAAGGTTATTTCGTAATCACCCTATCCTTCTTAAGGATAAACAAAACAAAATAACAAAAATGCCACCTAAAGGAGCAAATCTCTTAGAATATAGTGAACAAGGACGCGACATTCTTTCAAAATTTTCTAGTGCACCATTAGAAGGATTTGCTACACATTCAGTTGATGTAAGTATTAGAGAGTTCATGAAAAATTCAAACACTACAGTGGAGAAAGGTCGTGATTATCTCTTGTGGCATTTGATTTACGTTGAAGAGTTCTTACAAGACATTGCAGAAAATGCAATAATTGATGGAGGGTATGATGAAGGGATAGATGCGTATCAAGTAGATTCTGATGAAAAAAGAATTAGATTATTTCAGTCAAAGTATGGCTCTGCTCATTCTACAGGAGCAATTGACCAATTTGTTCAAGATGTGTCACGATTAAAAGAAAAAGAGCAATCCAAATTAAAACGAGATGAATTACAATATCTCTGGAAAATTCTTAATGATGGAAAGATGAAAGTGGAATTAGTCTACATAACTGACCAATATGTGGATGATTATAATGACAAAGTTAGAGTTATGGGAAGACAGCAAGTGTATCAAACATTATGGGAACGTATCAAAAAACCTGCTAAGGGTCAAAATGCAAGTTTAAGAATTCTCAAACAGCCACTAGAGCACAAAAATTGTAAAGTTTGCGTAGTTTCTGCTTTTGATTTAGCAGAATTGGTAGAGAAAAATGAACTCTATATTTTTGAATCAAACATCAGAAAATATTCGGGCGGAAAAGGTTCTATAAATAAAAAAATATCAGCAACACTAGAAGACGATCCACAGAATTTCTTTGAATGGAATAATGGAATTACTATAACAGTAGACGATGTTTCAATTAAAAATAACGAACTATACCTAAAAGGTGCTCAGATTGTAAATGGAGCACAAACATCAAAGAGTATCTTGCATATGAAAAAGAAAGCAAACAACGTTGATGCCGAAGTATTGGTTACTGTAATTAAAACAAAAGATGAGGATCATCAAAGAAAAATCACAAAATATAGAAATTCACAGAATGCCGTTAAAGGTAAAGATTACGTATCGTTACAAGATTATTTTATATCAATTCATCATATATTAAAAACGAGACATGGTTATTGTTTTGAACATCAACAAGGATTTTGGCTTAATCTTTCTACATCTGAAAAAGCAAAGTTTCAAGGAGATGAGATGTACAACAAGTTTTTACCAGATACAAAGGACAGATGTAAAATAAAGGATGATTCAGCCATTGCATCATTCGTATCATATTTTGTTCAGAAACCAAATGAGGTGTATGGAGGAATTGGAAAATATCTTCCAAATGGAGCAAAGTATGAGAATGTCTTCAATGAAGAATTAAAAATTGATCACAGATATTTTCTATTTCCACATTTGATTCGGGAATTTGCTAAAAATAAATTGGGTTATGATAGAAAAAGTACTCAGAACAGAAACAAGAGATATGCTCAAAGTTTGTTTGTTGCAGTTACAGCAAGAATCATTCATAAAAATATTCTAGTAAAACATGATGATTTCAAAGATGATATTATAGAATTAGAAAAAATAATGCAAAATTTTGGATTGTGTGAAAAGATTCTAAGAATGGCAGATAAAGTAGTCACAAAATTTCTAGAAGATTCAGTTGTTGAAACAAAAATTGAAGAATCCAATACTGCCCATAACTTTTTTTCAAATCAAGTTTATGGCAATGATATGCTTAAAATCATTGATAGAAAGATAGGTCATGAAACGGAAGAGATTAGAATTATCAAGAAAACAATTTTTGGAATTTAGATAAAGGTAACAATCCAGCCAGTGCAAAATCTTGCAGGAGGTTACATTGACCAGACTATTACCGATCATCATATCAAATAGTAGTATTTAACGTCATTTTTTCCGGCAAATGATTTTATAATCAAATTTGGTCGGTGAGATTGTATGTCTAAATGCACACAATGTAATCAAGACATTGGAGAGACTCCCTACAATCCAATGCCAGAATGGAAAGTAGAAGGACCGCTATGTGGCAAATGTTATTCAAGTAAACTTGAAGAATTTTATCCAGGTGAACATATCAGAACTAATCGTTTAACTGAAAATGATTAATCAGTGTTATAATATTTATTTCTGTTAAAACAGTTCCATGCCAACGCATCATCTTTTACATCATCTTCTGACAAAAATTTGATGTTTGTTACTACTTTTTTCTTTTTTAGTATGTTTAATTGAAAAGTATCAAAATTTGTACAATCACATGCTTCGTAAAGACATGCATGGGAATCTTGATCATGATCGTCTTTCCTATGTCCACAATCACATTTTGCATCATTTTTAACCTGATCTACTGTTTTTTTTGAATAAATTCCAAATCTCATGTATGCACTTCCTTGATGACCTTTTTTGAAACGCTCATAATTTTCAGATTTTTCTAGAATTTTGTAAAAATATTTGTTAGTGTCTGGACGTCGAGAGTCAGCACCCATTACAAACCAATAATCATCACCAGTTTCTACAAATCGGATCTTGATTGTATGATCGTTCCACCAATGCATGGTTTCATACCATAGATCACGAGCTGGTTTGGTCTCATTAAACATTAGAACTATATTCATTCTAATGTCAAAATAACGATATGCAACTCCAAGAAAATCCTCATACCATGAGATCGAGTGGTTTTCAGACACGTTTAACAAACAAATTTTGCCTATTTATCTCATGAGAGATCGAGTAATACTCTTATATCTCGTTAGATGATTTGTTGTTATATGACCTATAGAACTAGTATGCAAATTGTAGCAGATGTACTAACAGTTACAGAACAAACTGGTCAAGAAGGTATCAAAACTACATCACTTCTTACAAAAGCTAATCTTTCACATTCCAGATTAGATAAATTTGTAAAGAATTTGACTGGTGCAGGATTGATGAACAAAATAGAATTTGATGGAAGAAATACATTTGTTATCACAGAAAAAGGCAGGCAGTATCTAGAGTCATATCAAAAGTTTTCAGATCTAGCAGGATCTTTTGGATTAGATTTATAATTTTTATTTTCTGAATTTCTTTCTTCTTTCACGTCTAAGTCTTTGTTGTTCCTTACGAGTTTGCATGGAACTGTAAAGTATGACAACTATCGCACCACCTATTGATACAAAGAATAGACCAGTGTAAGGTTCTTCACGCAAACCACCTTCAGTTGGGTCAACATATGCAATTGGTATTCCTATTAACATACAACACATAATCACCATAAGATACTTGTTCATGATAATACCAAATCATTAAATCATTTATCTGTTTTATCATATTGTATGTCTAAAGCATTAGAGTTAGTAGGTTTAGCACATTAATTGGCGGTACAATTGTTTCATTTGTCGGTATGGGAGATTCAGAATTACGTTGGCCAGTTTTTTGGGGATGTTCAGCAGGAGCACTCGCAATAATTTTTTATCGAAAGTGGAAAAGAAAAAAACAAGATCAGAATTTGTCGAAATAGATCAACAACTTAAACCAAACTATACCGACAGATCTATAAAGGACTAAGAAGATAAATTTCTGGGGAGCATGGAAGAAAAGATCGAATGGTGGAAAGGACTTGGAGAAGAACTACAAGTGGACATTGAAATTTTAATAGACGAAAATTAGACCTTAATAGTTTTATAATAAATTATCAATCAACAATAATTGAAGAAAATTAATAATATTTCATTTATTTTTCTTGGAATAATTCTAATAATTTTTACAGTTTGGAGTGCTACAGATACTTCATTTTCAAGTCTGAAAGGAATAGAGCATCAAGAGACATTGAAGAAAATTAATGCATGTGAGAATTTGAAAACAGATAATTCTTTTGAGACATATATGACAATTTCATCTCAGTTTGATATAGACTGGTCAGGATGTGATCTAACAGGAATAGTGTTAAGATATGTCTCATTAGGAGATGCGGATTTGAGTGGAGCTGATTTATCTGGTGCAGATTTGACAGGAGTAAAATTAGTTGGTGCAGATTTGAGAAATGCAAAATTATTTGGAGCTGATTTGAGAGAAGCAGATCTGTATCAAGCAAATTTAGAGAATGCATTTCTGGATGGAGCTGATTTGAGAGATACTATAATGGAGGATGTTAACTTAAACCATGCATCTCTAAAACATGCATACATTTACAAAACAATTCTTGCAAAAACAGAATTTACAAATGTTGATGCATCATATGCAAACTTTTGTGGACAGGATTTAACAAAAAAGATTTTTCATAATACAAATCTAAGCGGATCAAATTTAGCTCATACAAAAATGCAGTATACATATCTAGGGAGTGCAATTTTGCATGGAACAAATTTTGAAGGATCAAATTTAATTGGAACCGATTTTTCTGGAAATTCACTCAAAGGGGTTAATTTTGAAGGGAGTAACATGTATTCAGTCAATTTGAAAAATTCAGATTTAACAAATGCAAACCTACAAAATGCAGATTTAACAAATGCAAATTTAGAGAATGCTGATTTAACAAATGCAAGTATTTTTGGGGTTGATTTTTCTACAACAAAAATTGACGGAACCAATATGAGTGACACAGAAAAAACGGAAATTATTAAGAAAAATCAAAGATCAGATGTAAAAATATTACAAAAATATTCAAACATGTCAGGGAAAAATTTTTCAAATTTAGATATCAGTAATATGGATATTTCAGAATCAAAATTACATGGAGTAGATTTTTCAAATTCAAGTTTAATAAATAATAAAATGACACATGTTGATTTTCAAGATTCAAATCTCTCAAATACAGATTTGACAAATGCAGAATTATTAGGTTCAAATTTATCTGGAGTTAATTTAGTTGGAGCAAATCTTTCTGGAGCAAATCTTTCTGGAGCAAATCTTTCTGGAGCAAATCTTTCTGGAGCAAATCTAAAAGATTCAAAATTGTATGGTGCAAATTTTAGAGGGGTCAATTTAGAGAATGCTGATTTGAGTGGAGCAAATCTAAAAGGAGCGGATTTTAGTGGAGCGTATATGTTAAATGTAATTTTAGAAAATACAAAGTTTGGTGGAGTAAATTTTAATGGGATTCACATGTCAGGACAAAAACTTGTAGGAGCAGATTTGAATGGAATTAATTTTCAAAATGCAATTTTAAAGGGTGTGAATTTTGAATATTCAGATTTAACAAATGCAAATTTAGATTCAGCATATCTTAATTCTGCAAACTTGAAAGATGTGAATTTAACAAATGCAAGTATAAAGAATACAGATTTAGGAGGAGCAGATTTAACAAATGCAAATTTAAAAAACACAATAGTACAAAATTCTTATTTTAAAAATGCAAAAATGGATGGAATGAATATAGATGGAATAAATAGCGACAGTTGTTTTAAACAAGATTTACTTAGCAAAATGATTTGTAAGATAAATTTTGAATTAAATCCTGACAGTCCACCTTACGAAACAAATTATGAATTAAGAGATAATTATTCATTAAGAAGTTAAAAGCCTCGAATGGGATCTGAACCCATGACCTTTCCATTACGAGTGGAATGCTCTACCAGGCTGAGCTATCGAGGCACGAACGATTTCTTCTCAGAGTTTATAAAAAGCGTTTCTGGTTTAAAGAAGTGAAAATTTCAATCTCAGGAATAAGAGGAATATATGGAAAGGACTTTTTTCCAGCAGATATTATAAAATTCTGTGATGGTTTTTCTACTTTAATAAAAATGGATAAATGTGTCATTGCAAGAGACACCAGACCATCAGGAATTATGATTTCAAATATTGTATCATCTGTATTGTTAGAAAGAGGAATAGATGTTTATAATTTAGAAATGGTACCTACGCCAGTTGCTTTCAGAGAAGCAAAAAAGATAGGTGCAGGAATAATCATTACTTCATCACACAATCCATTGGATTGGAATGGGTTAAAATTCATTCTTGAAGGACGAGGAATTACAGAAAAAGAATTGGAAATAGTCAAAAATGAAAGAAATTTGAATAGAATGAAAATTGGAAAGGAGATTTTTACAAAATCAGATTATATTTCCGATGCAGTAAACATTATTGGTAAAATGAACCAAAGTCAACAAGTAACTCTTGATATTGGAGGAGGTGCTGCAAAATATGTCGCTCCACAATTATTGCAAAAAATAGGATGTCAAGTAATGACAATAAATGATGAATTAGAAGTAAGCTCAAGAGGTCCAGACCCAACTTCAGATGAACTCACAGAGTTAGTTAAGAAAACTAAAAACATTGGTTTTGCATTTGATTTAGACTCTGATAGAGTGATTTTAGTAATAAATGGCGAGAAAAAATCCTCAGATATCACATTAGGATTAGGAGTTGTGAAAGCAATCAAGTTAGGAATTAAAAAATTTGTTTTAAGTTTGGATAGTAGTTTAGCAATTGAAAAATACATCATCAATAATGGAGGAAAAGTGTGGAGATCTAAAGTTGGAGAAGCAAATGTGATTCAGATGATGATTGAAAATGATGCAGAAGCAGGAGGAGAAGGAAGTAGTGGAGGATTTATTCTCAAAAAATTCAATATGTGTAGAGACGGATTATTGACTAGTGGATTAATAGCATCCATGATTAATGAAAAATCTATTCAAAAAGATATAGAATTTTTTGAAAGTTTTTCGCAGATTAGAGATAAAATATCTGTTGAATCCATATTACATGATAGCATAATCACAGAGATGGTACTCAGATTACAAAATAAATATGAAATTAATCAATTAGATGGCATCAAAGTAAGTATAAATGAGAATACCTGGTCATTGATTAGAAAATCAAATACAGAGGATGTAATTAGAGTTTCAACAGAGTCTAATGATAAACAATTGTTAGAAAAAATACAAAAAGAAATGGTAAATAATGTAAAGAG
>Ga0209089_10005400_pt1 | contig 10468 bp, 8 predicted proteins | sample ArcticOcean_MG_C_FD_187431 | JGI IMG/M metagenome (GOLD analysis project Ga0209089, IMG submission 187431) | Marine microbial communities from western Arctic Ocean - ArcticOcean_MG_CB2_150 (SPAdes) (version 2) | ecosystem: Environmental > Aquatic > Marine > Oceanic | place: Arctic Ocean: Canada...
GGTGTTTTCGAGGATATCCCGCGTAACTGTTACCGTGGTTTCCGGACGTATTTCGAATTGCCCGGACTGTATCAGGCTGCGAAGATCAGTATCAACCAGCACAATTCTCCATTGTCATATGGGTACCTGAATCAGCGTGACACGGCAATCACCGGCAGCGGCGGTTTCATGCTCACCGATTACGTCAACGGCATTGAGGAGATTTTTGAAATTGGCAAGGAGATCGATACCTGGGAGACGCTTGAGGAATTGGAGGATAAGGCCAGATGGTGGCTGACACACGAGGACAAGCGCCGGGACGCTGCCAGGCGCGCGCAGCAGCGCATATTGGAAAACTACGGTAACGAAGCCTATGCACGTAAGCTGCTGGACTTTGTTAGTTGAGGGGACACTGATATGAGCATCAAAACGAAAAAAAATCACCGTGTTTTCGTCGAGGCGGGGCAGGCGCAGATCACACTTCCCATTGCCCACAATGAGCAACCGGGCAGATGGACGGTGACGGTGACGGATCTCTATACGGGAACGTCTGCTACAAGCTCGTTCACAGTCGAATGAGGTAGGGTGCGTAATCCCGCCACCGGCAAACGGGCGGCGGCGTTAATTACGGAAAGAAGAGGTTGCCATCGGTGAACGGCACCCTCTGGTCCGGGAGGTCACGGGTTAAAATCAACCTGTACTTCCTCGAGCTGCGGCGAGCGGCAGCCGTTGGTGTGGACGAATGTTGCCCTGTACTGCAGCCATTTGGCGGGCGGGCGGATATTCGGCGTGGCGCTGCCGGACATTTCGTAATAACTGCCTTCCCCTTCCGGGCCGGACCAGGCGGCAGCGAGCAGTCCGTCTTCATCCTCCGCGGCTCGCAGCTGAAACTTCAACTGCGTGTTCTCCGGTACGGTAGCCTGCCAGCTGAGCTGGGTCGGCAGCCGGTCCTGCATGTTGAATGGCGGCGAAACATAGTTCTCCAGCGGCTCGCGTGTGCAGGCGTTGCCGAAATCGCGCGAAGAAGCCAGGTGCGGTCCGAGGGCGGGAAGCCGCGTCGGGTGATCGAAGTCGAGCCCCTCGGGGCCGTTCCAGAACAACAGTGATTCCACCTGATGACCAAGGTCGTTGCGGTGGCAGATTGTCAGGAGGTCGACATACCCGTTGCCGGTGATGTCGACGGGGAAGAAGGCACAGGACGAGTCGCAGGGGATCAGCGTCGGGTTGTCGAAATCAATGCCGTCCGGACTACTGTGGAAAATCCGGGCCGGCAGTTCCCGCGTGAATTGCGTCGAATACGCGGGGACCATCAGGTCCAGGCAGCCGTTGTTGTTCAGATCGGCGGCCGAAATCATGATGCAGGAAGCGTCGGTGGCGTGAAACTCCGTGCGTTCGGGGGCAAACCCCTCCGGACCGCCCCGGAGGATGAAAAAACCGCTCGAACCGCGCTCATAGTGCCCCAGGACTGTACAGAGCAGGTCCGGGAAGCCATTGCCGTTGAGGTCCGCGGGAACGATGGTGCCCAACCCGCAGGCCCCCGAACCCGCCAGTGGCATTTTCCACATCCGTTCCTCTGAGAAACCCTCCGGGCCACCAAGATAGGCCGTGATAAAGCCGTTCTTGTTGTACACCACGAAATCAGCCCAACCATCATTGTTGATGTCGACGACCTGGCCGTTGCCACCGGCGAAGGTGGGCAGCACCTGGGAGCGATCGAGTGAAAAGCCCGCTGGCGACCCGTGGTACAGCACGGAAGACTTGGCCATAGTCTCCGGCTTGTCGTCGTAAGTGTAGCTGACGCCGATCAGGTCGAGCCAGCCGTTGCGGTTGAAGTCACCCACCAAAACTGAGTGGAAGAAATTTCCGAGGTTGGGCAGGTCGGTATAGCTGTCCGGCTGCAGCCCATTCGGCCCGCCGTGGAAAATTCGCAATGCGTCGGGGACAACGCAGGCGAGATCGGCATAGCCGTTGTGGTCGAGGTCCGCCATCACGTAGGTGTTGGTTCCCCCGCCTGCGGGCAGTTCCAGGCGACGGGTCACATCGTATTCGTGATCTTCATTGCCCAGGTATATATACAAGGGGAAGTCCGGATTGAACTGGGACGGGCCGCCCATCGTGTTGTTGAAGATGATCTCCGGTTTGCCGTCACCGTCGAGATCGCCGGCAGTCACCCCCACGGCGCCGCCGGTGCGCAACCGGGTGACATTGTCGGCATTCAACCCGTCGGGGCCGTTCCAGAAGATTGCCGAGTCGCACTCGTACGTGTAGCCGTCTTCGTAACAGGACACCAACAGATCTGGTTTTCCGTTGCCTGTCAGATCCGCTGCTTTCACCCAGTTGCTGAACGGGCAGGACAGCTGTTGCCGCACTGTCTGAAGGTCTTCGCTGTCGCGGATTTCCACGCCTGCGCGGGTGGCAATCACCAGTTCATTGCGGCCGTCCTGGTCGATATCGATTACATCCATGCGGATGGAACCTACGGAGAACATGGTGTTGTTTCCGGCACATTGCAGAATTTTCCGGTCCTCGGGGCTGAAGTGGCCTTCGCGGTTCCAATAGATGTAGATGTGGTCACCGCCGGAAAACAGGATGTCCTTGAAGCCGTTGCCGTTGAGGTCGCCGACCGTGGCGTGGAGGGCATAGTGGGTAGGCAGACGAATGGGGGCCGGGTCGAATCCGCCGGCAACACCGGGATAGATGTAGGAATCGATGTCGTACTCAAACTCTTCGCGGTAGTTGGCCACCACCAGATCCGGATGGCCGTTGCCGGTAAGGTCTTCGCAAACGACATAAAGCGCCGCCATGCCTGCGAGCCCGTGGCGTTCAGTGGCCTCGTCAAACTCTCGCGGCCGGCGTTGTTCGAACACCTGGATCGGCTGCAGCCTGCCGCCGTTGTGATGGTCGACCCAGGCGGACGGGATAATCAGATCAAGGCAGCCGTTACCGGTCAGATCCGCTGTCGCCACGGAATAAGCGCCGGCAGTGGGCAGCTCGACGCGCTCACCGGTAAGGCCATCCGGCCCGCCCCAATAGATGTAGGAGTTCAACTCCGAGGTCACGCCGTTTTCACCGTTGACGACGATCAGGTCCGGGTAGCCGTCACCGTCGACGTCCCGGACCAGGCTGCACCAGCCGCTGTCGTTGGCCAGCTCCTGCCGCGGCCAGCCATCTCCCGGACCGTCAGCCTGGGTATAGATCCAGGTGGGGCCTCGTTCGATGTAGCCGTGGGCATTGGGAAAGACGAGATCCACACAGCCGTTGCCGTTGGCGTCGGTCCGATGGATGGTTTCCATCACACCCTTGGCATTGACATAGAGGTTGTCGCCGCCGTTGTCGAATCGGCCCTGGTTGAATGCCTCTACGCCCCGATGAATCCAGGCGCTGTGAGTTTTTCTACCGGTTTCTGGTTTCATGCTTTCTCCTCTATCCGTCAAACTGTAATCCGGTCATAATCTTACCGTCGAACCTGCTGATCGAAATTTTTTCACGGTAAAAAACAGTGATACCAGACGAGACCTGGAATGCAATGAAACGGGATGTAAGGGTGACATCGGGGAATCGTTCTTTTTGATGTGAACATCTGTCGCGCGGCTGGTTTAATCGTGTTTTTTCAGCAAGCCGTTGGCATCGGCTGAACGAATGGCGTCGTCGCAGGAGCGATTGGTCCCGGTCGCGCATTGTGAATCCTACAGTTCTTCCCATAAGCCCTGCAGGTCGTCGGGCAAGAGCTCCTGAGGAACAACAAACTCTCCCCGCTGTGCCGCCAACGTCGCGGCCTGTCCGAGGACCTCTGCTGCAAAGGCCTGGCGCACAGTTGTGAACGGCTCTGCCTCGCCGCTCATGAGCTGACAGAAGTGCCGGGCGACAGCACCGCCGCCGTTGTAGTGGATACGATTGCGATAGTCGAATTCGTAGACTGTTGAATCCTCAGGTGTGCCAAAGCGGCGGCAGTGCAGGATACGGCCCTTGTTGTGGTTTCCCTCGATGCTCAGGCTAAGGCGCAAAATACCTTCGAGCCCGGTGATCTCGTACTCCCGCGTCGTGTAACTGGCCGGACTGAAAAAACACTGGGTATAGGTGCCGAAAGTACCATTGTCAAATTCGATCATGCACACTTCGTTGTCGGGCACATCGACTTCCTCTGCGTACACGCACATGTCGTTTGCCCAGTCTTGCTCAAACATTTTGTCGGTATTGCCGTAGCGATACTGGGTGTTATTGCTGCTCTCTGGGCATGTGAAGCGTTCGTCACACTCTCTGCAGTGCAGATCATTCGGCTTGTTGCCACCGAAGGCCTGGCGTCTGGCGACAGCAGCAACGCGGCTGGCGCGAGCCCCGACGATGTAGTGCATGATGTCTAGGTCATGCGTAGCTTTTTCGATAAACATGCCGCCACTGCCGGCCATGGTACGCCGGAAACAGTGGTACATGCTGTTGCCGTAAAAACAGTTCTGCACGAATGAGACGGAACAGATTTGGCCGATCGCACCCGAATCAACCAGTTTCTTGGCCTGGGAGATGATGGGCGCATAGCGCATGACATGATCGACTATAATGGGGCCCGGGTACTCTTCCGAGAAGCGTAGAACATCGCAGATCTTGTCGAAACTGGCATCAAGCGGTTTTTCCAGCAGCAGCGGTGTGCTCAACCCCTGCAGTTCCTGGATGTTCTCCAGGTGACAATGGTTTGGCGACGACACGACAATGCCGTCGAGCGGCATCTCCCGGAGTTCTGCAATCGTGGCGCACCGCTGCGGTTCATTGCCGAGAAACTCACAACCGCGCCGGTACTTCTGATCATCGGGGTCCACCACGCCGGCTACCGTCACCAGGCCTCCCGTGGCACGGTCAAGTGCGCGTCCGAGATGCGCGCCCATGCTGCCGAAGCCGATGATGCCAACCTGAAATGTCTGCATCAAAAAAACCTCTCGTCTATACTTGGTTAACATGGTATGGCAACCCGCAAGGATGCCATCTGCCGTGCAATTTCGAGGGTAGTCAGATCCGATTCATGATCAAACCACTAAACCGTCCTTTAAGAACGGAACGGCCTGACGTGTCGTCCCCTCCTTAAAGGGCATGATGTCGGGTGAATACTGCGCCAGAAAGGCTCGGCGTACCTGGTCGGATGTGTTGGCGCCGCTTCGGTGCAGGGTCGTGCTCGAAAACACTGCCACGCCGCCTGCGGTCACTTCGACGGGAACACCTGGATCCTCGCCTACGTAGCCAATCAAGTCTTTAGTGTTTTCATCGCGTGTGTGCGTTCGAATGTGGCTTCCCCCGACCCGCGACCACGGCAGGACATCAATGGTCCCGTTCTTCGCGCTGACATCGTCCAGGGCACACCAGCAGGAGAGGTATGGGGAATGCGGTTCAGGGATGTAACCGGAATCCTGGTGCCAGCCGAAGTTCATCCCTACGCCCGCGCATTTAACCACGAACTGGTTCTTGAACAGGTGCGCTGTCGGCCCGATGGTGGCCCGACAAATGTCGGCCATGTAATCGCTGAACAGGAACTGTCCAAGGTCGGGGCGGCGGTCGTAGGCACCATCGATGAAGTACCGTTTGCCCTTGTGCGTGATCTCTCGCACCTGATCCCATTGCTCGCGGTCGATCTGGTCGTCGGTTTCAGCGATCAGTTCCCCGCAAACCCGACGCAGCAGTTCCAAATGTTCTTCGGAAATGACATGATCGAGTATGAAATAACCTTCCTCACGAAACTGCTGTTCGTGTTCGGCGGTGATCTTGGAGGCGGGGTGATTGGGATCGGGCATCTATTCATCTCCTTTCATTACGAGCATGTGCGAACACGGTTAGGGGGACGGTACGTCCAAGATAGGCAGAGCCTTGGATTTGGCAAGCAGGCGGGCTGTTGAGTAATTGCCGGGATTTTCCATACATATCTGGTTGTCGGTCAGGTTGGCGGTTCCGGGTGTTGTTTCAGCAATGCCCACGCCCCTGGCACTCGGCACTGCAACCGATCAGTCACGTGGATGTAACCATCTGCTGCGCGATGATTCCGCCGTCAACGTACAACATGTGCCCGGTGATGTAGTGGGCCATGGGCGAGGCGAGGAAGACTGCCGCACCGGCTATGTCATCGGGTTCACCGATGCGGCCGAGTGGAATTTGCGATCTCATCAATTCCTGCAATTCCGGGTCGCTGCTGGAGGCGTAGTCGTTGAGGCGGGTTTTGACGAGGCCCGGTCCGATGCCGTTGACCCGAATGCCATCCTCGGCCAGGGTCACTGCCAGTGATCGTACCAGCATTAAAATGGCGCCTTTGCTTGTATCATACAGGACCGATTCTCTCTCCGCCTGCATTGAATTGGTGGAGCCTGTGCAAAGAATGCAGGCGTCGCAGTTTCGTTTGCCAACCAACCGGGCAAATGCCTGTGACGTGAAATATGACGACCGAACGTTGACGTCGAAGGTCATTGCGAAATCTTCAACAGTCGCATCCCGAAACGGGCCACCGACAGCTGCCGCCGCATTATTGACGAGGCAATCGAGGCCGCCGAGTCGCTCGAAGGCGGCACCCACCAGCGCTTGGCAGGCTTCCACTGAGGACAGGTCGGTCTCGATGAAGTGACATTCCCCGAATTCCTCCAACTCTGCAAGCGCTGCGCTGCCGGTATCCGGTTCATTGGAATTGATCACGACTCGTGCGCCCGCTTTGAGCATCGCTGCCGCCATTGCTTTACCAATTCCGGAGGTGCTACCGGTGATGAGGACTTTTTGATCGTTAAGCATCGTGGTGTCTCAATTGTTTGATCGACTGTTCAAAAGTTACTCTGTGCAACTACCTGGCGCCAACAGCAGACGCCTGCCCAAAGACGAGCAATGGTTGTTGGCCGAATACAGACAAAGCGTTGGCAACCACGACACCTGTGATGATGTCACTGGCGGGTTGGCATTCGATTGTGCCGCACAGCTTTGAGTTGTGCCGAATGCAGTAAATCATCCGGATTATTCAATCCTGTTTATGAAGAATCCAGGCTTGGTTAAAATATTCCGGGTGAATTATGCTGCATCCCAATCGGTGTTCATGCCAGAACACCGCCATCGACATTCATCGCATGGCCGGTGACGTACGATGCCGCATCCGAGCATAGCCAAACTACGGCTTCGCCAATCTCCTCGGGTTTGCCCAGTCGTCCGATCGGCTGCTCCTCGGTGAACTTTTCAACCGCCTCCATGTTGTCCACGGTTTGTCGCTGGACCATGGGTGTCCAAACCAAGCCTGGATTCACACAATTGATGCGAAGCCCCTCTCGAGCGTACTCCAGTGCTGCGGTTCTGGTCAGTTGCACGATGCCTGCCTTCGTTGCGCCGTAGACCGGCAACTTGGGTTGTCCGGTCATGCCGGCGTTGGATGCTGTATTTACGATGACCCCGTGCCCCTGTTTGAGCATCAGGCGAATCTCGTACTTCATCGCGAGCCAGATTCCTTTCAAATTCACCGACATCAGTCGGTCGTAGTTTGCCTCGGTGCAGTCGGCGGTTTTTCCCATTTCGCCAAGGATCCCCGCGTTGTTAAAGGCGCAGTCCAATTGGCCGAAGGTATCGACGCAGTTGTTGACAAGTGCCTCGACATCCCCGGATTTCGATACGTCGCACTCGAAAAAAACAGCCTCTCCCCCGGCCTGTTGAATTTGATCGACCGTCTCTCGGCCCAGTTCGATCTGGATGTCGGCGATGGCGACCTTGGCCCCTTCCCGGGCAAACAGTCTTGCCGTGGCCTGTCCGATTCCCGACGCACCGCCGGTCACCAGTGCAACTTTGTCAACAAGCGATTTTTCCACGGTCAGCCCTCCTTTTGCAGGTGCCATTTATCGGCGATTTCGGTGACCTCCAGGTTCCGCCACCGCGACGTGACGCCCTGTCCAAACAACGTTTGTTCGTAACCTGGGTCGAGTCCTGGAATAGTGCCGCCTCTGCCATCGGACAGGTCATCCAGCAATGTAAAAATGGCCATATTAACCGTAAACCGGGCGGGCTTGATCACGGGTGCTGCCGGTGGATCGATGGTGGCGACCCAGTCAACTGCATGGACCAGTTCGCCGTCGACGTACCACTCGGCGCGATCGGGCCCCGGCGCCAGGAGTGCGTCGTCACCGGGATAGTAGCGGATCTCGTAGCGGTGCCAGCTTCCCGGCTCGATCAACAAATCGATCATCACGGGATCGGCCATCGGCTTGACGGAATCGGCAGCGCCAGCGGGAGCGGACACGACGAACAGTTCACGGAGGGCCATTATACGCCGATTGGAAATTTCAAAATTTAAGACTATGCCGGCGGAATCGTCGATGAGTGCAATGGAACCGCTGCCGAGCCGCGGATCATCGGGGTCCGCGTCATAGGGATTAGCTGCCGTACCGTGGACCTGGACCGCAATATCGACCCCCGCCGCGAGTCCGGTGCCGGCGGCAAAACGCCGGTCGGCCCGGATCAACGCCTTGACATGGTCGACAGGGTTCTTGGCGCCCAGCGTAAACTTCGGAATATCGATCGTAAACTCGGGCAGCTCGGGAGTCGGCGTCGTGATCTGGGCCGCGGGGTCCAGCGCCCGAAAGTCGCCCGCCTCCAGCACGTGCCAACCGGCCCCGATAACGGCGGAGCCGGCTGACCAGTCGTGAAAGTCACGACCATTGCCGTCGAGGAAGTGCTGCGGCGCCGGCATTGCCCGCCAAACATCGACTGTGCCGGGAGCGTTGGGCCAGTCCTGGGGACGGTACGAGAGTTCATCCGAGACCTGCAGCATTTCGGTGCTCAATTCAATGACGTTTCCAGCGGGGTCGGGTATATACAGAAATATGTTGTCGCCCGGACCATGCCGACTCGGCCCGTAGATGATGGGTACCTGGTTTCGTTTCAGATGGTCGCAGGTTTCCTTGATGGCGTGCCAATCGGTGAGGTCGAAACAGTAGTGATTTACCTTTGCCTGGCCATCATTCAAGAACGCGATGCCATGATGATCCTGGTTGCAACGCACCCAGGCCAGCATATTCCCTTCGACGGTGTCGGACAGTCGAAACCCGAGCACGTCGATGTAAAACGCCAACGTGCGTTTAAGATCGATCGTATGATAGGTGATGTGACCAAACTTCACAGGCTGAACTTCGCGAGGCAAAAGCGGCCGGTCAACATGGTGCATGCCTTCGTAGAACTTCAAGCAATTGCCGTCGGGATCGCGGCAGCAGACCGACTCTCCGATCCCGGGATGCGGATCTTCATCCGGGATCGGCTCGAGACCCAGTTCGCGGAGCGCTTCGCGAACGCACTCCACTGCCGTGGCGTCGTGAACTTCCAGCCCTAGATGGTGCAATCCACGTTCTGCCGCGGGGTACAATCCCAGACAGTGATGTTGCTCATTACATCGCAGGAAAATCGAACCGTCGACGCGATCCGATATCTCCAGGCCCACGATGTTTTCATAGAACGCCGCGACGTGTTCAACATTTGGAACTTGAATGCCGACATGGCCGATGCGTTTGATTTCAATCATAGGGGATAAGGGCGTCCGATGGATTGGCTTTTGCGAATGCTGCATCATTCTTTATTCCTGTTGTCGCGTTTGTCCAATAGCAGCCAGGAGAATATTGATTTTTCGCTGGTGCCGTTCAACGCTGTCTCCAGCGTTCTGTCAACTTTTCGTTCATATCCAATGCCCCAAATTTCCTGGAATTCATCCGCCATTGTGCGGATGAGTTCCGTCGCCGTTGGGGATCATTCTGGCAAGAAAATTCGCGGCCGGACGTCACTCGAGCAGGTCTTTCCAAAGGCCCAGCGTCCCGGGGGGGGCGGAGTTTTAGGTCAGGTAGCCGACAACAAGGGGGGCACGGGGCAGGAGAGGCTATCGGATATGGCGCGAAGGAGTTCGGCTTCTTCGATGGCGATGACCCCGTCGACAGCGATGCACACTGTGGCTGCACCGATGAGTTGTCGTTTTTGTTTGGGTCTGAGCTGATCCAGATGGGGAAGTATTTGGTCGACGTCGGCCAAAGTTGCCGAGTCCGCAGATCGGAGAGATCCGACGCGGTCGTCGACGGCTTTTCCCAGGTGGGAAACACCGGCAAGAAATGCACGAGAGGCTTCAGCTTCGTCGTCGGAGCCTGCTCGTGCAAGTGCGGATAGAATAACGCCAACCTCCTGACTGAAAGGCCTCAGCGATTTGTAGCGCGTCGGCGCCCGCGGCAGGTCGCGGAATTCCCGATCGAGATGACGCACGAGCATGTGCTCCAAAGCGTATTCGAACAGATCTATTCGTTCATCGGCATGCACCAGTGCGCAAACGTTTACACGGAAACACTCATATTGAGCGGACGCCAACTGTCGCAGGGCCGGCATGGCCAGATCCGCCAGCGGCAGACGAGCGGAACGTCCAACTTGCGACAAGACCTGTTGCAGTTCCTGTGTGGCCGCATGCATGCCTTCTTCAGCAGACACTGCCAGGTGATCCAACTGCTTTGAACGTACCCCATGATCC
>Ga0209089_10005405_pt1 | contig 10461 bp, 8 predicted proteins | sample ArcticOcean_MG_C_FD_187431 | JGI IMG/M metagenome (GOLD analysis project Ga0209089, IMG submission 187431) | Marine microbial communities from western Arctic Ocean - ArcticOcean_MG_CB2_150 (SPAdes) (version 2) | ecosystem: Environmental > Aquatic > Marine > Oceanic | place: Arctic Ocean: Canada...
CCTGCGGCTACCTGTTCGACGACGAGGTCGTCGACCGCCGCCTGCACCGCGGCGACGACGAAATTACCTGTTCCGACTGCGACACACGGTCGCCCTTATACGACTTGCTTCTGACCGACGAAGACCTGCACCGAGAGACGATCGGCCACATCGACGCCGATGCCCGAGCCGCCATGCACCGCCAGCTCGCCGTGTCAGCGATCCAGGGCAAGAAACGAGCCGGACGTTTTGACGTCGCCGTTCTCTACGGAGAACCAGACCGAGCGCACGCGTTGTGGCTGTCCGAGGCCCTGCAATCACTTGGACTACGCGTCTGGCTGGATGTGTGGCAGCACGATTCATCGCGATCCTGGTCGGACACGTTGGAGCAAGCACTACCACAACACGTCCGCAGTGTGATTGCTTGTGTTGGCGAGGCCGCTCCGTGGTCCGATCCGGCCACGCTTGAGTCTGCTGATTTGCTGCGCGAACGAGCCGCCCAGTGTGTGTTGGCGACCATTGAGACGTTGCGACAGTACATGGGCCTAAAGAATGTCCCAGCCGAGTTTGGCGAGTACCGACAGTTTTCCCTCGGTGTCAGTGTCTTAGGTGACCATTTAGGGACCGCAGGCGAAGAGTGGACACTCCCGTTTGCCCGATTCGTAACTGTCATCACCGGCCGGACACGCGAAGGGATCGACATCCTTCACCATGCATCGGAAGCCTTGGAACACAAAGCGAAAGAATCACGTGAACGACGTTCGGCAACGGCAGCGAGACCCGACGCCAGCGTGATCGTTACGTTTTCGATACCGACACTGGGCGCCAACCGCGGCCAGGGATGGAAGTTGGCGATCGACCGGCTCGTCGAATCGTTACGTGTACAACTGGCCGAAGTCATCGGGGCGCCCGCCGAGTTCGTGACGACGGAGCGCACGATCGCAAAGTCCCGTCGCGCCGAATTCCGATTCGCAGCCGCGGAGGACGTCCTGCGTCTTTTCGCCATGATCCGCACGCGCGACTCGTTCATGGCCGATGTGCTGGAACGCTGGTCAATCGACGTCGAGCAGTTTCAGCGGGACAACGAAACTGTCGAAGCTGAGGTACGTCGACGGCTGCGACCACCCAATGTTGGTATCGCAATCAGTCATTGGGATATCGAACCGAGTCCGGCGCCGCGGTTGAACTGCCATCGAGTTGAACTGTCCAACTTCCGTTGCTTCGAACACCTTGAACTCGACCTGAATCGCGAATCTTCACTCGAAGGTTGCTGGACGTGTCTCGCAGGGATCAATGGCTCTGGGAAAACATCCGTGCTGCAGGCCATCTGCCTGGCACTCGTCGGAAAGACAACCGCCATCGACATTGGCCTCGGAATCCTCGCACGGACCCAGCGGCTGGCGGAAGGATCGCCGCAGCCGACAGATGTCGAAGTGACCTTCAGCGATGGTCAAAAGCACGTTTTCAGGCAGGGTCTCACGATTGACGGAGACGACATACGAACCACGGGACAGCACAGCCATCCGTGGCTGGTTCTGGCTTACGGCGCCACACGGAATCTGTCTGACCGACCGGACCGGAGTTCTTCAAACGAGGGTATTACGGCTCGTCGGCAAATGACGTTGTTTGATCCCTACGCACGAGTGGCCAGTGCGAAGACCGCACTGGACTTCGTGAACCCCAACGAGCCGTTCTTCGGACTGTTCTCAGGCTTACTCAAGCAGTTGTTTCCGGATGACCTGCGCTTCGAGCTTCGGGTCGGAGCACCGCGTTTCCGAGTTGAGAACGAGTCTGTGACCGCCATCGATCTTCCCGATGGGTTCCGCTCCAGCGTTGCCTGGCTGGCTGACCTCTGTCATGCATGGTGTGAAGAGAATCCGGACGTCGCAAAGAAGGCGAAACCGTCCGACATTGAAGCCGTCGTGTTGATCGACGAGATCGACCTTCATCTGCATCCGTCACTGCAGCGAACACTCGTGCCTGCGTTGCGCAAGGCGCTGCCGAAGGTGCAATGGATCGTCACAACACACTCGCCGTTGGTGCTCTCTTGTTTTGACAAGAATGAGATCATCGCGCTCGACCGGTCTGAACCAGGCGGTGTGCGGCATCTCGATCGGCAGATTATGGGGTTTTCCGTTGACGAGATCATCGAGTGGCTCATGGGAACTGATGCCACCAGTGCCGTGATGGAAGAGCGACTCGCCGAAGCCGAACGCTCCCGCGATGCCGTGACGCGCGATATCGCCGAGGTGCTGCGTCAGTCGCGCGATGCTAACGAGTCTGAAGCCCGGCAGCGGCTGGATGACCTGGCTTCGCAACTGGACCAGTTGGAGCCATGAGACGCATTCGTCAATTGAGCCTGCGGCTGCCGACTCTGGACGTTCACGGGACGGGCGGCAAGAAGGCACAGCAACATCTCGTTGCGAAGTCGGCAAACCCGGCCGCGAAACTCAGCTTCCCGGACCACTGGAATAAGACGGACGTGCGGGGCGCCTTGTTCGCCAGCCACGGTCATGTGTGCGCCTACTGTGGGCGTGCTCTGCCTGATAATGACCGCGGAGACGTTGAGCACTTCCGTCCAAAGGGAAAAGTTGACGGCGATGACGCTCACGGTGGCTACTGGTGGCTGGCCTACGAATTCAGCAACTATCTGCTGAGCTGCTCGGCATGTAACCGTGTCTACAAGCGTGATCGCTTTCCTCTCCGAAACGGCGCGACACGCCGGACCTATGCAACCCGAGGAAGGCTTTTTGAAGTTGCACACTTTTTCTTGGGGGCGGCAGATTGGTCTTGTGTGAAATGCGAACACTCCCCATCGACCAGATCTTTGGATTCTCACCAGCCGACAGGGAGTGTCGCGATGATCATGGTCAAGGATTCGACCAGGGACCTCAACCGATTCCTCAAGTTGTCCTCGCTCAACGAGTTCGCTCGCGGGATGGTCATGAGAGTCGTCCTCACGTTCATGCTCCATCGCGGACGCATGTCGTGCTCGCAGGCTGGCGGAGCCATTCGGACCGAACCGGTCCATCGCAGCCAGATCACACGCTTCCTCGCCCGCACGCGCTGGCAGAAAGACGACTTCAACGAGCCTCTGCGGAAGCAGTTGCTCGCGCTGGAATCCACGAAGGGGCGGTTTCTGTATCTGATCGATGCCACGCTGTGTGGTCAGTCGGGCAAGAAGACACAGAACACCTACAGCACGGGAAATCGCAACAAACGTCGTCGCAAAAAAGGACGGCGTTACGGCACGAAAAAACACGCCCGACGAAGCTGTCACAGCTTCACGTTCGGGCTGCTGATCACTCCCTCGGGGTATCGGCTGCCGTTTCAGATTCCGCACTACACCAAAGAATACTGCAAGGCCAAGGGACTGACGCATCGGACCACCGCGGAAGCGGCCGCCGACCTGATTCGCTCACTGCCGCTGCCCGAGGGTTCGGATGTGGTCGTGCTGGGCGATACGGCGTACGACGCGAAAGTGGTGCGCGAGGCCTGCGACGAACAGAACTATCTGTGGATATTTCCTGCGAACCCCGAACGTGTGTTCGATGGCCCGGTGGGCTCCCGACCGAAGCTGCGTTCGCGTTTGAAGGACTGGACGAGTCTGTCGCTCAAGACGATCAGGCTGCGTGCCTCAACGGGGAAGTATGCCGATTACCGGCGCTTGTCGCGTTGGCGTATGGGGCCGAAACTGAAACCGCGCGTGTACACCGCGCATCAGGAGAAACGGCAAGTGCGTTCGGTTGGCCGAGTGCAGCTCGTTTTTTCGACAATGAAACCAGACTTGAAAAAAGCGACTCCCGACGACGTCAAGATCCTGATGACCAACGCGGTGGACATGAGCCTGACCGAGGTGATCGAACTGTACTCGCTGCGCTGGCAGATCGAGCTGTTCTTCAAAGAACTGAAATCGACACTGGGGTTCGACGAGTATCGTTTCGAGCGTTTCGAAGCGGTGGAGGGCTGGGTGAACAGTGCGATCACGACAGTGCTGTATCTGGAGTGGCAGCGAGCGCGTCACCTGACGAGCAAGCGTCTGACCGAGGAGCAGAAGCGCTGGTGGTCCTCTCAGCGTCTCCACGGACTGTGCGAAGCGTTCCGGCAGGAGGTCGAGCAGGAAGAATTAAAATTCCTGTCAAACCGTCTGAAAACACCGGGAGGCATCTCCAGACTGAAACGGATTCTCAGCAACGCAACCCCCAAGGAATACAGAGCGAAAACATAAAACACCGCAAAAGTGTGCAACTTCAAAAGGAAGGCTATGGGGCGAGGCACGTGTTCTGCTCCACCCAATTAGAGACTCTTCTGCTACGCGACCGATTGAAGCCTGGTTCGAGGTTGATCTCGCTTCAGACATTTGTCCGATCCGACCAGCGTCAGAACTCAGCCGCGTCGAAACCCGGCAGGTGGACGGCACTCTGGATTTCTTCCGGATCAACCGCAGTCCACGGCTGGTGCGTGCCCGGATTGAAAAGCAGGCTCAGGTGAGTGCGGCGTTGCGTGCGGGCGATGTTACCCAGGCACAGCAGCTGGCCATTCGCTTTCAACCGCAGAGTCTCGTAGCACGTCAGGTGCTGCTTGACGCGGGTCAACCACTGCCTGACGAAGACCGAGAACTGCAATGGCTGACTCAGGAGCTGGTAGCGGACCTGCATATTGCCCTCCGACTGCTGCGTACATTTCGCGACGACAGGAAGATCGAGCGCGACGCTCGAGAATTGAGGTGGGCCCTGGCCGTCCTGTGCTTTCGGCCACCGGTCGGAACGACTGCAACAGCAATTGACACTGTCACTCGCCTTGGATTGATGCCATCGGTGACTCCTTTGGTTGCGATTCTCTGACCGACCACTGACAGCACGTCGGCCGTGCCTTCGGATTCATCTCGACTGACAGGCAGTTCATGTGGGAACCTCTGGTGGGCATGGAATCCCGGCTTGTTCATGGAGCAATGGAATGCGCATCCTATTCGCGGCAGTGCTGCTGGTCTCTCCTGCCGTTGCGTCATCGGCTCATCCGCTGACCACTCTGCTCAAGTCACTGCCGGAAGTCGAATCGGTTTCGGAACAGTCTGGTGATTCTGGCGATCACGTCATCATTCACTTGCGCGACTGGCATTACGTCGATTTCGATTCGTTCACCGCCGATCTGCGTGATTCGGATCCGGACATTTCCGACGGCGATCTGGAGCGAGCCTATCGGGACCATTTGCGGCTCGTCCAGGCTGTCCAGGCGGAACAGCGGCGACTGATCCGACGGCTGATTCGAGCGGGAGTTCGCACCGTCTATCTGGAAGGGCTGACTCCGGGGATCGAGCCAGTGTTTCCCGTGATCTGTCGGGCCGTCTGCAGTAATGACAAGCCGTCGCTGACAGAGTTGTTCGAACTCCCCAATCCGCTTGCCATGCGATCGGCCGGGCAACTGCTGGCCGACGGTGAAGCGCTGACGATCCGAGCTGTCGATTCCGATCAGACGTTGGCCGAGTGCAACCCGATCGACGAATCCGGCCAGTTCCGCGAAGTTGCCGTCGAGACCATTGAGCGACGCGAAGACCACATGGTCCGGACAGCGGGGTCCGCGAAACAGCCCGTACTGCTCCTGCTGGGAGGCGGCCACGACCTGTCAAACAACGTCGCGCGTGTCGAGCGCGATGCGCCCGGACTGATTGTTGTCACAACTCACCAGTACGCTGCAGCCTCGGGACAGACTGAGGACTGAACGACACACGCCGAGCGCTCGCAGTCAATTGCCACTTGGCGTCGAGGCAGTCGTGACATCACTTTGCGGTTTATCAGGCGCGTCGTCCGGGCGGTAGATCCAGCGAGGGTCGCCCTGAGCCCGCACTTCTCGCTCGTTCTGCTTAAATTTATCGCCAGGACGCCAGTACTTCTGAATAAGCGTCTTGCGCCAGACGACCACCGTGTCGTCCGCCTTTTCCGGGGGCACTGTGTAGTACCACTGAGTCGTGTCTGCGTCTGCCGGGGGGACAGCGCCCTCTTTAAACAGGTCACCGACCCCAGCCGCGGCTTGCCAACGAGTTTCGAAGTCGCCATTCCAAATCTGATCGTTGACGCGAATCTCACCAGCATCAGCCAGAACCTGCAGGTCGGCATAGGCGACGGGTCCTTTGACCAGCTTGTAACCGTTGGAGAATCCCGACAGGAACAGCGTGAAGAAGTCTGTCTCGGGGTTCACGTTGCGAAACATTGCAATGCCGTAGATCGCCGGAGGGTCTGTTGCATCCACAGCGACAACTGGCGGGATTCGCTGCACGGCTGTGACCGAATTCACCAGCACGCGGATGCGTTCACGTCTCTGAATGGCCGCCTGTGCTTCCGGGATAATCGAATCCGGAACTGCGATCCGTACGCCATTATCGTTCGACACCAGGGTGATCTGTGGAATGAACAGATCGGGGACAGGGTCCTTATCGTAGACATTCACCGGCACCGTGTCGGACAGGTCTTCCTGACGTTCGATTTCCCGGTTCACCGCGCGGTACGTGAGGTAATAAATCAGTTCCTTCTTTTTCATTCGGGTGCGCGGATCGGTCACATCGAGTTCGATCAAGCGCAGTGATCGAAACTGAAGTTCGAAGACCCACAAATCGTTCTGAGCCTGCCGCTCCTCACCACTGGCAAACGGAGCGGCCAGGAAGTCGAAGCCCTTGACTCCGAGCGGCTTTTGAGCCACCGCCGCCGGGACAAGCGCGCCGAAGATCGTCAGAAACGTAACCAATCGAGCTGAATTCATCGCAGAATCTCCGCCAGTCGAAAGCCGCATCGAATGCAGGATCGAATGCAGGATCGACTATATCAATGCGGAATCTGCAGATGCAACGTGTTACTCAGCAGACTCGGCGCCGACCGACACGCCGCCAGACGGAAACCGCGTGCGACGTGAACAGTCATGACAATGTGAATGACAGGACAACTCCGTTCGTAGTAACCGCATTCATGCGGTTCATGCATCAGGGACGCGCATGTGGTTCGCAGACGCCACGTGTGCCGGTCATTCCGATTCCGCCGATCGTCCGGACTCTGCGGCATCGGACGCCGCGAGTAGCGCGTCCATGAAGTCCTCATACGGGTCATCGGGTCCCAGGATGCGCACGACGAGTGAAGTCGATCCGGATCGAATCGCGAGACAGCGAAACCGGCGAATGACCCAAACGAGCAGGACCACGATGCCGATTCCGTATACTGGCAGTGTCGCCAGGCCCAGAACGAACAACCGGGGATCGCGCGACGTCGAGATTGCCACCGACTCCACTCGGGCCAGACGCAATTCGATATGACGCCGGGTTAGAGGCGTACGCGTCTCTTCGATCACTCGCGAATCTTCGAGTGAAAGTGTCGTGCTGCCAAAGGTGCCGGGAACAATCAGGCCAATAAAACGACCGGCCGGCTTGCCCGACACGGATTGCTCACGTCCCCCGTGCTGGCGACCGTGTTCCCTCGTGCGACGTGGGACTGGCGACGAGTCGTCGACCGCGTCGTATTGCTCTGCATGATTGGAGTCCGCGGCATCCCCGTCGTCTGGTACGGCAAGAATCTCACCGCAGACGGGGCACTTGACCCGCCGACCGGCAAGATCATCGCCAACGTTGAGCGTCTTTCCGCACGGACACTGAATCTCGATCGGCATTTCGGCTCCCGTCGCCATGTGAGCTGGAGCATTCAACCGGGCCAGTTGACCGCTTTGTTTCCACGGAGCGCCAGATTTGCCATATGCGCTGCGGACGCCGCACCGACTCCGGCTTCCGCGGGAGCGGTCGGCTTCTTGCGGCTGCGGATGCAGGAGAGCCAGTTGGCCAGGTGCAGCGTCTCGCCGTCCGGCTTGTCGTAGAAGTCTGCCCCGCGCAGGCCTGTGCCAAGGACCAGCTCGCTGTACTTGATCTTCTTCTTGCGTTCCGGATGAATCTCGTACCGACCACGATCGATGTACAGAGTGGCGTTGTCGCCCATGAACTCGACCATCGAACCATTGCGGGCGTTGCTGAACGTGCCCTCGAAGTAAACCTGCACGTCTTGCTTGGGATATCTCAGGATGGTCTGCACCGTATCCGGCGTTTCCCAGATGCCCTCGGCCATGTACCAGTCGCCAATGCTGGCGGCGTATTCAGGATGGTCGAGGTCCAACAGCCAGTGGACGACGTCGATCCAATGCACCATCAGGTCTGTAAAGATGCCGCCGCCAAAGTCCCAGAACCAGCGCCACTGGCGAAACCGGTAAGCATCGAACGGCTGATCCTTCGCGTTGCCGAGAAAGGTCTTCCAGTCGACACCGGAGGCGTCGATGTTGATGTTGCGGCTGCGCGTGCGCGGTGTGTTGCGATTCCAGGTCAGATGGACCTTGTGAATTTTCCCGAGCGCACCCGACCTCAGGATCTCATTCGCCTTAACGATGTGCGGCATGCTGCGCTGCTGCATACCCACCTGCACGACCCGTTTATTGCGATTCTGAGCGGCGATGACGGCTTCGCCCTCCGACAGGTCATGCGTCAGTGGCTTTTCGACGTAGACGTCCTTGCCGGCATCGCACGCGGCAATGGTCAGCGGCACGTGCCAGTGGTCCGGCGTGCCGATCACCACAGCATCGACATCGTTGCGGTTTAACACGTCCTGATACTTCTTCGTTGTGAATGCGCGGGTGTCGGCCAGGTCACGGCCTTTGGCCAGATGCTCGTCCCAGATGTCGCACACGCCGACAATCTTCACGCCGGGTATCTTCGGCAACGACTGCATCAGCCGACGGCAACGACCACCAGTTCCAATGCAGGCGACATTGACGGTCTCGTTGGCCTGATAGCCTGATGAGGTTGCGGTGTAGCCGGTCGTGATGGCACCGGCCGTGCCAACGCCAAGTTTCTCAACGAAATCGCGACGATCAAGCTGATGACTCATGCGCAGACTCCTGTGTCAGGTGGACCGAATTCGCGTGCGAGTTGCTATCGAAGCCGACCGTTGGAAACCTCGTACGCCGACAGCACACTGGCTCCGTTCGGCGCGGGAGGTGTCGCCGAGCCACATTGCTCAGTGGTGGCTTAAATTCCGACACTCCTGCGATTTATGGCCCATGTCATGGTGGTTCAATCGGTGATTCAAACAGGATACCGATCCAGATGCACGCGACCATCCCGGAATCGAATTCGTAGCCTCAATGATGCGACATCCAAAACACCACTGACTCATGTCAGCACTCGAGGGCGTGGGAGAGTGCCGTGCGGACTCCTGACACGCGAATTTCCTTGCCAGCCGTTTCCGTTGCACGACAACGTCGCGGCACGGATGACACCGTCGGCAGATTGGTTCTGTTTCCGTTAGATTGAGAGACGGTGGATTGTCGAAGGTGTTCGGGAGCGTTCGATGTCTGGCTCGTGGCCGAATTCTCAGGATTACAACGAGGCGGTGCAGAATCCGAGGACGACGAGGAGAATTCTGGTCCGGCGTCTTACGATGAGGACGACTATTACCAACGTCGCCGCCGTAATCGGGCAAACCGTAAGAAGCCACCACCGGGACGCTGGAATTCCACTCAGGTATGGCTGCAGAAGTACTGGCCATTCCTGGTGCTCCCCGCCGGCATGCTGGTCATTGGCCTGCTGATTGTTGGTTTGCAGAATCTGTGGACATCCAATGAAGCTTTGGTGTCGCAGGTCACCAACGACCAGCCGACGGGATCTGATTTCCGGACAGTCACCACGCCGGTGACGCCGCCTACTGTCGTTCGTACGGGAATCCGTGCCGGGCAAGTTCACGATGGGCTCGCCGCCGGATGAACCAGACCGAGCACCTGATGAAGACCAGGTCGAGGTGACACTCACACAGGAGTTCTGGCTGGGGAAGTACGAGGTCACTCAACGGGAATGGCGTGAGGTGATGGGCACTGAACCGTGGAAAGGCCAGAAATATGTGAAGGAGGGCGATCAAATCGCGGCAACGTATGTGAACTGGAATGACGCGGTAGCTTTTTGTGGGAAGCTGACGACTTCCGAGCGTGAGTCGGGCCGTTTGCCCGATGGCTGGGAGTACACGCTGCCGACCGAAGCGCAGTGGGAGTATGCGTGTCGGGCCGACACGCCGACGGCGTACAGTTTTGGAGACAGCGAATCGGCGCTGAGTGACTACGCCTGGTGGGGCGGCGTTGTCGGTAACGGAAATGCGAAGACCGAGAAGTATGCTCATGCTGTCGGCCTCAAGCGGCCGAACCGTTGGAACCTGCACGACATGCACGGCAATGTGTGGGAGTGGTGCCGAGACTGGTCTGACGGAGCAAATCCACCAGGTGGGACAGATCCTCCGGGACCGTCTTCGGGCTCCATCCGGGTGAGCCGAGGCGGTAGCTGGGGCAACGCACCGAGGTTCGTGCGGTCGGCGTACCGAGACGGGGATTCACCTGGCTACCGGCACGGAAACGTGGGGTTTCGGGTGCTCCGCAGTTCCATCAAGTAGAGTCGCCCGGTGCACTGGAACAGGTGAG
>Ga0209089_10005411_pt1 | contig 10456 bp, 7 predicted proteins | sample ArcticOcean_MG_C_FD_187431 | JGI IMG/M metagenome (GOLD analysis project Ga0209089, IMG submission 187431) | Marine microbial communities from western Arctic Ocean - ArcticOcean_MG_CB2_150 (SPAdes) (version 2) | ecosystem: Environmental > Aquatic > Marine > Oceanic | place: Arctic Ocean: Canada...
ATAATTAGATTCAATGTTTATTGGAACTATATAGTTTGAACTTTTTTGGCAACCACAAAAAATTCCGAAAATAAAAGAAAAAATTAATAAACGGAAATTATTATACATTCTTTAACTATAATTTTTGATAATGTGAAGTTTTAGGATGTCTATTTAAATGGTCTAAATACAAAGCAGCCGCACCTAGGACCGCACTGTGTTCGGTTTCAGAAGGTTTTATTTCAACTCTTTTTATTACAGAACGGTACGCAAATGTATATATTGTTTCCCACATTGATTCACAAAATAAATCGTGATCTTTTGAAATTGCACCACCTAATACAATTAAATCTGGGTCATAAGTATATAATACCGCTTTAATTGCATTTCCCAAGTGTAAACCGAAATCTTTAAATACCATTAAAGCTTTTGGATCACCTTTTCTTGCCAATTTACTGAATTCTTCGCCAGAACGACCCGCGTTTTTGAAAAATTGACCACTACAATAATACTCTATGTTTTTTGCTCTATAAGGTAACATACCAAACTCTCCCGCTCCACAATTCGGTCCATTATAAAGATTACCATTTAATATTATTCCTCCGCCCAATCCAGTGCCAATAACTAGCCCGACAAGGTATTCGGCATTTTGTCCTATTCCAAAATGCTTTTCGCCTGCGGCAAAACAGTTTGCATCATTATTAATATATGCAGGAAGATTATATTTATCTTCTATAATCTTTTTTAATTTTATTTCCTTCCAACTTGGGATATACTGAACATCAAAAACAATTCCATTCTCAATATCTACAACACTTGGAACTCCAATACCAATTGCTTCAACATCATTTAAATCAAAAGATTCAATTATTTCATATAGGTGATATAGAACCTTTTCTTTCGTTTCTCCCGCAGGTGTCTTTTTTCTGATATATTTCTTTATACTGTTACCTTTAACAATCCCGGCTTCTGTCTTGGTTGCACCCAGATCAATGCCAATTATACCTTTATTAATTTCTTTTCTTTTCATAATTACTCTTTTAACATCGTTTTATTAGAAACAATCGGCTTTGCCCAAAAACCAATAAATAAAATGAATACTAAGGGAATAAATAAGAAAAGCATTCCAGTCTTTAGTCCATAATAATCGCCTAAAAAACCTACAATTAGTGGGATTACAGCTCCACCAGAAATTCCCGTAACTAATATCCCACTAAATGTCCCATGATGATCTGAAATTGAGTTCAAAGCTAAAGAGAATATTATTGGATACATCACTGCAGAAAAAAAGCCAATGGCAGGAAAGGCAACTAAAGATATCGGCCCAGGCATATACAATGCTAATATTAGACAAACTATCGTACAGCACGTAAATAATTTTAAAACAATTTTACTATCCATTAGTTTTAATAAAATCACGCCTAAAATACCTCCAGCTGTCATAAGTCCCCAAAACCAAGAAATAGTATTAGCTCCAATAATTTGAGGATCGTAGCCATGGTATATATCTAAAAATTTACTAATCCAATTAGCAACACCTTGTTCTATACCTACATAAGCGAATATTCCAAAAAAATAAATTATAACAATGGGGTTTTTCAGTAGTAGAACATGTGTTTTAAGAGGACCGATTTTTTCATCTTGTTTCAATTGAACTTTTGGGAAATTTAATAGTGCAATTAAGATTATCATAATCAACGAGATTATTGCAAATATCCAATATAAGCTAATCCAAGGGAGATGATTTGGTGTAATAGAATTAAAAATATTCAAAAACCAACTACTACTCATATTTGGTTGGTTTAAATTTATTGCAAAATAAGAGTATGCCATGGGGCTAAAGAAAGAAGCTAGTCCAAAGATTAGTTGAGCAGTCGTCGCATTAAATGCAAAATTCTCTTCACCGCCTGCAACCCTTAATAATGGGTTAATTACAACTTGTAGCATTGCCATTCCACAGCCTATCAAAAATAAAGATATCACAGCGAATGAATAATTTGGAAAGGATGCAAAAATTAGGGAACCAAAAGACGCTAACCCAAATGCTATAATCATTAAAAGTTTTTCACCAACTTTTTGGATCAACATCCCAGAGGGTATCGAAATAATTCCATACGCTATAAAAAACGAAAACGGTAATAAGGCAACTAAAGTTAAGCTTAATTCAAAATCATTTATTATATCTGGAATAAGGGGTCCAATTATATTAGTGATAAATGAAATGACAAAAAATGTCAGAAATACCAATAATACCATATTCCAATTCTTGTTCATTTATAAATTATTTTTAATTGACCTATAAATTGAAAATGAAACGTTTACAAAAAAATGCTTTTTTGATCAGACTAATTATTAACAATATAGAATACTCTGCTATTTCATAAACTTCAGTGTAGATTAAATACTTTAAAATTTTACCATATTGTTATTACAAGTATTTCCCTTACATCGTAAACACTCAAAGTTAAATATGTTTTTTAAAATAGAGCACATAACTATCGATTGTTTTAATTAATTCCCTCTTCCAATTCCATCTGGAGCACCAGTGTAATACCTAAATTTTTCTAATATTTTTCCATCAACTTTTTTCATACGATTAATCCTGTCATTAAATTGTTTTCTTTCAGGTTTTGTAAGAAGATTTGGATCGTTTCCTCTGTAATTATCCCACATTCCACTGAATTGACTTAGATGCTTACTCTTAGCATCAACCCTTTGATTATTATAGTCAGTAACATTAACTACAACATTAGCATCTTTTTCCAAGGGTGAATAAAAAAGGTATTCAGGTACGCGCCATTCTTTTAACCCCTCATGTATAATTTGTCCGGGAAATATTAGCCTCCATTCTGCGGCTCTGGATGCATCTGCGGCTAAATAACTAGCCGTCCTATGATCTGTTTTATGCCATCGCACATAGCCCCAGCCGGGATCAAATGCCATTAAAACATCTGGATGAATTTTTCTTATCCAACGAACAATTTTACCTACGACTTCTTTCCTATCAGCCCACTCAAGTTCCCCATCCGTATAACCTAAGTTGATATAATGTTCTTCATCTATATTTAAAACTTTTAGTGCATTTAATTCTTCAACTCGTCTAATTTTTGATAATTTGTCACGAGTCATTTTAGGATCTTTAGTTCCCACATTGCCAGTCGTTAGAATTAAAACCCATACTTCATTACCATGATCTCTTAGCATAGCTAGAGTTCCATAAGACTGACTATCATCATCAGGATGTGCTCCAATAAGCAGGATTTTTTTACCTTTCCATTCTTCAACAGATTGCTCCGGTTGAGCAACCAAAATAGTTAACGTTAGTATAAAAAACGCAACAATATTATTTCGCATTTAAATCCTCCATAGTGATTATGAGTTTGATTTCAAGTTTAACGTAAGACTAAAAAGCTACAAAAAATGATTTTGGACTGGAGAGCTTTTATCCAAATAATAGTTATATAATTTGTAGCTTTTCATATTTACACAATAATTAATGAAAAATATTAGTAACCAGGATTTTGGGTTAAGCCTAGATCAATCTCACGCTGTGGAATTGGAAAAATTAAACCATTATCAGTAACTGTGATGCTAAATCCCTGACCAGCAAAATGAGCATTCATAGTTGAAACCGCTGTCCCAAATCTTAATAAATCATACCATCTATGATTTTCGAAAGCTAGTTCAACTCTTCTTTCTTGAAGAAGATTATCTCCAAAAGATCCTGGTGAAGATGAACTAATATTACTTAGCCCAGCACGGGTTCTAATTTGATTAATATAAGTATATGCCTGCGCACCTTCACCCAAAGCTTCTGCAGCCATTAGTAATACGTCTGCATAACGAAATACAATAAAATTATTATCCGCGTCAAAATTTGCAAATGGATTACTTTCATATTTTTTTATGTGCCTTTGATAGGAAGTATCACCATTTAATACGTACATGGTATCCATGGATACTTTAAATCTTAAATCACCTGACTCGTATGCATCAACCATGTCTGTTGTTGGCCTATTTCTTCCACCTCCTTCACCAGTCTGAAGATCTGCACTAGGAGAAAAAGAGTTAGTAAAACCGCTTCCTTCACCAAGACCACCAGCTACAAATTGAATTTCAAAAATAGATTCGTTACCATTTTCATTTGAGGGGCCCCAAAGATCAGAATAATTGTTTAAAAGTGAAAAATTTCCGCTAGTGATTACCTGATTCAACGCACTCGCAGCTTCAGTTTTGTTACCTAAATGTAGTTGAACTCTTCCAAGTAAAGTTAAGGCAGACCATTTAGTAGCCTGCCCAGCTTTTGACTGAGTACCTGACATTTTAGCAGCGGCATCCGTCAGATCTGTGACAAGCTGTGTTAAGATTTGACTCTCAGATAATTGCGTTTGCTTTGGATTTGTTTCAAGAATTTCCTCTAACGGCATTGGTATATTGCCAAAAAGCATCGCTAGGTTGTAGTAAAATAGAGAACGAACAAAAAGAGCTTCTCCAATAACCTGATTTTTAAAAGCATTATCAAGATCGGCTGATGTAATTCTTGTTATTAATGTATTTGCCCGCGCTACACCTTGGTAAGATCCCACCCAAGCGCCCAATGTATACTCACTTAATGGAGTTTCAGCAAATTCATTTAATTCGGCCACTGCTGCTGCTAATCCAGTAACATCGCCACCTTGATCCGTATTATCGGAACGCATTTCAGTCATCATCCAATAACCACCGGTCCCGCCAGTGGCAACATCTGACTGATTCCCGTAAGCCCCACCACTTTGCAATGCATCATATACACCATTTAAAGCGGTTTCAAAATCAACTTTTGTTTGATAAAAATTATCAACATTCCTTTGACTGTGAGGAGCAAGAAACGTGAATTCATCTGAACAAGAAATGATAAATGCACAGAGTATAATAAGCCAAGAATTTATTCTAATAATTTTATTGATTTTCATCATTACTATATCCTCCTAATTAAAAAGTTACGTTTAAACCAAAGACTAGAGACACTGATAGCGGGTAAGCCCCATAGTCTTCGCCTTGCGTTAACATATTTTGGGACTGAAGACTAACCTCAGGATTAAACCCAATGTAATCTGTCCAAGTGGCCAAATTTCTTGCTGTAAAGAATACTCGAATACTTTCAGCATATTTTTCAGGAATTGAACTTGGAAGAGTATAGCCTATCGTCAAGTTTTTTAATCGGAGATAAGAACCATCTTCAACCTGATAACTCGATGGTCGATTATTATTCCCATGTGTACCCGTCGATCTATCTGCCCTAGGTGTTTGGCCATCGCCGGGGTCACTTTCTGATACCCATCGATTATTTAATACATCATATGAATTAAAATTTGCTTCTCCGTTTTTCATATGTCTTGCAGTAAGATTGAGTATTTCTCTTCCCTCAACCCCCTGGAAAAATATACTGAAGTCAAAATTCTTATATTTTAATCTGTTTGTAATACCCCAAATATAATCTGGATTATATGAACCAGTGACTGTTCGATCATCCGTATTAATAATACCGTCACCATTAATATCCTTAAATCTAAAATCACCTGGTCGAGGAGCCTTTGCCAGTATATCAGTTGGTGCACTATCAATTTCAGATTGGTTTTGATATACACCATCTACAACATAACCATAGTAACTCCCGACAGCATCTCCGACTCGAGTGACATGTCGGACTCCAGCAGAACCCCTAGAATAAATGGGTTCATTATTACCACCTAATTCAATCACTTCATTTTTATTTGTAGAATAATTGAAGTCAGTAGACCAACTTAATTCCCCGGATAGATTCCTACTCGTTAAATTGAATTCAAGTCCTTTATTGTTCACTTTTCCTATATTTTTTAATGCGGTTGTAAAACCAGTTGAAGCCGGAACGCCCACAAAAAGGAGTAAATCTTCTGTATCACTATTATAAGTGTCAAATGAACCATAAATACGATCTTCAAAAAGTGCGAAGTCAGATCCGAAATTAGTTTGTATGGTTGTTTCCCAACCTAAATCTGCATTGCTGAACGTCTGTGGATAAATTGCGGGATCAGTATTATCTCCTGAGGGATATAGACCTTGGCCCAATAACCCAATAGAACCATAGTTCGGAATTTGGAAGTTACCTGTCACACCATAGCTTGCTCTGATTTTTAATTCACTTACCATGTCTAGGGATTTCATGAATGATTCTTCATGTATGCGCCATGCTGCTGAAAAAGAGGGAAATATCCCTGTCTGATTATTTTTCCCAAATCTTGAAGATCGATCTGATCTGACAGCTAATGTTAATAGATATTTGTAATCATAATTGTAGTTAAGCCTTCCTAATATCGAGGCCAATGACCATTCCTCCTTTGTTCCATCCCCTTCGGTAACTGTCCCGCCGCTAATTGTACTTACTTGGTCATCAGGAAAAATTCTTGCTACGAGACTAGAAATCTCTACTATTTCTTTCTGTGCTGTGTAACCTGCAAGCATTGATAGGTTATGTACATTTGAAAATGTGGTTTTATAATTAACCGTATTTTCCCATAACCAGTTAAAACTGCTACCAGAGCTAGATTGCGCGTATGGATCACCTGACTTACTTGTACGATAAAGCAAAGAATTTGATCGATAAAAAGAACCCATATAATTGTTAAGATCTAATCCAGCCGAAGATTTAAAAGTAAGACCTGGAATGATGTTAATATCCGCATAAATGTTACCATAAGAACGATGATTGTTTAATTCCTCTTTTATCCCCTCAATAATAGCTAGAGGATTACTTGCGGAAGTTGTTCCATTACCTAAATAAGATTGTCCATCAAGTTGATTAATGGTTCCATCTGAATTATAAGGTTTAATAACTGGACTATGCACCATCGCAGAATAAACAATGCCTGGTGGACGTCCAAAATAAGGAGCATTTGCTGGGACCCGGCTATTTTTTGTAAATACTGTATTTAGATTTAACCCATAACCTAATCTTTCTTTGAATTTCCCATTAATTCTAGTGCTAGCATTGTATCTTTTGAAACTAGAGTTCTTTATCAAACCACTTTGATCAAAATATCCACCGGAGATTGCGTAGCCAAAATTTTCTGTACCATTTGAAATACTAAAAGTATTATTTGAAACAGGCGCATCTGTAAAAATAAGATCTAACCAATCTGTATCTGTACCATCCCAATTAATGTATTTTTCAGGTATTCGATAATTTCCACCACTAGGTCTTCCTGTATTATCATTTGGATTATAACTAGCGTTGTAATTCGCGCTGGCACTATTTGTGGGGTCATATGTTTGTAGATAATTATTATTTCTTGCGTCTTTAGTGTATGCAATTATTTCCTCAGCGTTCATCATACTTGCCTTATTCGAAACAGTTTGCGATCCTGAATATGATGAAAATTTAATAACAGGTACGCCAGTTTTTCCTGCTCTTTTAGTGGTTATAATCACAACCCCGTTAGCACCCCTTGATCCATAAATAGCTGCAGCCGAAGCATCTTTTAATATTTCTATAGATTCAATATCATCGGGGCTAATAACTGCTAAAGGATTTGATGAGGGAGGTTTAAATGCAGCTCTTCTTCTAAATAAAGATCCTTGTAAACCTAAATTTTTGGATATTGGAAATCCATCTACAACATAAAGAGGTTCATTGCCTGCGCTAATAGAGCCTGCCCCTCTTATTCTGATATTTGGAGCAGCGCCTGGCTCACCACTATACTCTTGAACATCAACACCTGAAACATTTCCTTGGAGTGCTTCTTCAAAGCCTAAAGTTCGTGCCTCTCTTAATGCTAAATCTGAAATACGTGAAATAGAACCGGTCACTTCTCGTCTTTGCAGCGTTCCATAGCCAACCACCACCACTTCTTGACCACTCAAAACACTCGTTGTTAGAATAACGTTAATAGTTCTGATTTCATCTGAACTAATTATTACAATATTTTCTGATTTTTCATATCCAATAAAATCAACAACTAAAAATAGCTCTCCTTGAGGCAAAGAGTTCAGCTTATAATTACCATCACTATCAGATATAGATCCTATATCGCTATTTTTTAAATACACGTTAGCTCCAGAAATCGGTAATCCGGATTCATCTGTAATTTTACCCTCAACTGTACCTTGCGCACACAAAACGGCAAATAATAAATTTATGATTATGGTGATAAATCTAATTTTTTTCATTATTTCTTTCCTCGTTTTTCATTGTTTCTTTCATCCTATTGCTTACATAATTTTACATTAATTATATATTTATGTCAAGTTTTTTAATTTTTATTTTACTTTATTTAACATATGTGTATATTTGGAAGAATAATATTACTTAATTATGAATAGAATAAAACCTAATGTATTTGTGCGAAATATAATTAATTCAAGTGTCAATAACATGAATGAATGGTCAAAAACGCTGGGTGTTTCTCGCCAAACAATATATAATTGGCTGGGGAGCAACGATACAGCAATTAGGAAAAAGCATGTTAATAAAATTGCCGAAATTTCAAATAAGGAGATTATTTGGGAAAATAATTTTTTAATAATTATAGATGAAAAAGATTATAAAAATAAGAAAGTTGATAAATCCATTAATCATAATAGTCAATTACAGGCAAACCTTAGCCTTAATGATATAAATGACAATCTTGAAAGACAATTGCAATTATTAATAACAAAATATGATCATGTCTATAACTCTACAAGTGACCCAATGGCAGTAGCCGTAAACGAAAATTTTACTTCAATGAATATCGCCATGGAAAAATTATTGGGCATAAAAAAAAGGAGGCAATTACTTGGAGCAAATATATATGATATCGTAGCACCGCCATTTCGTGATGAAAAAAGACAAAGAAGAACCGGAAATGAAGCGATAGGAAAATTTGAATACAAAACAGCTCTTCAAGATATCTTAGAAAATACAATAAAAGGCAAATTGAGCGTTACAAGATTTTGGCTTCCTACAAATAAGGTTGAGAATATATTATGTTCTATAATGACATTCTTTCCTGACAAGAAAAGGTAGTTCGGGATAGAAATAATAATTAAAAATGATTACTCAGAAATGAGTACCGAGGCTGCAAAAATTGTTGCAAATCAAATCAGAACTAACCCCAAGACAGTTATAGGTTTGGCAACAGGAAGTACGCCATTAGGGTTATACAATGAACTAATTAAACTCCACAAAAATGAAGGTATAGATTTTTCAGATGTGATTTCATTTAATCTTGATGAATATGTAGATTTACCTAAAGATCATCCGCAGTCTTATAAAAATTTTATGGATAAGAAACTGTTCTCTAAAATTAATATAAAACAAAAAAATATTCATATACCTAATGGAGATTCGTTTGAAAAAAAAGAATGTGATAAATATGAATTATTGATTAAGAGTTATGACGGCATTGACCTCCAAATTCTTGGTATAGGAAGTACTGGTCATATAGCTTTTAATGAACCTTCTTCTTCTCTTGGGTCTAGAACTCGATTAAAAACTCTCACTCAAAAAACAGTAACAGATAATGCAAGATTTTTTGATAATATTATCGATGTACCTAAATTTGCTATTACCATGGGAGTAGGGACAATTATGGAAGCTAAAAAAATACTTCTCTTAGCATCAGGGGACTCTAAAGCAGAGCCAATTGCAAAGGCTATTGAAGGGCCTATTACTTCAATGTGTACCGCGTCAGCAATACAAATGCATCCAAATACTATAGTCATAATTGATGAGGCGGCAGCAAAATTTCTAAAGGAAAAAGATTATTATAAATGGGTATATAGCAACAGCAAACTTAATTAATAATTGTTCCTTTATCGGAAGTAACAATATATGCTTCCCCTCCTACTTTTTCAATTGCTTCTGCTACTTCGTTTGAGTTTCCTCGAGCATAAGCAAACATACACCCACCACCACCGGAACCATTGATCTTACCACCCAATGCTCCTGCATCTAAAGCCGCATCTAACATGGATTCAATCTTTGGTGTACTTACTTTTAGCACATCACGTAATACCGCATGGTGTTCCGTAAAAAGTGACCCAATTAATTCATGGTTTGGCTCATCTTTCTCCAATTCCCCTAATCCCTCATAGAGCAAGTCCCTGTTTCTAAGGGTACCTTTAACAAGTTCAATTTCATCTTCTTTCAAATCTGAAAATTCAGCTTGATCATTCAATGCGTGAATTGTTAAATCTGGGTTTTTGTGCTTTAATTTTTGAATGAGTTTAATTCGAGAATCCCGACAACGACTTAAAATGCCCATGGTATCTTTGGGCTCGCAGGAATCCCCCAAAACAAAGGCGCCCAAATTCGGATTCAATATTTGAATAGATAGGGTTGGTTCCGATTCCAAATAGATGATATTCCCCACGGCAACAGAATATTGGTCCATCATTCCCCCCGGTTCATTGAATTCAGTCACTTCTGCTTTATATGCCAATTCACCAATCTTTTGTTGATCCCAAACTACAGGTTCAT
>Ga0209089_10005413_pt1 | contig 10455 bp, 5 predicted proteins | sample ArcticOcean_MG_C_FD_187431 | JGI IMG/M metagenome (GOLD analysis project Ga0209089, IMG submission 187431) | Marine microbial communities from western Arctic Ocean - ArcticOcean_MG_CB2_150 (SPAdes) (version 2) | ecosystem: Environmental > Aquatic > Marine > Oceanic | place: Arctic Ocean: Canada...
ATTTGACCACCAATATGTTACTTCTTCGAGTTCATTAGACTCTGTCCAATCATCTGAATCAACCATCGAATCATTATCATAATCTTCGACATAAACTCCATCATCATCAATATCGGTCCATCGATAAATTTGTAAAAATACTCTCTCTTCGCTACTTCGATCCATATTACCATCAAAGGCTGAGTATTCTATTGTGGCTCTCGCACGAAGTTGCCTAGTTTCTTCGGGAAGTGAATAAATACTGTCAGGAATATGGAGAGGAATTAGCAAATCAGGCCGATCATCTTGATGGCCATCCCAACTATCGTTATCACCGGATTCGCTACCATTACCTGTACTATTCCAAACTATTACTTCATGCCTAAGTGGCTCAAATGCAGTTGACGTGTATCTTAATAGAACATCCGAATCTCCATGATTAGTGAATTCTAAATCGACGGTTTGAGACTCTCCAGGGAACATGTAATTGATATTAGCATCTCTGTGTTGACCTTGAAATGTGCCACTATTCCATTGTGCTGGACTTAACCACCAACTACCATTGTCTCCTTCCAAAGTAGAAACTGCACGAGAGACGTTAAACCAACCACCTCCTTGAATAAATGGCTCATAACCTCTATCGTCAGATGTTGATAAAACAAAATCACGTAAAGTTTGAGAGTCAGGGTATTCGCCTTGGTTTTCTTGCCATGCTTCAGCAACTATAGCCAATAAACCAGCAGCAACAGGTGTCGCCAAACTAGTACCCCCCCACGATGACCACGCAGAATTCGCATTGTTTCGGAGGTTCAGTGGAATATTACCAGTTGCAGACCAACCTACTGACACAATGTCAGGATCCATCCTACCTACTACATTCGGCCCTCTATTAGACCAAGGAGCGTTTTGACCCCAAGAATCGCTAGATCGAGAACTAAATGCACCCACTGAAAAGACTCCATGTGCTGCACCGGGGACTTTAGTAGTACCAAATCCATGGCCTCCATTACCTATTGCAACGGAATATGAGGCTTCATCGTTATACACTCTGGTTAACCAATCAAGATATAGTGAATAGCCATCGGCACCAGACTCATCTATGCTTGAATAACCAAAGGAAAAGGAACCAATGTCTGCTTGGTCAAATTTTGTATCCGATTTGCCATCATTTCCTTCTGCAATCCAACGCCAAGCATCAAGTGAATGGCCGCCTGAATAATGATTACCTATTGATGCAATAGTTGCATTGGGAGCCATTCCTAGCACACGACCGTTGTCGACTTTTCCTTGGGCGGAGATTGCACTAGCGCACAAAGTTCCATGATTTCCAGAGTCTAGCATAAATAGTGTCAAATTACCTGGGCCAGCAATACGATTTTGATAGCCGTGCCGGATAGAATATGTTTCACCATAAGGGACACCATTAACACCATCTGAAACCCAATACATTAGCCCCCCTGATAAGTCCCATAACCCATCTCCATCAGTATCTAGGCCTGTCGTTTCAGAACCAGGTCGAATAGCTTTCTCATCAGTAAAATTTCCATCAACATTCATATCCACATAAGCTGTTTCATATACTCCAGAAATATTTTCATCAATAATAATTATTGGAATATCGGTACCAACCTTTGAACGGAGAGTTGAATCAGGGTGTTCACCCAAGTGATAGATACCTGATAAAGAAGGAGATATACCAGAAATATTGTAACCGGATATATCAAGTAAGTTATCAGAATTATTATCATAATCTAGAGTTGATGTATCTGCATACCAAGTATTTGATTCAGGATATGATTGCCCATTTACAAGATATGAATACATGCTGTTATGATCAAACATCAAAGGCCAACCTGACCAACTAGAACGTAGATCATTTACTCGAGCTTGAGTTCCATCTAAATCAGGATGAGAAAAATCCACACCAGTATCTGCAACAGCGACAATTATGCCTTCTCCAGTATATCCTCTATCCCAAGCATCATTGGCACCATGAATTTCTCCAGATCGAACCGTGTCAGGTTCAAATTCAGGTTTCTCGAATGGTATTGTATCATATGGTTGAGGATTATTTTGAGCGTCTAATATAGATATAACACCAGGGACACTTGGTAACTTGTGAAATATTTCTGATTGCATCCAAAAAGTTCTATGATCTATTTCGCCTGAAGTTGGGTCGAAGGTCTGAAAAGTTTCACCATTTTTCGCCCCGGCTTGCTCATCTAGTGCATTGTTTTGTAGTTGCCAATGGTTTAGTTCCGCAAGAGACCAAGTGATTACTGTGACACGGATTTCCTCCTCACCTGAATTTATTCGAGAGAAAAGAGAATCTTCGATCCATGGATTACCCGGAGATGGGAAAGAAGGGGCTTTTGCTTCGGACAAGCCTCCAACAATTATATCTTCACGGACATCATAAGTTGAAGGATTCTCTGAAACTAATATGAGAGATAATGAAGAAGTCATCATTAGAAGTGCTAAAACGACTGCACGACTCTGATTCATACTCCTTGCATGATTAAGGGTGACTTGTATTTACCGGCCACGTGTCCCGTCATAATCAAAGAGGAAGAGTGGTTCGATGAGTCCACTAGTCCCGTAGTGTAGTGGTCCATCATGTCGGGTTTTGGTCCCGGCGACCCTGGTTCGAATCCGGGCGGGACTACCAAAAAAGTAACTATTCATCTATTTTTTCAGGCATTTTTGCTAAATCACGAGTAATATTCTTTTGGTGACTTTCTAAGGTACCGCCACCTATCTCAAGTAGTTTGGAGTCTCTCCAAAGTCTCTCTACAACATATTCTCCGACATAACCGTAACCACCCATTACTTGAATTGCCCTGTCTGCAATATTTTTAGCCGCGGTAGTGGCATACAACTTGACGCCATCGGTATCTAATCGGTTCCCTGATTTGGATAAATCAGTATTACGAGCCGTGTCATAAACATAAGATCGCATAGCTCTATACTCAGCCCAAGATTCACCTATGTGGCGTTGAATTTGGCCGAAATCTCTTATTTCTGAACCAAATGCTTCTCTCTCAGAAGCATATCGATTCATTGCAGAAAGACTACGGCGAGCAATGCCCAAAGCCATTGCAGCAAGACCTATTCTTTCAATTTCTAAATTCCTCATCATATGAATCATAGATTCACCAGGACCGCCGACAACATTTTCAGGGGGGACTATGCAATTATCAAAAACTAATTCCGCAGTATTAGATGCACGCATTCCAGTTTTATCGTAAATCTTCTGCCCTACTGAAAAGCCAGGCATACCTTTCTCGACGAGGAATGTTGTAATTTCCGCCCGTCCTTTTGAATCAGTACCAGTTCTTGCATATAACCAACAAATATCAGCAGGAGTACTATGCTCATCTATTGAGCCATTAGTAATCCACATTTTTCTGCCATTGATGACCCAATTGCCATCAGAATTCTGTTCTGCAACCGTTTGCATACCTAGTACGTCGGTACCATAACCTGGTTCACTCATCGCCATACAACCAATCCATTCACCACTACACACCTTAGGTAAAATTCTAGATTTTTGTGCTTCACTACCATTATGCGCCAAATTATTGACCATTAATTGCGCATGAGCTAAATATGCAAGACAAAAACCGGGATCTGAATATGATAATTCTTCATTGACAATTGCTACAGCAGTAGCATCCATACCGGAGCCTCCGTAATTTTCCGGTACGCTAATTCCTAATAGGCCATAATCACCTAATTTTCTGAATAAATCTTGATTGAATTTCTCGTGTTTATCATGCTCAAGTGCTTGAGGTTCAACTTCTTCTAAGACAAAGTCACGAATCATCTTCCTAAGCATCGTGTGTTCTTCAGTAGGGTTGGCTAAATCTATGCTCTGCCAGTCAGTGTCCATAGACCTACGAGGAATGTGTCTCGTATATGGCATTCGATGGAAGATTCGTGTAAAGTTGACTTTGAATAGACTTTGTGGTTTGTAAAAATCACGGTGTAACTCTACGACTATCTCTAGGAAAAGGTATGACCTCTCGGATGTGTTCTGCCCCTGTTAACCAAGTGCATACTCTGTCTACACCTAAACCGAAACCGCCATGAGGGACTCCACCGTACCTACGAGTATCGATATAAAATTCGTATGGTTCACGAGGAGTTCCTTCTTCATCAAGACGTTCGAGGATTTCTTTTTCAGACCATGTTCTTTCACCACCACCGATAATTTCACCATATCCTTCAGGTGCCAATAAATCATGACAAAGAACATATTTTGGATCTTCTGGATCTTGCCTGTGATAGAAAGGTTTGGCTATTTTTGGATAATGAGTAAGGAAATGAGGGACTTCGAAATCTGCTGTCAATATTTTTTCTTTGGAGAAATCTAAATCTTCACCCCACTCAACATCAACATCTTTCGATTGTAATATTTCTATCGCCTCGTCATAACGCATAATTGGATACGGATTATCGGCATATCTGGCAACTAATTCTAAATCTCTGCCTAAAGATAGTAATTCATCTGATCTTTCTTCTAATAATGTGCTAGCAATATGCCTGACGACACCTTCACCATGTTTCATAACCTCATTATTTGTAGCCCATGCTATTTCCATTTCCGCATGCCAGAATTCAGTTAGGTGACGGCGTGTACGAGATTTTTCCGCCCTAAAAGATGGTGCCATGGTATACAATCTTTCGAGAGCAGGCATTGCAGCTTCTGCGTAAAGTTGCCATGATTGAGTTAAGTATACATCTTTTCGACCAAAGTATGGTACTTCGAAAAGAGTGCTACCTCCTTCAACTGCACCAGATACGAAGTTAGGTGCTTGGTATTCGATAAAATCACGATCGCGAAAGTATGAATGAATCCCTCCGAAAACAGATGAACGAATTTTAAGCATAGTAGTCATTCTGCTAGTACGAAGATACAAATGCCGGTTATCAAGTAAAAATTCCGTTTCACCGCCATCCGCTTCAGACATCGCAGATTCAGTAATAGGAAAGGGTCTCTCAGGATTAACCGCTCCAACTATTCTTCCGCTTGTTACCTGTAATTCATGACCATGTTCTCTATCCGTAAGTTCTACTCGTCCATTCAATATGACGCTAGATTCAATTAAAGAGCTTTTTAATTCATCAAAAAATTCATCACCTAATATGTCTCTTTTAGCTACACACTGAATATTTCCAGTCGAATCCCTAATGACAATAAATCTAATTTTATTAGATCCTCGAGAACGATGAATCCATCCTTTTAATTCGATTTCCTGACCATCATATTGGCCAGAAAGAATGTCGCCAATCCATGTATCTTTACTCATGCGGGTTGAATCTCCGTGTTTGTGCGTTGGGACACCAGCATATCAAAGTCAGCCCTAGAACCTCAGTAAAATACCGGTTGTAAAGCCATACTAACCACCAAAAATTGGTGATTAGCATGGCGGGTCTGACGGGGTTCGAACCCGCGACCCCCGGGTTAAAAGCCCGGTGCTCTACCTGACTAAGCTACAGACCCAGCCTCGCGACAAAGCACCCCTCTATAATCACAACGGGTGGGTAAATACATTGCTTACGCCACCTAATCGTTGGCGGGTCTGACGGGGTTCGAACCCGCGGCCTTCCGGTTAAGAGCCGGACGCTCTACCTGACTAAGCTACAGACCCAGCCTCGCGACTTAGCGCCTATCTATAATTACAACGGCTAAAATTATTGTTAACTTAGGCGCCCTAATTGGTTAATTAGAGTTAAAACTCCGCCATTTGATGCTAAGACTACAGCGTCACAGATACCTACGAAAAGTCCCACCTCTACAACTCCTGCAATACTCAAAAGATTAGTTTCTAAAGATTTAGGATCTGTAATAGAAGGACCGAAGCTACAGTCTAAAATATATCCACCATTATCTGTTATGAAAGTTTCAGAACCTCCACGCAAGGAAACTTCACCAGGACATATAGATGAAATGCGATCTTTTGTTCTTTCCCATTCAAAAGGTAAAATTTCCACAGGTAAATCGAACATACCGAGTGTATCAACTTGCTTTCGATCGTCAGCAACAACAACCATAGATTTAGAAGATTGGGCAACGATTTTCTCTCTTGTTAATGCTCCTCCACCACCTTTAATCAGAGAATAATCTCCATCAAATTCATCAGCACCATCAATAATTAGATCCAAACCGCCTGATTCTGCTAAAGAAGTCAAAGGAATACCGACTTCCTCTGCTAATTCCCTCGTAGATTCACTTGTAGGGACACCCACTACATTCAGGCCTTCTTCAGAGATCCTTCTTCCAATCTCAATAACAGTATAACGAACCGTAGAACCAGTTCCCAAGCCTAACTTCATACCATCTCTAATGAAATCACAAGCAGCAACACCCGCCTCAAACTTGAGTCTCTCGATGTCGTCCATGTTAGTCTCGAGGAGGTTTGATGCCATGATGGTTTCCGATATAGAATGTCATAATTTCATGTAATAGAGGGACCGAGAAGTTCATTCGAAGAAAGCCTTCCGAAGAACTGAGGGAGCAGGAGGGTCACTGACAGTGTACGACACTGAGGAAAGTCCCCTCTCCAAGATGCAAGCGGTCCGATTAACGTCGGAGATCTGGGAAGGTCGGCTCTGTAATAGAAACGAACCATGTCTGGCGTGTACAGTGAATCCGAAAGGAGGAGATTGCCAAATTATGGATGGAACGAGCAACCCCGCTGGAGCAAGTCCAAGCAGTCCTGTATGGCATCAACAGGGACAGGTAGGACGCTAAGTTGAATGTGACCAGCTGAAAAGTGAACAGAAAGGGGCTTACTCCCTGCACCCTCACCCAAAAAGAATAAAATGAAATATAGAAATATGACTGGAAATTAGCCGATCCTGTCCATACCATCCAAACCTGTGACAAGTGCATCTATTGATGATGATGATGCTAAAGAACCGCTGTCATCATAATCTAACCAAGATCCATTGCCCATTACCTGTGAAGTAAATTCTTTTTGAAATACTATTATCGAGGGAAGAAGGATAGAACTGGCCAATAAAGCAAGTATTAGCAATATCATCATCAGAACGAAAAAGTTCTGTAAACCAGGTATTGATACGAATAACCCAGCGGAAAGACCAGCACATGTGGTAGCAGTTGTTTCAAATATTGTTTGTCCTGTTTTAGCTACTGATTTGACTATTCCTGCAGGAGTCTCTCCTTCGTCTTTTATCCTATCTATAATATGAATCGAGTCATCAACACCAATACCAAAGACAATTGTTCCAATCATTGCAGTAAATACATTTACTCCAACATTCCCAGTGATCATCAGTATTGGTTGCCATAAAACTACTACAGCTACAGCAGTCATTGTGAAAATTGCTAACCTTGGAGACCTGAATAGGAATGCCATAGTGATTAATAGAATAAACATAGTCCAAATCGTCGTTAAACTCTGAGCTTTGTGTATCCCTGCATTAATATCAATAGAGACAGGTAACCCACCAGTTAGTAACGAATTGTAAGTATTATCTACATTTATTGCCGTACACTCTAGAACACTAATGCATTCATCTTCTCCTTGAAGAATATCATCAATAGCATTACGGTATATAGTTGCATTTTCAAGATTGAGGTAAGGTTGATTAGCATAAACTAGAGTTTTTGTTTCACCAATACCATTATCTGCATTCATTAGCATCGAACGTATTTCAGGAGAAAGTGTATCAAATGCGATATTCACCATATCTTCTCTACTTGATACCGAATATGCCCAGCATTCAGGATTTAATGGGTTCTGGACAGGATTAGATTTATCCCAACATTCGTCATGTAAGATTTCCCAGAGGCTTTGATCATAAATTTGTAATTCTAATAAGTTAACATCAACATGTATGGCCTTAAGGACATTTACCAAACTTATAGTGTCTGTTTCAGGAACATTATCTACAAGAGCCTGTAAGTTCTCTATTGAATCAAGGATTGGAAGGTCCCTTATAGTAGCTGTACCATTAACAATACCTCTATCTTCAGCATTAACAATAAACATATTTACTTGCCCGCCTTCAAATACAGCACTATATTCACGAAGCGTTTCATAAGATTCTAGATCAGGAGGAACTTCATCAGGGCCCGCGGAAATTTGCTGCCCCATAGTGTCTGAGAATACCAAAGCACCATATCCCGTGAAAGCTAGGGCTATAATTATCACAACTAAAGAGAATTTCACCGGTATTTCACCAATTGAATTCCACATTTTATCGAACATTTTACTAGGTCTTCTACGATACTTAAGTAACTCAACCAAAGCTGGAACCATTATCATCGATAGAATAAAAGTCACAACAATTCCAAGAAGAAGAGTAATGCCTACTGTACGCATTGGTTGGATTGGCACCAAGAATGTCCAAGTTAAGACACTGAAACCAATTATTGTAGTTAAAGCAGAAAGGAAAATAGCATTTCCAGTCGTCAAGGCAGCCCTAACAGTAGCAGTTAGGCTAATTAGAGGATCCCAAGGATCTATGTTCTCGACTTTGACGCCATCGCGATTAGCATACCATGCTTTTTCCAGACGCTCTTCTATTAATTCCACACGGTTTTCCTCAATTCGGTTCGTCAAATGTAATGAATAATCAACACCTAAACCAACGAGAATAGGGCCTGCTGAAATTATCATTGGAGTTAGCATTATATCAAAAATAACAGTTATGCCGAATGTTATTGCTAAACTCATTGCAATTGGTAAACCACCTACAATTATGACCTTGGGGTTTCTATGAAGAATAAGCATAGTAAGACAGACAAGCAATGCACTTATCGGTAACATTGTATCAACCAGTTCCTTGTAAATCGAATCCGACACATCATGAAGAACGGGCGTTAAACCAGTAATAGTGACTGCCTTTCTTTGTGGTATATCATCAAGTCTCTCGATATCCATTGTAGTGGTAGGGTTCGAATACTCGATACGACATAAGTTACAATTACTACCTGATTTGTCATAAATTAACTTCTCAGCATAAGCAATGAAGGCCTTGTGATCTTGAACTTGTCCATTTTTCAAATCGTCTCTGGCTGGAATATCCGTCCCTTCCATATCGAAAATAATACCCATAACTATTACCCCAGTGTCCCAGATGCCGTCTCCATTTGTATCTCTAACAAAAGACTCGAGTAGGGAGCTAGTTTGGTCAACTAGATTGTCGATGCTTTCTTGTTCATCGGGTATAGAATATCCTTCATATGGATTCAAACTAGAAACTGCACAATCCTGAGTTTGGCCTGTAGGAAGACCATATTTTTCAACCGCACAATTAAATCGATAACTCGAAGAATTTGCTTCTTTAATAATTTGAGAAGGTGATAGAATCCATATCACGCCATCTATTTCCCCTCTATCGTCTTTATACTGATCAAGACCAGATTGATAACCCCCCTTGCCCTTATTACGATCATCTCCTTCTAACCAGGATAATTGCTGAAGAATATCAACATCCGTGATATTTTCGTCACCATGTTCGCCCCCAGTTGCTGCATTATCTGTTTGTATATACAGAATGAAGATATCTGTTGCCCAGGGAGCCTCCCTCACATCCAGTAAAAGTTCAGTGGATTCAGCACCATCAGGGAGATATATCTCGACATCCCCATTGATTTGTTGTTCAAAATTCATAGCATCTTTACCTATTAATGCAGTTGTTAAAATAAGTAAAGCAATTATGAAACCTGGACTTCTCAAAACTGCAGAGTAGGTCAGTTCTGCTAGGCGTACTGTACTAGAGGTTAATGCATTGTTAGTATCCTCTATTAATTGGGCACCTGTTTCGTATAAATCTCCCAACGGGCTAGACTTTACTGCTTTCTTGAAACTTAGTGAAGTATCTCTTACAGGAGATAAAAATTTGAAGAAACGTTCCCGGAAAACGTCCTCATCGTCTTCCTCCATACCTCTTTTGTCGACCCCAATCCAGTCGTCAGGCACATCGTCCACAGATGGGTGCCCCTAGTGAGACCAAATGAAATAATCGCATGTAATTATACAAAGACTTGGAATTAGGCATGATTTGGAATTATCTAATAATCTAAATTAGAGATAACAGTTGAACTATACTGCATCAATTCACAGAGCAAGTATACGAATTACTGAAAGTAAATGAGCGTCTCCGGTAATTGATAATATGGCGAGACGCAGGAAAACCTTGGCTCCGAAAGGAAGAGATGATGATGTCAGATGGATTGCAGGATTTGTATTAGGATCCATCCTAACAGTCATAATGATACTAGTAGTTATTATTGCTCCACCCGCAACTATAGGGCCAAGTGAAGGGGAACTAGCTCCTGATTTTAGTGCAGATTCATACAGCGGTGCGAATTGGATAAATTTCAAACTGTCAGATACTTTTGATTACGAATGGAATGAGGGAGAACAAGGAGAATGGATTCTGATTCAATTTATTGATACAGATTGCCCATATTGCTGGAGTGAGGGGAAAACAATGAGT
>Ga0209089_10005418_pt1 | contig 10447 bp, 9 predicted proteins | sample ArcticOcean_MG_C_FD_187431 | JGI IMG/M metagenome (GOLD analysis project Ga0209089, IMG submission 187431) | Marine microbial communities from western Arctic Ocean - ArcticOcean_MG_CB2_150 (SPAdes) (version 2) | ecosystem: Environmental > Aquatic > Marine > Oceanic | place: Arctic Ocean: Canada...
AGAATGGTATCAAACTCCCTAAGCGGGGGAATGTCGGCGAGATCCGATCAAGGGGAAGTTTGGCGGGACGTCGCTGAAAAGACCGCTTCATTTTCCGTTAATTCCGCTTCGGATGCGATGTCAGACGTCTTCGAAGCGGAGAGGGGGAGGATCGATGAATTCGTCGAAAACATTCACCACACCCCGGAACAGGCCGGTGCCTTATTTGCAATCGACGGAGATGTGGCGGGTTTCGACGCCTTCGATAAGCCGTCGACATTACGGAAGCTCCTTCCTAAGCTAATACGGAGTTATGCTCTCGACGCTCTGGAAGGTCACCACCAGCGGTCATCGATAATTGGCGTAGATACCATTAATGAATTTCTGAAGACCCTCTCTTCAGGAGACATCAGCTGCTCTCCGTCGGCAGGTATGGGAGAAGACCATCGCTTAAAGGGAGATGCCCTTGCGGGCGGTGCATTGATAAATGACGGCGACGTCATCCACCTCTGCGCCTTTCCCCTGAAACCCGAGGCAGATGAACACCATCAAAACTTCCGTTCCGGGATGACGAGAGCTTCATACAGGAGAAGGGAGCATTAAGAAAAATGACCCCAACCTCACCTATTGTTTACCTATCTTGTGTGTTCCATCACGTTAGGTAGGCAATAGGTGGTATCAAATGACGGCCTAAGCGGCTTTGGCATTGTCCCGGTTGCGGTTTCTATTTTTTCTGCGGTTTCTATTCTTTTTGCGTTTGCTGTTATCTCCCGCCGGGCGCTTGGACTGTTGTCTCTGGAGCGGTTTGTCCTGCGGAGTGTCTGGGGCCTCCTGGTTTTCAAGACCGTTGCTCCGGTCGTGTTCGACGACATCGATTGAGCGTTTAATCAGGCGTTCGATGCCACGCAGGTGATGCCGCTCCTCCGGGTCGCAGAAAGAGAGTGCAATTCCTTCAGTTCCCGCGCGGGCAGTACGGCCAATTCGATGGACATAACTTTCAGGTTCGTTCGGTAGATCAAAATTAATAACATGTGTGACGCCGTCGACATCAATGCCTCTGGCTGCGATATCTGTGGCAACGAGAACGCGGACCCGGTTTGCCTTGAACCCCTCGAGCGCTCTCTGACGCGCCGCCTGCGATTTATTGCCGTGAATGGCGGCAGCTTCTATCTTGGCCTTACCTAATTGCTTTTCGACCCTATTAGCCCGGTGCTTCGTTCGCGTGAATACGATCACGCGGTAGAGCGCATTGTCGGAAAGGAGATCTTTAAGCAAGGCACCTTTCTGCAATGCCGGGACGTGGTATACGTGTTGTTCGATGCGGTCAGCGGTAATGGTCTTCGGGGTAATATCAATACGTACGGGTTCGTGAAGAATTTCGTCCGCTAGACCAGCCACTTCCTTCGGCATGGTTGCAGAGAAAAAGAGTGTCTGCCGGTCCCTTGGCGTGGCGCGAACGATTTTTCGTACGTCCTTGATGAAGCCCATGTCCAGCATACGGTCAGCTTCATCGAGCACCAGGTATGCAACATCATTCAAGTGGACGTGTCCCTGCTTTTTGAGGTCGAGTAATCGCCCCGGTGTCGCGATTAAAATGTCGACGCCCCTAGATAAGGCCTTCACCTGCCGGGTCTGATTTACTCCGCCGAGGATGACCGTGTGTCGAACCTGTAAATTTTTTGCATATGCGGAGACGAAAACGCCGATTTGTAACGCCAATTCCCGGGTTGGCGCCAGGATCAATACCAAAGCACCCTTCACCGAGGGGCGGAGTTTGCCATTAGTCAGGTGTTGTAGGATCGGCAATACGAAAGCAGCAGTTTTCCCGCTGCCGGTCTGAGCAATCCCCAGAAGGTCGGCGTTATTGAGAAGTTGCGGGATGGCTTCTCCCTGGATTGGTGTCGGCGTCGTGTAATTTTGTGCTTCTAAGGCGTGCGTTAGTGGCTCGATAAGACCGAGCTCGGAGAATTTTATGATTGTCAAAACGTGAGTATCCTAGGCGTCAAACTGGCGGGCATTAAAGTGCACGCAAATCTGCCGCGTCGCCGTCATCCGAGCGCAATTGGACAAAACGGTATGAGAAAAAGGAAACGCCCCGGGTTCTTTGCTTTGTTTTTCTTTCAAAAATCGCAGCGCTGTTGCGCCACCTTGGACGTTATGACGGGTACATGCACTTTCCGGGTCGTGAAGTCAAGAGCAGCGGTTTAAATTTTATCCAGAGGTCATTGATATTATTTATAAAATGGTGCCCGGGGAGGGAACTCGCCTATATCAACAATTCCCGCCGCTCAAGATAATGGTCTAAAATTCCAAATAGTTAAGCGATGGCCGACAACAGCCCCGTACTACGCCCGCTATGCCTAGCCGGCTCAAAACCTGGAACTTCGGCCAAAACCAAAGGCAGTAGGTTCAAATCGGGGGCACGATCTCTACTATTTCGTACACAAGTATCTGCTTTCCTCACAATACCGCGTTAAGTGGTTGCGGGGGCACGCAACCGACGTTATTTGCATCTGGATTTTGCACCCATAGGCCAGCTAATCAGTTTGCTCGAAACAGAATTATAGTTCGGGAAAATTGATAAGGGCAGCCCTGCCTGTGATTATCTCCCCTCCCCGACGGTGATGTCCACTCATTTCACCCGTTTTTCCTTTTTGGTCATAACGATAGGTGCGCTGGGCACGGTCAGCGGGAACTTTCCGATATGGTAATTGTGGCAGGTGATGCAATAGTTACCGGCGCTAGTACTTGTATTGGAATGGCATTCAGCGCAGGTCTCCTTGCTGACCAAATTAAAATTACTAGTAAAGGTCCGAAAGTCGCGGTCTTTGTAGCCCGAGATGAAGTCCGCTTTTTCGTTTAGGGAATGGCATGAGGTGCAACCCTCTTCATCAAGTAGAGGAAAGTGGCTTGTATGGGAAAAAGTGGTAAATTTCTGCGCGTTCATAAGCGGTTGAGCACCGCGCTAATTGACGATGGCATGGGCGTCCTTCCCACCGACTCCCTCACCATTGATAGTTTCGTACGTACCCGCGTCGTGCGTATGTTTGTCAATTGAATGGCATTTTACGCAGCGCCCCGGCCCTTTGGGCTTGGCAAGAACTTCAAACGTCACTGCGTTATCCCTGATGGATTGCCTTATATGGGCCATAATTCAACCTTATATTTCCAATGCTCTGATAATAAGGTTTTTTTATTCCCTTTCGGCAACTTGCGAGGTCGGCCAGAACGTTGACAGGTCAGGATGCGATACCCTGACACGGACCTCCCGCATCGGGCTCGCTTTTTTGCTATTCGATTGAAGGTGTTGTTAGGAGATGACCAAATTTATTGGCCATTTATTGTGCCTACTTGGCCTCCATGATTTCAAAGTAATCGACAGGGAATTTGGCTTCAGCTCCGGCGGCGGCGTTGAAACGGTTCAATGTCGTCACTGCCAACTGATTGTTAGACGTTAATCAGCTTCCAACATAAGCGTGGTCATGCCCGTGCCGTCATCGATGGACTGCCTTACATGCGCCATATTTCAACCTTATATTTTCAATGCCCTGATAATCAGGGCTGTTTATTTTCTTTTACAACTAGCGAGGTCGGCCGGAACTTTAACAGGTCGGGAACTCCCCAGTTTATTGGCCAGACACACTCCTGCGTCGGCCTCGCCTTCCTCTCCTGATGCAACCCGCATTTGAAAGGAAGCTTTGGAGGCACAGAAATTAACGAAGACAACGCTCTTATGGGTGTGACTATAGATATAGTTGCTGTCCTAGGCACTGCTGAAATGAAAATCAGTCAGATCTTACAGCTAGGCCGAGGAGCAGTTGTCGAACTGGACCGTTTTGTCGGAGAACCGGTGGAATTGCGTGCCAAAGGAAGATTGGTCGCCAAAGGCGAGGTGATCGCCACTGATGACAAACTCTCTGTTGAAATAACTGAGGTGGTAAAATTCAGCACTTAATGACCAAGCTCTGGGATAGCTGTTCTAAGCGCCCTGATCGTATTTTAAGATGACCAAAATTATTGGTCGCTTGCTTTGCCTACTCGGCTTCCATGATTTTCAAGTAGACGGTTTTCCGGGGTTTGGTTCCGCACGGCCAAAAGACATTTTTCACAACTTTAGCGGCTTTGAAACGCTTCATTGTCGTCGCTGCCAACTGATCGTTAGACGTTAATCATCTTCTTTGAAGCTTTTAAAGTATGAAAGTCTTGGAGCAAATTAGATATGTTCTTGGTGAATTTGGACTACAAGGCATCATAGATTGGGCTATTCTGTTAACCTATTTAATCGGCACCATCGTTTTATTAACCCTTTTAATCTACATCTAGCATTAGCGTGGTCATGCCCGTGCCGTCATCGATGGATTGCCTTATATGGGCCATAATTCAACCTTAAATTTCCATTGCCCTGCTAGTCAGGGTTAAACGGCACTTAAACTAGCGAGGTCGGCCATATTGAGCGTCTCAGTCCCCAACCACTGACCTCCTGCGTCGGCCTCGCTTTTTTGCTATTCGATTAAAGGTATTGTTAGGAGATGCGTAGGTTTATTGGCCATTTATTGTGCCTACCTGGCTTCCATGATTTCAAAGTAATCGACAAAGAATTTGATTTCAGCCAAGGCGACGGCGTTGAAGTGGTTCAATGCCATCGCTGCCAACTGATGTTTAGACGTTAGTCAGCTTCTAACATTAAAGTTGATAAACCCGTGACCGCCGTCACTGCGTTGTCCCTGATCGATTGCCTTACGTGGGCCTTATTTCAACCTCAATGGTGCCATTTTGATCCTGCACATTGCACTCTCCTAAGGATTAATTAACGAAGACAGTCACCAAAAGGAGATGGCAGTGGAAAAAGAACTAATGGGGTACGACAATGAAGAACCCCCTAGTCCGAGAAGCAGGTAAGTGGATGTTCAGAGGATATATTGTTTGGTCTGTATGTGCCGACCTATCCCTCATTAGTGGTTTAGTTTATCTGGCCCTTTATTGATTTACTAATATTTAAAAGGATTAATTCAAACCCTGGTCATAAAAAGGAACCAGTGGATGTACCCATATTTCGAAATTGTTGTTGGTATTGTGTTGGTAAGTGCCCTAATCATAGCCTTATCGCCTCACGTACAACCTTTGGCCAACTTAGTGCAGTAAGTTAATTAGCTTCCAGCATTAGGGTAGTCACACCCTTTTTATAATGCTAAGAGCAGACATTATGACACCGATCCTAAAAACTATTGTTTATGTAGCAGGCTTAGCCTCGATGGCTGGAATGGCTGTAGCAGCCTCTTGTGCTGCGAAAGTTGTTTGTCGGATGGCCAAACCACAGCAAGAAAAAACCAGCTCTGAAAGAGAACAGACCAGTAAGGCTTAACGCTGGGGTTAAGCCTTACTGGTGTTTTTTACCGTGTAGATATTTAGGTGCAGGTTTTCCTTTAAGCCATTTTAAAAACCACTTGATCACTGAGCCAGTCTTTCTAAAGTTGGTGGGCGATGACGGTTTCGAACCACCGGCAACCACGGTTTAAAGGCCAAAAGTTCGTAATACTCCCCTTCTTTAAAATCCCTAAAAACCCCTTAGTTACCCAGCCGAAATGACTGGAATCATTAGGTTCTACAGCGCTTCGGGGATCTATCTCAAGCAGCAAATTGCAACGCTTTTAAACACGAGTCGAATCTATCCTGTCAGCACAACGTGGATGTCAGGGGGTGAACCGAATTAAGAAGGGGAGCAAAACTATGCTTTCTTTACGAGGAGTTAATTCAAGAGTATGCTACGCACGTGCTTGCAGTTCCATCGGAACTTGAAGCCCTTGCAAATACACTTGAAGTGGCCAACCGGCCCATAGGTGAGCCTCGCGGCAGCCCGGTCATGCACTGACGGTTGACGTAGCAAAGACGTCCTGCGTGTTCGAACAGTATCTATTGTGTTTTCAAGAAAACCTTGGTCACACGTTTAGGCGGTCTGTGGCGGGTATGCAGTTGCGTATCCACACCTACCACCTCAAACGGGAGCCAATTGGATCTGTTGCAACATTATTTGCAACATTATTAAGGAGATAATTTATATGAAAAATATCAGGGTGGCCATCGCTGGTGTCGGTAACTGCTCAAGTTCCCTTATCCAGGGGCTGGAATACTACAGGGGACAGAACGAAAGAGCGTTTACCGGTCTCATGCATGCCCGAATCGGTGATTGGGGGCCGAGCGACATCTCGGTCGTGGCAGCGTTCGATATCGACCGCCGCAAAGTCGGCAAGCGGGTGGAGGAGGCGATTTTCGCCCAACCCAACTGCACCAAGATTTTCCAGAAGGTCCTGCCGGTATCAGACGTAGTGGTGCAGATGGGGGCGGTTCTCGACGGCGTGGCGTCACATATGGTCGACTACCCCGATGACGAGGCATTCCGGCCCTCTAATGAAGAACCGGTCGATGTCGTCCAGGTCCTCAAGGACACCGAGGCCGAAATTCTGGTCTGCTACATGCCGGTGGGTTCAGAGGAAGCGGTTCGGCACTATGCCGCATCCTGTCTGGAGGCCAGCGTGGCCATGGTCAACTGTGTTCCGGTGTTTATCGCATCCGATCCCAAATGGGCTGGGAAATTCCGTGACGCTGGCCTGCCCATCATTGGGGACGACATCAAGAGCCAGGTTGGCGCCACCATCGTGCACCGAACCCTGACCCGCTTGTTTGGAGACAGGGGCGTAGCGCTTGACCGGACTTATCAGTTGAACACAGGTGGCAACACCGACTTTCTCAACATGACCGCTCTCGATCGTCTGAAGTCCAAAAAGGTGTCCAAAACGGAATCCGTGCAGTCGCAGTTGGACGAACGGCTGGATTCCCGGAACATCCATATTGGGCCGTCCGATTACGTGCCGTGGCAGGACGACAACAAGGTCGCATTCATCCGGTTGGAAGGCCGCGGTTTTGGGGACGTGCCGTTGGATCTGGAACTAAGGTTATCGGTCCAGGATTCCCCCAACAGCGCGGGCGTGGTGATCGATGCGATTCGTTGCGCCAAGCTGGGATTGGAGCACGGTATCGGAGGTCCTTTGGAGGCGCCCTCCGCCTATTACATGAAGAGTCCGGCCAAACAAATGCGAGATTCGTTGGCTTGCGAACTGACTAATTCGTTTATTCAAAAGAACGATACCAGAGGAGACGTCAGTGAGCAGGTCTTTCAAATTGGCGTCGGTGAATAGGTCCATCAGCCAACCGGTAGTCAATGGTCCGGCCAGTGGAAATATCGTTCCGACTACGGGCTCGCCCTGGGTGGAGCGGTTTCTCATACTTCATCGCCGGGTGCGGGACGCGGTTATGATATCGGGGCGTGCGGGAGTAGGGGCCAGGAACGCGAAGGGCGACGACGTCAAGTTGTTCGACCTTGCCGCCAACGGCGCGGGTTTGGATGTCCTCCGGGAATTACGGCTGCCGCTCATCGTCGATTCCGAGGAAAGCGGGCGTCAGAAAATCGGTCCCGGCACGCCGCGGCATCGCCTGGTCCTCGATCCAGTGGACGGGTCAGACAACTGGGCGCGGGGATTGCCGTTTTCGGTCTTGTCTTGCGCTGTCCTGCCGGTCGACGCTCCCCTCCATCCTGATTGGGTCGAAGCGGCTCTGGTCGGGCCGCTTAATCAGGAGATCCCTCTGATCGCGCTCAAGGGCTCCGGCGGCTGGGAGGGGAACGAGCGGCTTGAAACCTCACAGGTGCGGGACACTACCGAGGCCATGATCTCGGTCGAACTCAACCATCATTCTCCGTCGCCGGGACTTGCCCGACTGTTGGCTGCTGCCAGGGGAGTGCGGTGCTACGGTTGCGCGTCCCGCGCCCTCTCCCTGGTTGCCGAGGGCGCGACCGATGCCCATGTGGATGTGCGTGGCCGTCTGACTGCGGAAAGCTACCTTGCTGCCGCACGATTGGTGATCGAGGCTGGGGGCTGGGTTGCCGGCCTCGATGGCGTGCCCCTGGCGGAGCCGGAATGCTTGACCGACCGCGTCGGCCTAATCGCGGCGTCGAGCCGGGAACTGTACGATAAAATCGTGGAAGTTTTAGGCGATGAACAAGACTGACTTGAGCAACGCGACGCCGGAGATGGCGCTGATCCTGGCCGCCGGATTTGGATCGCGGCTTCGAAAGAAAACCAATACACCTAAACCTCTGACCAAGGTGCTCGGACTGACCTTCGCGGAAAGGGTCGTCTGCACATTGCTGGACGCCGGTGTTCAGCAGTTCCTTGTCACCCTAGGTCATGAGGCCGAAATGGTCAGGGCCCATATTTCCGATATAGCCCGACGTCGCGGCGTCCGGATTGACTGCATCGAAGCCAAGGACTGGGAACAGGGCAACGGCGCTAGTGCTCTGGCGGCGAAGGGTCATACCGGCGAGGCACCCTTCTTCCTAGTCATGATCGATCATCTTTTCGATCCCGCAATCGCACGGGCACTGGCCGACGATCCTCCCGCGCCAGGAGAAATGTGCCTTGCCGTGGACCGCGAAAAGGACGGTATCTTCGATCTCGACGATGTTACCCGCATCAAAATCGACGACGGACATATTAAGGACATCGGGAAGACGCTCGACGATTGGGACGCCGGCGACACCGGGATCATGCTTTGCACCTCCGGCCTGTTCGAGGGCCTCGAGCGCGCGGCGATAAACAACAAGCATGGGCTTTCTGACGGACTCAGAAATCTGGCGGGCGAAGGCCGGGCGAGAACCGTCGATGTGACTGGAATGCCGTGGCTCGACGTGGACACGCTCGATGCATTGCGTGAAGCCGAACGACGTCTGATGCGTGACCAGAACAGTAAGACCCGGGACGGGCCAGTGTCGCGCCATCTCAACCGGCCGATGTCCCGTTGGTTGAGCCGATATCTGGTGCGCACAACAGTGACGCCCAACCAAATCTCTCTGATCTCCTGGATTCTGTCGTGCGTTGCCGCGGGATCGATGGCTATGAGCGGCTATCCTGCTCTGGCTACCGGTGGCGCGTTAGCCCAACTGGCCTCGGTCATCGACGGTTGCGATGGCGAGATCGCCCGCCTGAAGAATTTGCAGAGCGAGTTTGGCAGCTGGTTCGACGCGGTCCTCGACCGTTATGCCGACTCTATCCTGTTGTTCGGCCTGATGTGGCACGAATTCGCCGCGACCGGCACGAACCTGTCCGTCTTGCTGGGGTTCGCAGCAATTGTGGGATCGTTCCTAAATAGCTATACGGCGGATAAGTATGACGGGTTAATGGCCCAAAGACTGCAAGGCTCCTCATACTTTCGGTTGGGCCGGGACGTGCGGGTGTTCGTCATTTTCCTCGGCGCCCTCTTGAACCTGCCTCTTGTCACACTGGGTGTTGTCGCCTTGACAATGAATGTGGAGGTGATTCGAAGGATTATGATTTGCAGGCGCGACTCCGCAACATGAAGAGTTGCGGGGGCACGCAACCGACGTTACTTGCACCTGGATTTTGCCCCCATATGCCAGCTCATCAGTTAGCTCGAAACAGAATTATAGTTTGGGAAAATTGATAAGGGCAGCCCCCGCCTGTAACTTCCTGTTTGTGCGCAGGGATTAGTTCACCCACCAACTAACTTCAATTCTTCCCCACTTTATGTAATCATCACAGTATGAAAAGACTTCTGCCAGTTCTGATGGGTTTTGTAGTGCTGTTGTTGTCCTCAACAGAGGGGTGGAGTGTTGATTTTCAAAAGGGTTTGGATGCGTACAACAAGAAAGACTACGCAACTGCTCTTCGTGAATGGGAACCTCTTGCCCAACAAGGGAATGCCGATGCCCAGTACAATCTGGGTCAGATGTTCCGCAGAGGACTAGGTGTTCCCCAGGACTATAAGACTGCAGTGACGTGGTACAGACGTGCTGCTGAACAAGGATATGCCTCTGCCCAGTTCAATCTGGGTTTAATGTACGATGAAGGACTAGGTGTTCCCCAGGACTACAAGACTGCAGTGAAGTGGTACAGTCGTGCTGCTGATCAGGGGATTGCGCAGGCCCAGTCCAATCTGGGTTTGATGTACAGTGAAGGACAAGGCGTTCCCCAGGACTATAAGACTGCAGTGAAGTGGTACAGTCGTGCTGCTGAACAGGAACATGCGAAGGCCCAGTTCAATCTGGGTGTGATGTACTATAAAGGACAAGGAGTAATAAAAAATAATGTCCTTGCTCATATGTGGTTCAACATTTCTGCATCAAATGAAAACAAAGGTGCCGAAAAAATCAGAGAAAGAATCGCCAAACAGATGACCCCATCCCAACTTGAAAAAGCACAAGAACTTGCTCGCAACTTTGTTTCCAAGAAGAAGAGTGATCCAGTAGTCATTGCCAAAAAACCCTCACCCACAGTCATAGGCACTTCTGAGAAGACACCTAAAATAAAACCCAAAAGAAATATTTCTCGATCACCCTCAGTCATAGGTACTTCTGAGAAAACACCTAAAGTAAAACCCAAGAGAAAACCATCCCCAT
>Ga0209089_10005420_pt1 | contig 10443 bp, 10 predicted proteins | sample ArcticOcean_MG_C_FD_187431 | JGI IMG/M metagenome (GOLD analysis project Ga0209089, IMG submission 187431) | Marine microbial communities from western Arctic Ocean - ArcticOcean_MG_CB2_150 (SPAdes) (version 2) | ecosystem: Environmental > Aquatic > Marine > Oceanic | place: Arctic Ocean: Canada...
CGCTGGCGCTCAGATGCCCAGGGCAGTGAGGTCCAGTTTACCGTTGGGGGTAGGCGGGCACCAGAAATAGCTGCTGGAAATGGGCCATAAAAATCGGGAGAGGCCGTCGATGCCGCCGTCCCCTTGTCCGGTCATTCGTCTAAGTTGAACCTCGCACAAATCGAGTGAATTTCCGAAGGCGACGAAAACTGAACGTTCGCCACCCGCATTGGCCCAAGGGAGGGAACGGCGGACGGCGGAGGCCTCCGGCCCAACGTCTCTTGTGCTGTTGGCTTGACGCGGGCTAAAACCGGCGCGTCGTAGAGCTCCTGATTATTGCTTTGTCGTCGACCGATGATGTTATCTCGCACGTCCTGGGCAAGCCTTCGAAGTGATCCAGATCGTGCAGCCATTACTGGGCCGCGACAAATCTGAGCCGACATTCACTACCAATTCCGGATCGAGGGATTGGGCGGCAAGTGCATGTAGACTGGGGCACGGGTCCGCGTCGGGAGCCGCGCTAAATTAAAGATGACGCGGAAGTTGGGCACGGGGGCAAGACTGCCCAGCTGGGGTTTGTTTATGCCGAGACTCGCGCCGCTATGGCCAGGATCCGGTTCATCTCGCGCAGTACGGGTTTCTCGATCAGCTTGCCATCGACCACCACCAGACCGGTATCCGCATCCGCGAAGGCCTGCAGGATTTTCTTAGCTTGCGTGATCGCGGCATCATTGGGCGTGAAGGCGCGGTTAAGAATGGCGATTTGTTTGGGATGAATTGAGCCCTTGCCGCTGAAACCAAGGTCCCGAGCGAGGCAAGCCTCGGTCTCCATGCCGTCGAGATCCTGCAAATCCAGATATGGGACATCGATGGCATCAATACCCGCCCCGGCAGCGGCATGCACAACGCGGGAGCGGGCATAGAGCAATGGCCCCCAGGCATTCTTGCAACGAATTTCGGCCGCCATGTCGACACCGCCGAAAAACAGCGCATCTATACGCGGACTGGCCTGGGCAATATCATAGGCAGCTTCCAACGCTGCATTGGTCTCTATGATGACGTGCAGGCGGGTATCATGGCCGCGCTCGGTCAATAGATCATCCAGCCAGACGATCTCGTCCGGCGACACCACTTTCGGCAACATCAGGCCGGGGGGCGGTGTGTCCGTGGCCAGAACTGCCTGGACATCGGCCAGGCCGAAGGCGGTTCTAAGGCAGTTGATGCGTACAATGCGTTCCACGCCATCATCGACCTGGGGTGTGGCAAACAGCGCCAGGCCTTTTTCGCGCGCCGTTGCCTTGTCCTTGGGCGCGATGCCGTCTTCTAGTTCCACGCAGACGATATCGGTGCCACAGGCCAGCGCCTTGGGAAACATATCGGGCTGCAGGCCGGGTGAGAAAATAAAGCTGCGGCGCGGGCGTACCGCATGTTGGACGGAGTTGCTCATGAGCTTTCCAATTCGTTTCTGGCCGTCAACGGCCGCCGATCGCTTCCAGCCGGGCCAGGACGAATTTATGCCAGGGCGTATAGGCAAAGTCGTCGCGGGCTTCAACGGCAGTCAATTCATTTGGCGAAATGCCCGTCACCTTTTCCCGGCCCGCGGCATCCGGGTAAGAGAGACCGAGACCGTTTGGTAACGAAAGGGTGCCGGGCAGCATGCGTGTGTCCACTTCCACCACCACGTCAACGGAATCCCGCACCGTGGTCAGCCGCGCGGTGCCGCCGTCGTTGATGCCGAGCGAGGCGGCATCGTCCGGGTTTATGCACAGGGTCAGGGCGTTGTTGGACTTGGCCCAGGCCGGGTCGCGGATTACGGTATTCGCGGTGTAGGAGCGCCGCTCTCCCGCCGCCAGCACCAGGGGAAATTCATCGCTAGTTTGTGCCGCGTCGTAGCCGGCCAGTTCCTTGACCTTGTCCAGCATTTCTGGCAGGTGCAGATTAACCATGCCGCCGGGCAGACGGTTGCGGCGGAAACTGTCATCCGGTTCATCAACGGAAAAAATCATGCCCGATTGCGCCCCGATCAGAGCGGTGAATAATTTGTTGCCTGCTTCGACCGGTGTGCCTTCAAAGCCCTCCCGCGGCAAAGATACGCCTTGGGTCGCGGCGAACATCTGTGCGATGCCCCAAATGGCTGCGGCCTCAGCCATGCCGGCAGGAAGGCTGGGGCCCAGGGTACGGTACAGCACATAGGCGCCATATTGATTAATCTTTGGGTTTGTCTTGGCCGCCACATCATATGCTTTGGCATAACTATCCAAACCCTCAATTGCTGCCTGGCGCAGACGCGCCAAGACCGCATCATCGAAGGGGTCGACCGCTTCCAGCAATCGGGCGTGGATTTCCGGTTCGGAGAGAGTGCCGGGCAGGGCCGCCATCAAGGGTCCGCGCAGATGGGCACAATTTTCCGGAAACTCGAAATTGAAAAAAGCCATTTCCGCTTTTTCATACTGGCTGGACGCCGGCAGCACATAATCGGCCAATTTCGCAGTCTCGGTCATGGCGATGTCAATCACCACCAGGAGATCCAGCGCCCCCAGGGCCTCGCGCATGCGCTTGGCGTCAGCCAGCGAATGCACCGGATTAGCGCTTTCAATCAGCATACCGCGGAAACGGTCGGGGTGATCAGTCAGAATTTCATCCGGCAACATGTTGCAGGGGACCAGGCCGGAGATAATCCGCGACCGGGTAACGGGAGAGGTCTTGTAACCAGTTTCATGGCCCCGCTCGTCGCGCGTCGCACTTATTTTGTCTGGCGAGAATAGGTTGACCAATTGGCTCGGTAGATTGACCGCGCCGGCCTTGCCAAAATTACCGGTCAATAGGAACAACAGGATACAGTGATAGCTGTTGACGGTGGAATTAGGCGCCATTTCGATCCCTAAGTCTTCCAACACCGATAAGCTATTTGTCCGACCCAAAATTTGCGCTACCTCTTCCACCTGCGTCAGGGGGATGCCGGCAAATTCTGCGTAGTCGGCCACGACGATTCCCCGCAGCACCTCGATCACCACATCCTGGCCCTGGGCATGTGCTGCTAGCCAGTCGTGGTCGATCAAATCCTGTTGCACCAATTGTGCCAGGATCGCCGACAGCAGCCAGGCATCCCGCCCCGGTCTGACGCGGAGATGGATGTCCGCCAGCTCCGCCGTCTCTGTCACCCGTGGGTCGATGACGATTAGCTTGCGTTTTGGATCTTTGGCCATTTGCCGCAAGGTGACCCGGGCGCGGGGAAAGCCGTTCGACTGCCAGGGGTTTTTGCCTACCAGCAGGGCCGTTTCACAGTGTGCGAAATCGCCATGATAGAAACCACCCACCATGCGGTCGAATACCCAGGACAGGCCGGTTTTTTCCTGCGCCAGGGCGTTAGAACGATAGCGGCTGCCAAGGGCCCGGCGGATTGGCGGTGAATAAACCCCGCCCAGATGATTGCCTTGCCCGCCGCCGCCGTAATACAGGATCTTGTCCCCGCCAAATTCATCGCGAATGGACATGAAACGCTGGGCGATCTCAGAAATGGCGGTATCCCAGTCGATCTCTTCAAAACTGCCATCCCCGCGCCGGCGCAAGGGGGTGGTTAATCGACCCCTGGCGGATTGGTAGTAATTTAATTGTAGGGCCTTGTTGCAGGTATAACCCTTGCTGCTCGGGTGTTCCTTATCGCCGCGTACCCGGATAATCTCCCGGCCATTAGGGCCGCCCAGTTGCACCAGCACGCCGCAGTTACTGCCGCACAGGATACAGGCAGTTTTCTGCCATTCCTTCGCCTCGACGTTTGCCATGGGCTCAATTCTCCAGATCGCTTTTTAAATCCTGATACATCTGCAGGGCATCTGCCGCGCTTGTGTTGTTGTGGACCACGGCGCCGACGGCCTGGATCATCGCCACGGGGCTGTCGGATTGGAAGATGTTGCGGCCCATGTCGACGCCGGCCGCGCCCTGATCTACGGCCCGGAACGCCATGTCCAAGGCCTCGCCCTCGGGTAGTTTCTTGCCGCCCGCGATGACGATGGGCACGGGACAGCCCGCCACCACCCGTTCGAAGCCGTCTTCGATAAAATAGCTTTTCACATAATGGGCGCCAATCTCGGCCGCGATGCGGGTCGCCAGGCCGAAGTAACGGGCATCGCGCACCATGTCGGCCCCGACCCCGGTGACGGCCAAGGTGGGTATGCCATAGCGGCTGCCCGTGTCGATCAGTTTTACCACGTTGGCAATAGACTTATGCTCGAACTCCGCGCCAATGTAGACTTGGGCCGTGATGGCGGCGGCGTTTAGGCGAATGGCGTCCTCGATATCCACCGCGACCAGTTCATTGGACAGCTCCGTCAGAATGCTTTGCCCGGCAGAGGACCGCAATACCACGGGTTTATTGGTGGTGGGAGAGATACAGCTGCGCAAGGCGCCGCGGGTGCACATCAAAACATCGGCATGGGGAATGAGCGGCGGGATCGCCAGGTCCATGCGTTCAATGCCCGTGGTCGGGCCTTGAAAATATCCGTGATCGAAGGCCAACATCACCGTACGGCCTGATTTGGGATTGAATATCCGCGATAGGCGGTTCTGCATGCCCCAATCCAGGGCATTGGAACCTTTCAGGAAAAACGGCTCGTTCCGAGCCGGTATGTCAAGGCCGAAATTCTTGCCTTCCTTTATGTCATCAAGATCCGCCATGAGCTGAGCCTCTTTCCCCGTAATTTAGCTGAGTATACCGTGGCCTACGGCCAAAGGCGCAGTATTTTTATCCATGAACGGCCGCTCGGGGCGGAGATGACGTCGATTATCATGATCTTGCTCTCCGCCTCGAGTTTGGCGGTGCGTTGGACCTATTCCTGCAGGTTCTTCGCGTCGTGGTGATGCAGGTCGGCAAGCCGTTGCATCTCAGCCTGGTGGTTTTCTTTCATGCAGTCAATTTCAGCGCCATGGCGGTCCGCCAGTTTAACGATCGCGGCTTTCAAATTGGCGATCTCGTCCGGGCGCACCTGCTTCAGGTCTGTAATGCGGGCTTCCTACAGGGAGTGCGTTTGGTTTTTGGGCGTATGTTTTGGGGGGGCGAGTGCGCCACGGGTTCAGGACGCGGCGAGGGGCTCGGTATGTCTAGGTTTTCTATGGTGTCGTCTTCCAGTACCTCGGATGCGGTCATGCCGGCGCGGACATTGTCGGTCAAATCGTAGGGGATACGGACAAAGATCGGATCGTCCGCATTGACCCGGGTGGCGATAGCCTGCCGTGGCATGCGCAAGTGTAGCGCCGCATCGTTGACCCCCAGTACGGCGGCAGCAACGCCGACGGAAAGTAAGCGTGCGTGCCTATCGCCAATGGAATTAGTTGCCATTGCATGGGCTGGCGGGACAGCACTCTCGGGTAGATCAAGTCTGCTCGGTTATAGCTATCCAGAGATACGGATCATTAGAAAAATTCTTATCCGGACCAATTATGTGGGTCTTTCCGTGGAAATCTTCAGGCGACGCGGAAACTCTCGCCGCAGCCGCACCGGTCCGCTTCATTCGGATTGGTGAAGACAAATGCAGATTGGAATTTATCGACCTTGAAATCCATTTCAGAGCCAATTAGAAACATGATCGCCGTTGGATCGATGAAGACCTTTACGCCGTCCGCCTCAATCACTTCTTCGAAGCGCTTTTTTTCCTTGGCGTATTCGACTTCATACATCAGCCCCGAACAGCCACCGGTCTTGACGCCGACCCGTAGGGCAAGGACGTCGCCGTCACTGCGCGCCATCAATGTCTTGGCCTGCGTGACCGCTGCATCCGTTAGCGTAAGTACCGCTGCTTTTTCCATGACCTACTTCCTTGTTCCGCAAAATCGTCAAGTTAGCCGCAAACTAATCGGCGCAATCTTGCCATAACCTTAAAACATATCCAGTTCGACCCGGGCCGCTTCCGACATCATGGACATATCCCATGGCGGATCCCAGACTAGTTCAACAACTACCTCGCCCACGCCCTCGGTCTCGGAAACCGTGCGGGCCAGATGGCCAGGCAGAACGCCGGCGACGGGACAGCCCGGCGCGGTCAAGGTCATCTTAATATCAACATTGCCGGTAGTTTCAATCTTGTAGTGATAGATTAGACCCAATTCAAAGATGTTGACGGGAATTTCCGGATCGTAGACTTCCCGCATGGCATCTATTACGGCGGATTCCGGGGCCACGGCAATGCCCTCGGCTATCGGGTCGCCGGCGCGTGCCTTGCCGTCCTCGTCTAATTCCGGTCCATTCAAATGGCCGAACGGGTCGTCCCCGCCGTGGAAATCCATATCCGACATATCTGTTCCCTTAATTTGAATCCGCCGCTACCGACAGATCGGCTCGCTGGCTTAGTTTCTGCATATGTTTCAACATCGCCATCATGCCAACCTGGCGCTGCATGGTCAGCGCGCCCAGGTTCAGGCCACGGACGTGGTCCAAGGTAACCTTGGCTAATTCGGCGCTGGTCAGGCCGCTGAATGACCCCGTCATCATGGAGACCAGGCCCTTGACGATAATGGCGTCGCTTTGACCGCGAAATCGGTGCCCACCATCCTCCTGTGTATGAACGATCCAGACCTTTGACATACAGCCGTGCATCAAATGAGCCTGGTCCATACATTCGGGCGGGAAGGTAGCCTTGTCGGTGCGCTTGCCAATATCGATGATGTATTCAAAGCGGCTTTCTTCGTCAAGCAGATCCAACGCCTCGACGTACTCGTTGTATTGGGTCAGTTTTTCGGCAGGTATGATCATATTTTACGCTTTTCCGCCCCTCAACCGAACAAGGTCCGGGCCCGTTCTAGCGCCTCGATCATGACATCAATTTCGGCGGTGGTGTTATACATGGCCAGAGAGGCACGCACGGTGCCATCGACGCCCAGGCGAGCCATCAGAGGTTCGGCACAATGCTGACCAACCCGCGCCGCGACGCCGGCGCGGTCCATAGCGGCAGCAGTATCGAACGGGTGGATGCCTTGTTGCACGAATGATAGGATTGCCGCCTTTTCGGGCGCCGTGCCAAACAGCCGAATATCCGGCATCGCCGTTAGGCGCTCCGTGGCATAGGTCAACAAAGCCTTTTCATAGGCTATAATATTGTCCATGCCGATGGCCGTGACGTAATCCATGGCGGCGCCCAGGCCAATCGCCTCGACAATGGGCGGGGTGCCGGCCTCGAACCGATAGGGTGGTTCCCGATAGGTGGTCTTCTCGAACGTCACCTTGGCAATCATATCGCCGCCACCCTGATAGGGGGGCATTTGTGCCAACAGACCGGCCTTGCCGTACAACACCCCGATGGCCGTGGGGCCATACAGCTTGTGCCCGGTAAAGACATAAAAATCGGCATCCAGGGCCTGGACGTCAACAGTGCCGTGGACCACCGCCTGGCTGCCGTCCAACAGCACGGGGATGCCGCGGTCATGGGCCAGACGGACGATCTCCGCGGCTGGCACAATGGTGCCCAGGACGTTGGAGCAATGGGTGATTGCCACTAGTTTCGTATTGCCGTCTAGCAAGGCTTCATAGGCATCCAGATCTAGGACGCCGGTGTCATCGATGGGTGCGACCTTCAACTTGACGCCTTTTTCATCCCGCAACAATTGCCAGGGCACGATGTTGGCGTGGTGTTCCATGGCCGAGACCACGACGCCATCACCCTGGCCCAGAAACTTCCGGCCATAAGTCGCGGCTACCAGGTTGATCGCCTCGGTCGTGTTGCGGGTGATCACGATCTCTTCTTCCGAAGCCGCGTTGATGAAGCGGGCGATGGTCTCGCGCACTCCTTCATATCGGTCGGTCAAGGTCTGGCTAAGGTAATGCGCGCCACGATGGACGTTGGTATACTCATTTTCCAGCACCTGGCTCATGGCGTCGATCACGGCGCGCGGCTTTTGGGCTGAGGCTCCGCTGTCGAAATAAACCAAGGGCTTGCCATGGACCTGACGGCTTAAGATTGGGAAATCCTGGCGGATCCTCTCCACATCGAAGCTACCCTCGACACTGTGACCGGTTAGGTTCGGCGTTTGAGGGATCATGTTCATGCCGTCATCCAATCCGCGACCAGAGGCTCGATAATGGCGCGCACCGCGTCATTGCCGATCTTGTTCAGGGTCTGGACGATAAATGCCGTCATCAACAGCTGCCGCGCCTCCGCCTCCGGGATGCCACGGGAACGCAGGTAGAATAGGCCGCTTTCGTCCAGCTCCCCGGCTGTGGCACCGTGACTGCATTTGACATCGTCGGCCAGGATTTCGAGTTCCGGCTTGCTATCGATTTCCGCTTTGTCCGAGAGCAATAGGGTCTTGTTCAATTGATGCCCCTCAATGCCCTGGGCATCCCGGCGCACGGTGATTTTGCCTTGAAAGACGGCATGGGCCCTATCGTCCAGGATACCGCGGTAATCCTGATGGCTGGTGTTGCCGCCCACCACATGATCCATCCAAATGGCGTTGTCGCAATGCTGTTTGCCGCGCAACAAATAGATCCCGTTCAGAGTTGCATTGGCGCCAGGCCCCTGGAGGGCCATATGGATCTCGCTGCGGACCAGTTGGCCGCCTAGATTCAAATCAAAATTTTCAAATCTGGCGTCATCGTCCAGTTGTCCCGCCAGCGTTGCCATGTGGCTGGCGCCCATGGCCTCCTGTTGGATCTTGTAGCGTCGCACATGCGCGCCCGCCGCCGCCTGAAGCTCGGTCACCGAGTTGATGACATAGCTCTCTCCGCCCTGGCCTAGGTAATGCTCCACTACAGAGGCTTTGGCGCCGGCGCCGGCTAGGATCAGATTGCGCGGATAGCTGGCCCCCTGGCCGGATAAAAACGATACTTCGATCGGCCGTTCTACAACGACGCCCGGTTCCAGGGCCAGGACATAGCCATCCCGGCTCAAGGCCTGGTTCAGGGCGGGCAGAGGGAGTTCCTGGCCCGTGGCCACCCGGCCTAGGCGCCCGGCCAGCAGTTCCGGTGTATCCGTCATGGCCCGCGCCATGCTCAGCAAGCGAACGCCGGGTGGCAGCTCCGTGGCGCCGGTGTGGAGCAGGCCGTTGATGAAAACCAGTCGATGGCTATTCGCAAACAGGGCTGGAGATACCGTGCCCACTTTGCCCGTAGCAGAGGTGAACAGATGCGCCTGAATTGGCTTCAGGTTGGTATAGCGCCAATCTTCCACCTTGCGGTCGGGCAAGCCTGTGGCTTCGAACCGTGCCGTAGCCACCGCCCGCAGCTTGGTCAGCCAGGGCAAACCGGCGCCGGGCAGACTGCCCGCTAAATCTTTCTGATAGGCTTGCAGGGACATGCTCTAGGCAGCCTCCGCCCCGTCGAGGAATTCGCCATAGCCTTTTTCTTCTAGCTCCAGCGCCAACTCCTTGCCGCCCGAACGGGCGATCCGGCCATGGGCCAGCACGTGCACGTAATCGGGCACGATATAATCCAACAGGCGTTGGTAATGGGTAATGATAAGCATGGACCGGGTCGGCCCGCGCAGGGCGTTGACGCCTTCGGCCACCACTTTCAAGGCATCTATATCCAAGCCGCTGTCGGTTTCGTCCAGCACCGCTAAATAGGGCTCCAACAACGCCATTTGCAGGATTTCATTACGCTTTTTCTCGCCGCCCGAGAAGCCGACATTGACACCGCGGCGCAGCATGTCGTCATTAATGTTCAAGGTGGCGGTATGCCCGCGCAGGCGCTTCATGAATTGCACCGCATCCAGCTCGTCTTCCCCGCGCTGGCGGCGCCCTGCGTTGACGGCGGTTTTCAAAAACGTGGTGGACGAGACGCCGGGCAGCTCGACCGGATATTGAAAGCCCAGGAAGATACCTTTCGCGGCCCGCTCCTCGATCGCCAGCTCCATCAAATCCTGGCCCTGATAGAGAATAGAACCGGCGGTGATATCATAGCCATCGCGGCCGGAGATGACATAGGACAGCGTGCTTTTGCCGGAGCCATTGGGCCCCATGATGGCATGCACCTCGCCGGTGCCGATGTTCAGATCAATCCCCTTGAGGATCTCCGTGCCGTCAACAGACACATGCAAGCCCTTGATTTCCAACATATTACTCATATCTCTAACCGACGCTGCCTTCCAATGATATGCCGACCAGTTTTTGCGCCTCGACGGCAAATTCCATGGGCAAGGTCTGCAAGACCTGCTTGCAAAAGCCGTTGACTATCATGGACAGGGCCTCCTCGTCGGTTAGGCCCCGCTGGCGGCAGTAAAACAATTGATCCTCGCTGATTTTCGCCGTCGTCGCCTCGTGTTCGATCTGCGCCGTTCGGTTGCGATTTTCAATATATGGCACCGTATGGGCGCCGCATTTGTCGCCGATCAGCAGGCTATCGCACTGGGTATAGTTGCGCCCGCCCGCCGCACCCGGCTGCATGCGCACCAGGCCGCGATAGGTGCTTTGGCTGCGCCCGGCGGAAATGCCCTTGGCGATGATGGTAGAGGAGGTGTTTTTGCCGATATGGATCAT
>Ga0209089_10005429_pt1 | contig 10434 bp, 9 predicted proteins | sample ArcticOcean_MG_C_FD_187431 | JGI IMG/M metagenome (GOLD analysis project Ga0209089, IMG submission 187431) | Marine microbial communities from western Arctic Ocean - ArcticOcean_MG_CB2_150 (SPAdes) (version 2) | ecosystem: Environmental > Aquatic > Marine > Oceanic | place: Arctic Ocean: Canada...
TGGCGGCGACTGCCCCGGATTAAATGCTGTTATTCGTGCCGTTGTCCGTGTGGTTCACAATGCCGGCGGCCAAACGCTGGGGTTGCTGGAAGGTTGGCGTGGCGCGATTGAAGGTAACTACACAGCGCTACATCCCGAGAACACCGACGACATTATCGCCCGCGGTGGAACGATTCTGGGGTCGTCGCGAACGAATCCGTACAAGCAACCGGAAGATGTCGAAAAACTGATTGCGAACTTCTATCGTCTCGGTTTTGACGCCATCGTGGCAATTGGCGGTGACGACACGCTGGGAGTCGCCAATAAACTCCACACCGAACACAACCTGCCGATGATCGGCTGCCCAAAAACGATCGACAACGACCTGAGTTCGACCGACGTCACCTTTGGTTTCGACACGTCGATCAACATTGTGATGGACGCCGTCGATCGATTGCGGACAACGGCCGAATCGCATCGTCGCGTGATGGTGATTGAAACGATGGGCCGACACGCTGGCTGGATCGCCTGTTATGCCGGCGTCGCGACGGCAGCCGATTATATTCTCGTCCCGGAAGTGGAAGTCGATTTCGATCGGATGTGTGAAATTCTGGTCGAGCGTCGCAAGAACGGCAAGAAATACGGAATCATCATCGTCAGTGAAGGTGCCAAGTTGCCTGATGAAACTGACTTCGTGACGCAGGCGGCAGAGATTGACGACTTTGGACACGTGCGACTGGGTGGCCTCGGACAGATGGTCGCCGACATCATCGAAAAGCGGACCGGGATCGAAACCCGCTGCGTGACGCTGGGACACCTGCAACGCGGCGGCCCGCCAAGTGCCTACGACCGCGTACTTGGAACCCGTTTGGGACTGCATGCCGGGCGGTTGGCGATCAACAAGAACTTCGGCAAGATGGTCGCTCTGATGGGAACCAAGATCGTCTCGGTACCGTTGGCCGAAGCCGTTGGAACACTGCGAACACTTGATGCAGAAATCCTGGACGAGGCGGCCGAGTTCTTCAAGTAGCCGGATTTCGCCAAGAGGCACGCCCCGCAAGCGGGGCGGCTAAATGCCGTTGTTCTTTCGAGGCGTCATTCCTCGTAAATCGGCAAGTGCCGGTAGGGCAATTCGAGGATCAGAATGCTCATCGCCGTGATGTAAAGTCGGCCGGCCTTGTCGCCGTATTCGTGCGGCGATCCTTCGGCGGGATGCCAACTGCCGCGCACGTCGTTCGTTCCCTTGTTTGATCCCTTGCGGATCTGCTTGGGAACGATGGCTTCCTGCGCCGCCTGGTACCAGTTCTTCCAATCATCACCGCCGACATTATGCAGCACGTGGCCGACGTAATACCACTCGTAAACGTTGCGGCGACCTTCCTTCCATTCCGGTCGGAATTTGGATTGCGTAATAAACCCGATTCCCTGCTTGAGCGGCGGGTAGTCGTCGGGCCAGCCAAGAAACTGGCGGCAAAGTAAACCCATCGCTGTGCGGGCCGCCGTTGTCCCGCCGGGAGGATCGTTGGGTTCATACTTGTAGCGGCTACCGTTTTGTTCCTGAACCGTGTCGAGGAAACTGGAACTGAGTTCAAACGCTTCGGTGGGAACATCCAATCCTGCAACGCGGGCGGTGTGCAAAGCCATCAATGCCCAGCCGGTCACCGAAAGATCGCCGATGGTTTTGTCGTCCTGCGGAACGTACTTCCAGCCGCCGAAGATCGGCTGTTGAGAGTCGATCAGAAATGCGACTCCTGCCGCCGCTGGCTTTCGCAGGTTCTCATCGCCAGTCATGGCGAATGCTTCGCACAATGCGATCGTTGCCTGCGAATGGGCATAGAATGCCGTTTGCCGTCCAAGTTCGACGTGATCGTGAAAGTTGCCGTCGATCTTTTGCACGCCGATCAACCATTTGAGTCCGCGTCCCACTGTGTCCTGATGCTCACCGAAGGTGTGCGTGTGTCCGGTTCCCAGAAAGGCCATCAACGCCAATGCGGTCGCACCGGTATCAGTGCGCAGTGTGGAGTAACCAGCATCCGGGTAACCCTCGTGCAGGCTCCAGTTGCCGGCGGCGCGCTGTCGCCGTTTGAGCCACATCAACCCAGTGGTGACGGCCCTCTCGGTGTCCTTCCCTCCGCCGTACTTCTCCAGCATCTTAGCGCGTTCATTGCGACCGCGGCCGTTGAGAATGTTCTTGACGTCGGCCGGTTTGACCGGCCCGCCACGATTCGGCGTATTGGGATCTTTTGTTTTCGTGGTTGAATTGTCGCCGTTGTTGTTGGGAACTGTTCTGATTGGGGTAATGTCTACCGGTATATCCAGCGGTTTGCCGTCCTGTTCGCCAGCGGCTGCCGCAGCGGCAGAGATCCAACCGAACTCCATCGTCGGATCCTGATTGCCCAGGTTTTGGCTGCCTGCAACAATGAGTGCCATCACGCCCAAAATGGCGACATGCACCAGAATGCTGACGCCCAATCCGGGGAGTCCCGTGCGGGCTTCGCCTTTCAGCACTTCGGCCAGTGTTTCGTCATGGGCCAGTCCGTCGGCAGGATCGACCTGGATTGCGACGATCGGTTTGCTCTTGCGACGTCGAGTTTTCCTGGGACGTTCGCCGGACGAACTCTTGCGCGCAGGCGACGCCGGCTTCGGCTGTCGTTGCGATTTCTTCTGGACGGATTCTCGCCGCTCGGCGTCAGACATCATACGCTTTCGGGTGGCCCAGAACGAAACTTCGCAACCATCGCACGGCTTGTGCCCGATCATCGGGTTGGGTGCCACTGGCGTGTCGCCAGTGCCGACCTCACTCCACTGGCGACACGCCAGTGGCACACGTCAATTGAAGATTGACAAGAGACCCATTCGGAAGACAAGAAACGACGTCCCGCGACGGAGTTCGACAAACTCAGCCTCGATTCTACGCGAAGCGGGCGGTGATATGAAGTATCGGCCCGGTGGTTTCGGCGAAAATCCCGCGTCAACAACTTCACACGGCGCGAATGATGGCGGCGGCACTTTGTCCCATTGCCGTGCGATTGACGCTGATTGCCGTTGGTTCGCGCTGCCGATGTGGCTCGTGATGAACCACCTTCAATCGGCAGCGGGGGTCGGGTGTTTCGTAGTTGAGCGTCGGCGGAATCATCCCGTGCCGTAACGCCAATACGCTGCCGGCCAGTTCGACGGCTCCCGATCCGGCATCGAAATGTCCAAAGTAACTCTTCAACGCGGTGACGGGAATTTTCTTGCCCGCATCGCCAAACGCCCGGTGATACGCTCGCGATTCCACCAGATCGTCGCGCTGCGTACTCTTGCCGTGAGCGTTAATGTGTCCCAATTCATTCGGCTCGATGTCTGACTTGCGAAGCGCGGTTTGAATGGCTCGAACCAAACCCGTTCCGCCGGCACCGTTCGAGTAACCGGTGCCGTCGCAACCTGCGCCAACACCAAGTACCTCTGCGTAGATGTCCGCTCCGCGGGCAATCGCGTGGTCGTAGTCTTCCACCAGGAACGACGCGGCACCCTCGCCGACAATCGTCCCGTCTCGTTCGAAATCGAATGGCCGACAGGCCCGATCGGGATTGTCGTCACGTCGCGACAAGGCTTCGAACAGGTTCAATCGTGCAATATCAACCGGATGAATGCTCGAACTGCAGGCACCAACCACCATACAATCGGCCGCCCCACGCTCGATGACGCCGATTGCTTCGGAAAGTGCCAAAAGGGCAGAGGATTCGCGGCTGGTGATGGTGTTGTTTGGTCCTCGCGCGTCGTGTTCGATTGAGATGTGGCAGGCCACCATGTTGGGCAGTTGCCGTAACATCCACAGCGGGCAGATGTTACCCATGCTGTCGTTGCCGAAGCGATTGTACTCAAACTCGTCGTCGCTCGGCGAACAATGCTCGACGGCCTCGGCCAACTCTTGAGGAGTTGTCAACATCCGCCCGGCGCCGAATCCCACTCCCAGCCGCTCGGGGTCAATATCACCCTTCTTCAGCTTGGCATCTCGAACGGCCAGACTTGCCGATGCGACGCCCAGTTGAGCGTCGCGCGACATCACCTTGAGGTGTTTTTTGTTTTCGAAGAATTCGGCCGGGTCGAAATCGGTGATTTCGGCGGCCAACTTCGATGGCAGCCCACCGTGCGGAATCGATTGCAGAATGTCGATACCGCTGCGGCCGGCCATCAGCGATGACCAAAACGAGTCGTTGCCAATGCCAATGGGCGAAACGACACCCACACCGGTGATGACAACGCGTCGATTTGTATACCCAGCCGACATGAACGGGCCTGTTATCTATGCAAAAGTGGGTGACTGACGCCGAAAGACGCCTCGGCCCCCCTTATCAGTTTTCCAGCCGTACTGTTTCTATTTATCGGTCGATCTGCCCTGTTTTGGTCAGACTTGACTCAAGAACCTGTGAATTCGACAAAAACTGTGTCCGCCGTCTTCAGCCGGCTCCGTTTTGCACGCTCGGTGATGCAGCGACCGCCGAATTCCGGCAGATCCACACAACATGAAAACATTTGAACACGCTCTCGCCGAACTACACAAGCAGAATCTTGTTAACTCAAGTCGAACAGGGTTCGCTCCGTCACGCGGGGATCGCAAAACGATCCACAATCAGCAGCGTTCACGTAGAACGCCCAAAACAACATCGACAGAGTCTCAGTGAAGGTGTGTCGTATTACCCAGCGAGAATACGTCCTTGGGGGGAGTGTACGAGGTAGGATCCGGTCCTCACTCTGGACCACGAACACGGTCACCACTCGTCCCAAGCGGTAAGGTTTTCGCAGTCCCGTTATTTTACGCAGCCTGACCATTTGCAATTACACTCAAAAGCCCCTGTTGTGTCAAGTGCTGACCGCGTCGGGAACGGGGCAATATTGGGGATTTCCAAATGGGGGAAATGCCAGCCCGTCGTGGAAGAAACAGGCCTGTGCGTGCCGCAGGTTGAGAAAACGGCTCGGCCGTAAGCCCACATCAATCCGCAGCACACGGTCGTTTTTCCCGTGGCCTTGGATTCAGCCAAACCCAGGGTAACGGCAGGACTGCGAAAAACGTGAAGAGTGCGAAGCGGAAAACATTGAAGACTTGCAGTTTGCGATGCGGTTGAGACGCGAGCGGACTCGTGTCCCGAACAGCAGACGGATTGCCGTCATCTACCGTAAGCAATTGCCTGGCGAGCTCTGCATCCAGCCCCGCAGGCGCGGAGCCCACTCTGCCGTCAACCAGGGTAACGTGCCGCACCGGCTGGTATTCGAAGAAGAATTCCTTGTGCTGATGCGTTCCAATCGCGTCCGCATCGGTTGCGCCGAGTAGTCGAACAGCGGCTGATAGTTCGATATCGCGCGGTTCGGTCCAGGGGATGGAATCGGAATCGGTCTCAATAACCATCACAGTTGTTGACGTTTCATCGGGAAACTGTTCGAGCGTTCGGCCGCGATCATCCGGAAAGGCGCTGCGCGGTCCAACGACGGCAACGTAACTCGTCACACCATCGCCGTCCATCGAGTTACCGTGAGACGGACAGGCATAAACTTGGGGCGTACCCAGCAACAGTTTTCGGTTTGCCTCACTGTCCCACGGTTCGTCGAATCGATAGTCGTCATAGAATATCAGTTCGTCAATATATGGCAGAAGCAGCACCCGCCAACTGTGCATCGGGCGTCCATTTTCGTCGGCGACAAATGCAGGCGGAAACCAACCGTAGTCTTCGTGGTAATTGTGCACCGCTAACATGATTTGCTTCAGATTGTTGTTGCATTCAGGGCGCACCGTTATCGCACGTTGTTGATGTACGTTAGGGACAAACACGGAATACAGACAGAAGTGCAGAAAGGCGAGCGCGCAGACGATACATAGACCGATCGGTCTCGAACGGCTGTAGAAGACGACTGCCCACGCTGTTAGCAGAATGGGGCTGATAATGATGGCGATAGGGTTGAACAACAGAATCGCCGAACTCGGCAAGGCTACGGCATACAGAAAATGCGCGCGATGCACACCAAGAATGCGTGGTACCGGAGGCGGAACGGTTTCTGTTGTCGGGGCATCGGGCATGGCGCTGCCGGTGTTCTTCAACCGTAACGTATCGGTTCATGTGAACAAGATGTCACCGGCAACTGTCACAGGTGCGAAGCAGGGTTGCAAGGTGTTATTGCCGAGGATCAGGGCATAGGACCAAGCGCGTGTCGATTCGTTCGAGAGGTTGCAAGCCGTACATCCCGAACGGGCGACCGCGACTGCGGGGAAAATTCGAGAATCGTTCGTCCTGTCGGCGTTCCTTGTCCTACGTTTTCCAGTGAGGAGATTTTTTCCCTACCCAAAATAGAGCCAAATCTGAGGCCGAGACATGAGCCGTCCCCAACACCAACGCAAACAGGTCTACGTCAGCCGCGCGATTCAGGGGCGGATTGTCTCGAAACTCGCAATCTACTGGGCCACCTATCATCTGGCCTTGTGGCATGGGATGTTTCTGTTTCACTATTTTCTGTACCGCAGTCAACTGATGGCCGATCCACAGATGACGGCGATTCCCTTCGCGACGCAGTATTCTCAATTCCTGACACAGAACTATTCGATGCTGATATGCGCAGCGGCCGTTTTTCCGCTGATTTTCTGGGACATGATGAAGGTAACGCACCGCGTTGCCGGCCCGTTGGTTCGATTTGCACATACCCTGAGTGAGCTGAAACAGGGCAAGAAAGTCCGGCCGGTGACGCTCCGCGAGGGCGACTTGCTGACCGAATTCCGCGACGACTTCAACGAGTATCTGGAAACGGCCGGTCTGCTGCAGGACAGTGAACCAGCCGCAGAACAATCGGCCGAGCAAGGCGAGCCGGAGGTGCTGACCGAGCTGCGCGACCTGAGCGACAACGTTGCCGAAACGAATATGTCGGCCGACGAATCGCCCGAGGCAAGCGAAGACCTGCAGCCGGCAACCGTCGGTTCGTAGGACACGCCCCGCGAGCGGGGCGGCCGAATTACAAGTAGTCCGAAAACCCTCTGACGGGTTACACGGTCACTTGACTGGAAGTGTCACGAACAACCGCAACCGGATTTTCGGACGAGTTCTAGTTTTCCGCCTTACGCCCCAGCACGTTGACGCCGCTGCCGATGAGCAGGTTGTGTTCGTAGACCCAGCGATAAAATCTGCCGGTCTTTTCTGGTCGCAGGACGACGAGATCTTCGTAGCCCGCTTCGTCGAACCAACTGCGTAATTCCGCGACGGTGTGGTGGTACTGATATTGGGGAGCGTACCAGTCGAAGGTGTCGCAGATGCGGTTTTCGCGGTTCGGATGATTGCTGAAATTGACGATCTTGTTGAGCGTCTTACCAATCACCGGCAGGCCGCCGAGCCAACCGCCGAAGCGGCAATAGCGCTCCAGCCGTTCGGGCGGCATCAGCGTGGTGCGACAACGCAGCGCGTTGTTGATCCCCTCCTGCCACCATTGATTGCGGCGGTACAGCCAGACGGAAAACCGCCCGCCCGGCTTGACCAATTTGGCGACCGCATCGAACACCGCCCGCGTATCGGCATCGTGGTGCATCACGCCGATGGAAAACACAAAGTCGAACGATGCCGGTTCGAGCGGCAAGTGCTTCAAGTCGGCCTGCACGAATTCGACGTTCGGCAGGTGCGCACACAAACGGTCAGCCTTATTCACCGCCCCGGTGTGATCCGCTCCCACGACGTTCGCGCCGGCTTCACCCGCCACCTTGCAATAGCGACCCCCGCCACAGCCGGCGTCGAGTACCCTTAGCCCGGCGAGTTCATCCAACCGCAATCCGGTTTTCGCCTGAAACGTGGCCCGGTCTTCGTCATCGTGCGCGACTTCGTACTTGTTCCATTGCAGGCCGAAACTGGCCAGATGCTGCTCTTCGACGAACCGGGGAATCCCATCGTTGAGCGGGAACGCGCGATCACACGACCGACACCGCAACTCGGCGTTGTCGTCCGCAACGTTCAACGATGCTGCACAATACGGGCACTGCAGTTGTGTCAGAAACTCATCGTTCAATGGAAATTGGTTCCTGTCAGGTTACCCGCGACGCAACAGCGGATAATCGTCGCCCGTGGAATATATCAATAAATACTTATATCTATTGCTGTCGCAATGCCGATTATCTATTATTGATGGCGTAAAGCCAACGTTGGCCGCCGGTTTCGCTGGATGTTCGCAGCGGCCGACACGGGTAATCTGGGGTGACGGCAGGGGCCGATACTGACGAGGGATTTCATCATGTTCGACATTTCCTGGGGCCGTTCTTTCCGTAATTGTGCCGGCGTTTCGCGACGCGACGCATTGAAAGTTGGCGCGTTGGCTGCGGGCGGACTGACAATGGCCGACCTGTTGCGCGCCGAGAGTGCAGCCGCCGAAGCAGGGAAGCAAATCAAACGCAAGTCGGTCATCTGTTTCTGGCTCGACGGCGGACCAACGAATCACGAAACATGGGACCCGAAACCCGAAGCCCCCAGCGAATACCGGGGACCATTTGGTGCCATTCCCACGAGCGTACCGGGAATTGAGTTGTGCGAACTCTTCCCACGAACAGCACAGGTGATGGACAAGCTGAGCGTGATCCGTTCGTTGTATCACAACAACGGCGACCACTTCGCGGCAGCACATTGGATGTGGACCGGATATCACGGCAGTTCTGCGGCGCGACTGGAAGCGATGTACCCCAGCATGGGTTCAATCATCTCGAAGAATCGCGGTGCGAATCAGCCCGGAATGCCGGCATTTGTCGCGGTGCCACAGGCAATGACCATCGGCCGTCGGCCCGGTTACCAGGGCAGCGCCTTTATGGGCGTGGCATACAACCCCTTCGACGTGGGAGCCGACCCCAACTCTCGCAGCTTCCGCGTGCAGAACGTCAACCTTCCCAACGGCGTTACGGTCGATCGCACGATGGATCGCCAGTCGTTGATTTCCGGCTTGGACCGGTTTCGCCGCGATACGGACGCCGGCGGATTGATGGACGGCATGGACACATTCAACCAGCGTGCCTTCGACATGATTACCGGCGAACGCGCGCGCAAGGCATTCGACATTAACCGCGAAGATCCACGAACCCGCGACAAGTACGGCCGCACGAGTACAGGGCAGGGCGCGCTGTTGGCGCGGCGGTTGGTTGAAGCGGGCGTCTCGTTCGTCACGGTCCATTCGGGCGGTTGGGACAACCACAGCGGAATTGAAGCGGCGATGAAACGGCATTCATCGTATCTCGACCCGGCCATCAGCAGCCTGGTTTCCGATCTCGACCAGCGCGGCATGATGGACGATGTGATTGTGATGGTGATGGGCGAGTTCGGCCGCACACCGCGCGTGAACGGCGGAGCGGGCCGCGATCACTGGGGCAATTCGATGTCGATGCTGATCGGTGGCGGCGGACTCCAAAGCGGTGTCATTGTCGGCGAAAGCGACGACAAGGGAACACGACCGGCCAAGCGGGCGGTCAGGCCAGCCCACGTACTGCACACCATCTACCGGCAATTGGGCGTCGATCCCGGCATCGCCCACATCAATCATGCCGGCCGCCCCATTCCCATTCTGAACGATGGCGAACCGATTAACGAGTTGCTGTAGGTGGTGGTGCGCTGCAGGTGAGGCATGTGCTGAGAATGGCGACCGCGAAGATCGGCATCATCAACTATCAAGACAACACATCGTCTCGCGTTGTGTACGTTGAGCCGTGGGCAGACGATTACACTCTCTTGCCCGGCGAGGAACTCGTAATCTTCGCCGATTCCGATGCGGAGGAACACCCGTGGTTCAATGTTGTCGAATCGACCAACGCCACGCAGGTTTACTGTGAAGCAACGAGTGGTTTCTCAGTTTGGCAAAACGGTCGCGAATTAGCGTGTGGTCACAACCGAGGGCGGTAGTTCACCCGAACATTCAATTCTGCCGAAGACTTCGGCGACGGCCGCTTCGAGTGTGGGGACAGCCGAGATTTTCAGTTCCGGTTCGCGCCAGGCGTCCGGTGGCAGATCGGACAGGTTTCCCGGTGCGACGATCAGTCGCGAAAATGTCCCCAGCGATCGTAGCGACTCCCACTTGCTACAGACGCCCGTCACGGCAACAACCTGTCCGCGATCAACGGCCCCGGTGACGGCGATGCGCGGGTCAACCTGCTGGCCCGTCAATGCGGCAACGGTCGCCAAGGCAACCGCCAGGCCGAGCGATGCGCCTTCGTACTGAATCTCCTGTTTGCCCACCCACCATTCGATTGCGTAATTCTCCAATTGCGCTTCAGCGAAGCCTAATTCTCGTACTTTGCCGAATGCCGAATGCACTGCTTGCACCGCCGAATTGCGCATCGCGTCGTCGTGACCTACCCCCGATTGTTGTACCACCCTCAGTGAGAGAATCTGGGTTTAGGTAACACGTTCTGTTCAACAGGGCGCAGCGTAGCGGAGGCCTGTTGAACAGAACGGGCCGCGAATGCGGCGGGGG
>Ga0209089_10005432_pt1 | contig 10427 bp, 6 predicted proteins | sample ArcticOcean_MG_C_FD_187431 | JGI IMG/M metagenome (GOLD analysis project Ga0209089, IMG submission 187431) | Marine microbial communities from western Arctic Ocean - ArcticOcean_MG_CB2_150 (SPAdes) (version 2) | ecosystem: Environmental > Aquatic > Marine > Oceanic | place: Arctic Ocean: Canada...
CCTCCGTTTCCAGAACATCGATCCGGTTTTCCAACGTCTCAACAGTATCCCGCAGAAGTTGCAACTCGGCAAAGAGACGAACGATGAGTTCAGTTTTTTCATCCGGGGAAAGTTCAGAGACATTCGGCAAACATTCGACCATCTGGTAAACTCCTTACCAGACGCTCCTACCGAAATCACCAAATCCAGTCCATACCAATCGCCGGTGAGTAGTAACCTCATTTGTTCAATTTGACCGGACCAAATCGGGCAATCTCGAATTCTCAGACGGCTGGACATTATCAAATTCTTGATGAGATGACATGGCTGCGTTACATTCCTCATGCCGATTTCGGCTGCTAAACGTCATTCGAACGCTGCTATGCTGCGGCTTTTCGCTGGTCGCGTCTGGGGACGCGCTCTGGTCGGCAGATGAGAAATCCGAGCCACGCCCAATCAAATTCACCGATGCCGTTCCCTATGGACTGCAACCGGTCGATTACCTTGGGAACTCGACCGACGATGCCGGTCGGCGATTGAACGACCGTTTGAAACTGAGAACGGTCCAACTCGAATACCAACAGAAGAACGGCTATCTGCGGTCGCTGCTCGATGCGCTCGACGTTCCGGTCGAGTCGCAGTTGCTCGTTTTCTCCAAGACGGCATTGAATCAAAAACTGGTGCAGCCGAGAAATCCCCGGGCCGTTTACTTCAACGATGAAGTGACCGTGGGCTGGGTTCCCGGCGCGGCGTCGATTGAGTTGACCGCCATCGATCCGCTGAAAGGCCCGATTTTCTATACGCTGCTGCAGTCGCCGGAGAAATCGCCGCGGTTGAAGCGCGAAAGTCGTTGCCTGGCCTGTCATGCCGGCACGACCACACTACAAGTTCCCGGCCTGATCGTGCGCTCGTTTCTCACCGACAAGACGGGCAGACCAATCGTTGGCTACTCGCGAACAACACACGACAGCGAAATGAAAAAACGCTGGGGCGGTTGGTACGTCACCGGAACACACGGCACGCAAACGCATTCGGGTAACATTTTCGGCGAGAAGGAAATCGCCCGGCAAAAAGAGCATCCCGCACTTCGCGGCAACCTGACCGATCTATCGCCGTTTATCAGCGTTGATGATTACGAGACGCCGCACAGCGATATCGTCGCGCATCTGGTACTCGATCATCAGATGCACGGAGTGAATCTGATGCATCGCGCCGGTCACGAGGCACGGCTCGGTCGCCGGTCGGATGTCGAAGAACGGCTGATCCGATATCTGTTATTCGTCGATGAACCACCACTTACCGCTGAGGTTCGCGGCACATCGGGTTATGCCCGCTGGTTCGCCAAACAGAATCCGCGTGATTCAGACGGCCGCTCGCTGCGGGAATTCGACCTGAAAACGCGGCTGTTCAAATATCGGTTGAGCTATTTGATTTATTCGCCGTCGTTCGACGGTTTGCCGGGGGAAGTCAAAAAACGACTGTATCGTCGTCTGTGGGATATTCTGACGGGCAAGGATGAATCGCCCGACTTTGGCAAGATCCCCGCCGCGGAACGCGCCGCGATCATCGAGATTGTGCGGGTGACGAAAGAGGGGCTGCCGAAATATTGGCGGCCTCAAACCAATCCATGACGAATAATTAGCCGTCGGTGAAGACACCGGCGGTCGGCGTGGAACGATCATTTACGTCGCGATTGCAATCGAACGCGGTACAGTATTCAGCGTCGGCCCCGTGTGTATTCATACGGGGCGAAATAACGCGTTATGTTGAGCCGTCCGCGGCCGCGTCGCTCCGATTGAGCGACCACTTGAGCAACGGTGGGGTGACCATTGTGGTGATCATCACCATCACCACCACCGCGGAATAGGTTCCGCCGTCGATGACCTTTTCTCCGTCGGCGATGAGCTTGCGGCCTTCGTTGGCGAAAATGAGCCCGACTTCGCCGCGAGGAATCATGCCCAAGCCGACGGCTAAGCGGTTCAGTCCCTTCTCTCGCACGCCGAGTGCACAGACTTGCTTTCCGATGATTGCCACCACGGTGATTGCGCCGGCCAGCATCCAGACGTTGGGGTCGGCGAAACTCTGCAGATCGACCTGAATTCCCATTTGTACGAAAAAGATTGGGACCAGCAGTGCCGAGAGTGGCGCGAGCGCCTCTTCCAAACTGTGATTCTCACGTTCCCCCAAAACCTTGTAGTGTGCCCCTTCGAGAATCAAACCGGCCGCGAATGCGCCGACAATCGGTGCCAGCCCAACAACATTCGACAGCCATGCAAAACCGAAACAGAACACCAGGGCCGCCGCGACCAGAATGCCGTGACCTCGCAGAAAACTTGCCGCACGAAACAGCGTGCCGGGAAAGTTGAATCGTCCCAACAACATCGCACCAAACAGAAAGCCGACTGCCAACACGATAATCTTAACGATCTTGAATCCCAGGTCGCCCGAACCGCCCCCTTCCGAACCGGCCGCCGCAATCGCGCCGGAAACAATCGCCAACACCAGCAGGCCGAGAACATCATCGATGACCGCCGCGCCGAGAATGATTTTTGACTCCGTCTGTTTGCTGCGTCCCAAATCCTTAAGAACGCGCGCCGTTATACCCACGCTCGTCGCGCACAACGTCGCACCGATGAACGCCGGCACCTCCCAGTCGGCCCAGCCGATCTCGTTGACGACGAGAACTGTTGCCACGTATCCAAGGGCCATCGGTGCCACGACGCCCAGTATTGCGACCAGAAATGACGAAACTCCTACCGAGAGCATTTCACGGACACTCGACTCCAGCCCGACCTCAAACAGCAATAACACAACGCCGATGCCGGCGAGAATTTTGATGGCGGCTCCGGCACTGTAGGGATCACCGAGAATGGCTTCATCGGGCGGTTTGACGAAATCGAGGCCGTGCCAGCCGTCGAATGTCCCGGTGAAGAAATAGAGAATGGGACTGGTGAGCAAGGACAGATTGCCAAGCAGGACACCGAAGGCCAATTCCCCCAGCACAGCCGGCATGCCGCATCGCTCGAATAGATCGCCACCAATTTTTGCCAGCAGCAGAATGACCACAATCGCAGCCAGCACCGGCGTGACCGGGTCGGCATGTCCACCGCCGGAATGGTCGGCGCGGGCATCCTTTTCCGGGGTCTCGCCTTCACCTTCACCCGGAGCTGACGGAGCGGAATCGGCCGCTGCGTGGGCTTTTTTCCCTGTCAGCCCCCCGCCAAGCATCGTACAGTCGTGAATAATCGCGAAAACGGCAAGCACCGCCAGCCAGCGCATCCAGCGACGCCAATGCTCGGCGATGCTGCCACGTCGCCGATGCAAAAGGCTGGCGGAAGGCGATAACTCGTTCGATTGGGAACGCGTTGTGAAAAGTCGATTCATGCTGTGCGGTATCCAACCTGAGTTCAGAAACCCGGTTTCTCGGAGAAACCGGGTTTCTCACGTTCGCATCACGCCGGATTGAAGTTGTCGAAAGTCCAGAGAATAGGTACTTTTCCGGCTGGCGGCAATCCACGGCATTCGGGCCATCTTGCCCGCTACGAGAGAATCGAAGTAATATACCGCGTCGGTTTCGTGGTGAACGCGACGCTGGACACGAAACAGAAGAAAACAGCCCGCCGCGTAAGCAAGGGTTTTCGGTTATAACCCAGGCTCCGACCCTTGCTTGCGCTGCGGGCTGGTATCGGCCACGATTGGATGACATTCGCAGGTGGGTGGATGCGAACTGCGACAACGCTGTACTCGACAACCAGATGGAGCGACATGAAGAACCGACCAACGGCTGCATTGAGGATTGCGTCGCGCAGACAACGAATTCGCGGCTGCTTTAGCGCGATTCTGCTGGCGATCCTCAGCAGCCTCCTGTTCACCACGAATTCAATGGCCGCAGACAAAGTCGGCATTCGCGTACCGCCGGGGTTCGAGGTTTCGCTGTATGCGGACGACGATCTGGCGCACGACATTTATTCGATGACGGTCGATTCCCAGGGGCGAGTCGTCGTTTCCGGTGCTGGTTATGTGCGGATACTGATCGACAAGGACGGTGACGGAAAAGCCGATTCGTTCAAGCAGTTTGTCGATGGCCCCAAAAGCGGCGCGCAGGGCATGGCGTTTCACGGTCGCGACTTGCTTTGCACCGGTGACGAAGGATTGATTCGCTATCGCGACAGTAACGGCGACGATCGCGCCGATGGGTCGCCCGATGTGTTTCTTAAGATCAAGGCCGGCAGCGAACACCACGCCCACGCAATTCAACGTGGCCCCGACGGTTGGTGGTACCTCATCGCGGGGAACATGGCCGAAGTCACCGGCAAGTACGCAACACTTCCCACGTCGCCGATTCGCAAGCCGGAATTCGGAACGCTGCTGCGATTCCAGCCCGACCTGGCGGGCGGTGAAATTGTCGCCGACGGTTTCCGCAACGCCTACGACTTCGCATTTCATTCAGCGGGCGATCTGTTTGTTTTCGACAGCGACGGCGAACGCGATGTGTCGCTTCCCTGGTATCGTCCGACGCGTGTCTTTCATGCTCTGCCCGGTTCCAACGCCGGCTGGGTCAGCCGCAGTTGGAAACGGCCGAACTACTATTCGGACATGCCACCGGTTGTCGCCGAATTTGGCCGCGGTTCGCCGACCGGTGTCGTCTGCTATCGACATCGGCAGTTTCCTGAGAAATTCCAGGAAGCAGTTTTCGTTCTCGACTGGACTTTCGGCCGTGTGATGGCTGTGCCGTTACAAAAAGCTGGCAGCACTTGGAGCAGTCAACCAATTGAGTTCATGTCGGGCATTGGGCAGTTCGGTTTCGCCCCCACCGACGTTGTCGTCAGCCCCGATGGCAGCTTGCTGGTTTGCGTCGGCGGGCGCGGAACGCGAGGAAGCGTCTACCGCGTTCGCTACACCGGCGAGGACAAGACTCCGGAGATAGTTGACGATGTCACAACAGCCGAGGCGGCACTTACCAGTTGCCTGAACGCGCCGCAGCCGCTGAGTAGCTGGTCGCGCACCAAGTGGTTGCCGTTGGCACGCCGTTTGGGCCGGAAGCGTATTGTCAATGCGGCCAAGGACAAGAAGCGGTCGGTCGGCGAACGTCTGCGGGCCGTCGAAATCCTCACCGAACTGTACGGCGGCGTCGATACGATCACACTGCTGAAACTGGCCTCCGCCGATTCCGCAAGAATCCGCGCACGGGCTGTCTGGTCGGAGGGACGATCGAGATTGATTGCCAAACAGCCAAAACTGCTGCTGCCATTCTTCAACGATTCCGACCCGTTGGTCGTGCGCTGTGCGCTGGAGACACTTATAGGAAATCAAAACTCGGAAAGTCTGGAGCCGCTGTTCTCATCGTTGGCGCAACAACTGGGGGCAAACGATTCCTATGTGCGGCAGACGGCCGCGCGCGTCATTTCGCAGTTGACCGACGAAGCACGAAACACACTAGCATCTTTGGTTGGCGACGTCGGAGTTCAGGCGGAACTTGCGTTCCACTTGGGACGCGTGATGCGATCGCAAACGTTCGATGCCGATGCGCTTGCCACGGGGCTGAAAATTTTGAAGGGCGAGCATCCGCAGGACGTCACATTGCAAGCAATTCGATTGGTGCAGCTCTCACTGGGCGATGTCGGGCCGCGAGAGAAACAGTCGCCCGCGTTCGACAGTTACGCACCGTGGCTTGATCTGGAAGTGCACAAGGCGATCATCGAACCAGCGGCTGTGGAACTGGCGTCGATCTATCCAACGGGGAACAAGCAGGTCGATGTGGAACTGTCCCGCACGTTGGCGATGCTTTCACCGGGCGATGGGGAACTGCTCGACCGCGTGCTGGCGCAGATCGGTGAGGACTCGCATCCCGTCGATGATATCCACCAGCTGCTGGTTGCCGCACGGATTCCTGCCAAGCGAACATCCGGGCAGCGCGAAGCGATTGCAGCCGCACTGGTTGCATTGGATAAAAAGACAACATCCCGCAAGCTCAAACTGGACGGCAATTGGGACCCGCGAATTGGTGAAGTTTACGCCGAGTTAACCAAACACGATCCGAAATTACCGCAGGCGATCGTCAAGCGGCCGGAATTCGGGCGTCCCAGTCAGGTCGTCTACTTGAGCCAACTTTCCAAAGACGATCTGCCAACCGTTGTTTCAGCTTTCGCCCAAAGCGTTCAAGGGGACCGCGACTATCCGTGGAATAATCAAATTGTGTTTCTGCTGGGGGCATCGAAGATGCCCGAGCATCGGACGCTCGTTCGCGATCAGTACGAATCGTTTGCCGTTCGCGGCGCCGTGCTGATTGTGCTGTCCAAGAAGCCGGAAACCAAAGACCGGGAGAAATTTTCCGAAGGGCTTTCGTCATCGCAGTTGGGCGTGTTGGAAGCCTGTTTGAACGCATTATCGAAACTTCCCGAAAACCGGGAACCGGCCGAACAGTTCGCACTCTTGCGATCGTTGCGGCGGCTGGGATCGAACCGCAGTGAATACGTCTTGCGAGAAAAAGTTGTGGAACTTCTGCGCCGCAATTTGAAGCAGAAGTTCGAATTCGTCACCGGAACGGCCGGACACAAGCCGCAGCCCGATGTCGTTCGCAAGTGGACCGATTACCTCAGCGAACAGTTTCCGGAAGTCTCCGTCCGCGAACTCGGAGGGAGTGCCGAGGACCTTTCGCAATTGAAACAGAGGTTGGCGGAAGTCGATTGGTCGAAGGGGGACGCCTCGCGCGGCCGTAAGCTGTTCGAGAAGCGTTCGTGCGTGCAATGTCACGGCGGACGGCAAGCATTGGGGCCGGATCTGGCCGGTGTTGCACGGCGGTTCTCACGAGACGATCTGTTCGTTTCAATCACGGTCCCCAACCGCGACGTCTCGCCGCGGTACCAAACGACGCTCGTGGAAACAACCGAAGGCAAAGTCTACACCGGCTTGGTTATCCACCAGTCGGCCGAGGGGCTGCTGTTGCGAAACGCGACGAACCAGACCTTTCGTTTCGAGGCCGACGAAATCGAAACGCAACAGACGCGATCGACGTCGCTGATGCCGGCCGGATTGTTGAAAGATTTGAAGCCGACCGAACTAGCCGACTTGTACCGATACATCGGTGGTCTCTGAATGCCAGAAGCCAAACGAAAATCCACCAAGACGAAGCAACCGAAGCCGGCCAGAAAACCTCGCAAGCATTGCAACGAGTTGGATGGTCGCCAATGGATTAAGAATTCCATCAGCGTCTGGAGCGACGTTCGCAAGCAGCCGGGCGAAACGAAGCTGGGCCATCCGGCCTCGTTTCCCGAGATGCTCGTCGAGCGGCTGATTGAGACATTCTTGCCGCTGGATGGCATGAGCGTACTCGACCCATTTACTGGTTCGGGCAGCACACTTGTCGCCGCCGAACGCGCCGGCAAGATTGGAATCGGCCTGGAGATTTCGCCGGAGTACGTGGAAACGGCCAATGCGCGACTGCTGGCGTTGCGGGAAGACGGCGATAAAGAAACTCCCACCGATGCCAATCAGTCGGATGGTTCTTCCGAATCGGTCGTGCATTGCGACTCGGCGACCAACCTGCTGACTTACGTCAGTCCCGACTCGATCGACCTGTGCATCACTTCGCCACCCTATTGGAACATCCTGAACCAGCGCCGCACGGCCGACCTGAAGGCGGTTCGTCATTACGGAAACCGGCCGGATGATCTGGGCGTCATCGAGGACTACGAAGAATTTTTGACGGCGACAACGAATGTGCTGGCCGACGTTTTCACAGTGCTGAAACCCGGAGCGTACTGTTGTGTGATCGTGATGGATTTGCGGAAGAAGAACCGGTTCTTCCCACTGCACAGCGATCTGGCGACGCGTTTAATCGACGTCGGATATCTGTTCGACGATCTGATCATCTGGAACCGGCAGGCCGAGTACAACAATTTGCGGCCACTCGGTTACCCCTCGGTCTTTCGCGTGAACAAGGTGCACGAGTATATTGTGCTGATGCAGAAGCCACGGGATGTGAAGTGAGTTTTGAAATTGGAATGCGGAAGTCGCGGTCGATTGGGCATGCTGCCAACCCGCTGACGAAATCAACTTGCGGAGAATGAACAATGCAGCGGTTTCGGAATATTGTTGTTGGTGTCGATCTGTCTCGCGCGGATCGGCTGGCGGCTTCGGAGTTGAATGCGCCAACCCGGGAAGCGGTGACGCGGGCGATTTGGATGGCTTCGCGGCTGTCGGCCGAATTGACGTTCCTCTCCGTACTCGATGTTTCGGCGCACACTCAGGAACTGCTGCACGACGGGTTTCAGAAGACGTCGAGTGATGTGGAAGTGGCGGCCCATGCCGCGCTGGATGAGTTAGTCGAACAAGCGAAACAACAGAATGTCGCTGCGAAGAGCCATCTGGCATTCGGCAGCCCGTGGATCGAAACGGTCAAGCAAGTGATTCGCGAGAATCACGATTTGTGCATTGTGGGCACACGCGATCAGGGGGTGGCAAAACGGTTTCTGTTCGGCAGCACCGGCTCGAAACTGCTGCGGAACTGCCCCTGCCCCGTGTGGGTTACCAAACCCGATCCAGACATCGGTGATCTGAATATCCTCATTCCTAGCGATTTCAGCGACGTGTCTTCACTCGCGCTCGAGCTTGCCGTCAACGGCGGACAGATGGTCGATACGAAGATTCACCTGCTGCACGCAATCGAAGAGCGCGTCGATAATCGCATGTGGCTGACTGGTCTTTCGGATGAGAAGATTGCCGCGTTTCGTCAGGAGAAGCGAGATGAGGCGATGCAGTCGTTGAACGATCAGCTGCCGCAAACCGATTACCGGGCACTCACCCACGGTGTGAAACTGCACGTCACCGACGGCCCGGGAGATGTCGTCATTCTTGATGCCATCGAAGAACTTGAAATCGATCTGCTGATTATGGGAACGATTGCCCGTTCGGGAATTCCCGGCATGTTAATCGGCAACACGGCCGAACGGTTATTGCCTCACGTCTCCTGTTCGGTGCTGGCATTGAAGCCGGAAGGCTGGGAGTGTCCGATCGACGTGGATGATTGAGGGGGAGATAAGAGCACGTCAGGAACAACGGTCTTCTTTTCTCCGCATGGTGGGTGCCACAGGCGACACGCCAGTGGCACCCGTTGACTGAGAATTGACCTGATGTTTATTTCCTCTTGGTCCAGATGGAAAGCCGACCGGTGCCTGATCGCGTGGTTTATCTCGACAATCATGCGACGACGCGCGTCGATCCGCGTGTTGTCGAGGCGATGCAGCCGTACTGGACGGAGAAGTATGGCAACGCGGCCAGTGTGAGCCACGCCTTCGGTCACGAGGCGGCCGACGCAGTCGAAACGGCCCGTGCTCAAATCGCCGAGTTACTCAATGCAACGCCCCGGAATCTCATCTTCACCAGCGGTGCGACCGAGGCGAATAATCTTGCGATAAAAGGTGTGGTCCAAGCCGCCGAGAGGGAAGGAGTTGGCAGCGTTCATCTCATTGTGAACGAAGCCGAACATCGGGCCGTTCTCGATCCCGCGCGAAGACTGAAGCGACTTGGTTGCGAGTTGACTGTTTTGGCAGTGGATGAATACGGCATGGTTGATCCGCAAAAACTGGCGGCGGCAATTCAGCCGAACACGGCGCTCGTTTCCGTCATTTTTGCCAACAACGAGGTCGGCACGATCAACCCGGTGGCAGAGATCGGCGAGATCTGTCGCGAACGCGGTGTGCTGTTTCACTGCGATGCCGCGCAGGCGGTTGGCAAGCTTCCCGTCGATCTCGCCGACTTGCCCATTGACCTGTTGAGTTTGAGCGCGCACAAGATGTACGGACCAATGGGAGTTGGTGCGTTATATGTTCGCGGTGGCGAGAAACGCATTCCCATCGAACCACTGTTCGACGGAGGGGGTCACGAACGCCGGCTGCGCAGCGGCACACTGCCGGTGCCGCTCATTGTTGGTTTCGGTGAAGCCTGCAAACTGGCCGCGGAGGGCATGTGCGATGAATCGAAACGCATTCAGCAGTTACGCGACCGTCTTTGGAGCGGTTTGAGTCAATCAGTCGAGGGCGTCCATGTGAACGGCCACCCCGATCTGCGACTGACGGGCAATTTGAATGTGAATTTTGACAGCGTGGACGGCGACGCATTGATGGTGAGTCTGAAGGACATTGCCGTCAGTTCCGGCTCGGCATGCACATCGGCCGATCCTCAGCCGAGCCATGTGTTGCGCGCCATGGGAGTCAGCGACGAATTGACACGTGCCAGTTTGCGATTCGGCTTGGGACGATTCACGACGCTTGAGGAGATTGAATTCGCGGTAACATACGTCGCCGACGCAATCGACCGGCTTCGCAGGTTATGATTGAAACTGAGCAGCAACTCAATCGACACACAACAAGGAGACACAACGATGGATGCCCCTTCCATTTTGCCTTCCGTCTGGAAAGTCCCTCAGGTGTTTCGCGATCGGCTGGGAA
>Ga0209089_10005434_pt1 | contig 10426 bp, 3 predicted proteins | sample ArcticOcean_MG_C_FD_187431 | JGI IMG/M metagenome (GOLD analysis project Ga0209089, IMG submission 187431) | Marine microbial communities from western Arctic Ocean - ArcticOcean_MG_CB2_150 (SPAdes) (version 2) | ecosystem: Environmental > Aquatic > Marine > Oceanic | place: Arctic Ocean: Canada...
ATTCTCTAGTTATCATACTATCATCTAATTTAGTAAATTTCAAAATCCTAAGTCCAATTCCTGTACCAGAAATAGGAATCACATTAGGAAATTTAAACACACTTGCATCAGAAAGTATTTTTCAGCTCTTTCTCGTTAGTCCAAGTGAAGAAATATTCAAGATGTTAGTAATTGCATTTATTCTAACTATCACAAAGAATCAATTTGACAATAAAGGAATTACTGTCTATATCGCTGGTATATTTGCAGTAGCATTATGGACAGTTTATCATTTGATTCAAAGTATATAGTCAAAACTAATCTTTAATTACTACTTTTAGATGAAATTATCTATTGGCAAAAAGTTACAAGGGTAATTATGCAATTTGGTTATTATTATTTGTAGGAATATCAGGTGTATTGTTTGCTAGTTCATCAACTAGCCAATATTTCTTATTTGAAGCACCACCAGAATTAAGACAGGTGGGTGGTTGTTTCAGAAATTGTATAGACGATACACAAACTGGATTTTCAGGTCAAGGTGGTGAAAAAACAGATGATACTTTACCACCAACATTTGAAGAAGTGTTAATTGAACCTATTGTTAAATTTGTAACTGGAAATACTGGTGGCGATACAACAGATGAAACAACAGATGAACCAACAGATGATACCAATGTTAGTAGTTCAGAAATAATATGTAAAGTATCAACAAGTGTATCAGGTGTTGATTCTAATGGTGTCCAAGTTATCAATAAAGAATCAGGTGTCTTTTCTCAAAATGAAGTAATGTCGTTAGATTTAGTTAATCCAACAAATAACAAAATAATACATTCATTAAACATGGATCATAAATTAACTTGTAACATTTCAGGCAATACAAGTGACTTGGAAAATATATCAGTAAAATCATCAGCATTAAAAACAACGATTTTTGGTCTAGTGCAATCTGGTGCTGAAAAAGATATATGGAATAATAAAATCATAAATTCAAATTCAATAAATCTATCTGATAATCAAGAAGAAATATTATCATCACATTCTGCAAATGTTAATGACATTCACAAGTATTTACCAAAAGGTGATTATCAAACAACATTAAGAATACAGACAACTGGTGATATTAATTTAATAAATGATTCAACACACAAAACTGCAACAATAAAAATAGGTACTGACAATGTTATAACTAATATTGACTTAGATGTTGTAAAAAATTCTGAACCAGAACCAGAACCACCAGTAGAACCAGAACCACCAGTAGAACCAGAACCACCAGTAAAACCATTGTCACTAATTGAAGAATTTACATTTTGTCTAAACACATTAGATACTGATTGTTTAATGAATCAAAAATTCTTACCATTTTATATTGGTGGTGTTGGTTTTATTTTCCTAATAGGTGCAGTTGGTACTAGAAAAAAACCAATGTTTGATCAGTTTGGGAATAGGGTATAATGAAATCTAATAATCAACGCAATGTGAAATTTGCAGTTATGTTTGTAATAATTGCAGGGCTTGTTGGATTTCTTGTATCAGAAGAACTTACAGGTAATCCAAACATGGGTATCGGTAAAACATTTACTTTACCAGAAATGAGAACTGCTGGTGGAAATAACCCTCATGTAGATAGTAATGTCAGTTGTAATATAAAATCAACATTGTATGTAATTGATGATAAAGGAAAAGAAATCAAAACTGTTCAATCATCAATGCTTACTGGTACACCATTAGACATAGTAAATCCATCAGATGATAGACCAGTTTCAATATTTCTGGTAATGCCAAAAATTTACTGTACTACTGATAATGCAAGTATTACTGTAAAAGAATCTAATTTGAATCTGTCAGTTTATGGCGATAAGTTATCATTAAACGAATCTAAAAAATTCCCATTAAATTCAAATTATAAAAAAACAGGTGGGCTTGGTGAAACAAATTTAGGTTATTTTACAATTACAGATAAAACAATAGAAAATGAATTACAAAAATCAAAAACTTTTACATCAAACATACGTTTTGATGTTACTGGAAATATAGAAATAGTTTATGATAATGAACCATATAACAAAATGCACATACCAATTAATCAAGAAGATATAATGACAAAGTGGTATTACAAAAGTATTGCATCTGTTACACCAGAATCATTAGATAAAGACGGTGATGGTATTCGTGATGATAATGATGAATGTATAAATTCAAAAGAAACATTTAATGGATTTGAAGATTATGATGGTTGTCCTGATACAGTACCTTATACATCACCAGCTATACCAATAGCACCAGTAACACCAGTTGATAAAAATTCCTGTAATGCAGATAATAAAACATGGTATGTAGCAAATACTGGTGATGGTGTTTGTGGACAAAAATTTATGATTGAAGATATTTTCTGTAAAGAGTATGATGCACAAAATGTTAATACAGGTTCAGTTTCATGTAATGATCCAGTTATATCTGATGATGAAAAGCAAGAAGATAAAGTTATTGATGCTGAAATAAAATTCCAAGTAGATATTATAAACAATGATAGAACCAATCAGGCATTTCAAGTAGCAGATGATCCAAGTCCATTTTCATTTGATATTCCATTAACATCATTGGTAGGTGGTCAAGAGGGTGTCCAAAAAACAACTGCATCATTTAAAGTCGAACCAAGATTAGTAATTGATGATCCAAAAATACATGGTTTAACTACAACCAAACAATCAAACTTAAAAATTGAAACTATTGTCAAACATGACGGTAATGAATATTCGTTAGGTGAAAAAAGAATATCTAATTTTATAACAACTAACGGTGGTTCAATATCAGATAATCAGGTAGGTTTCTCATTAGGTAGTGTTACAATAATGGCATCTGAAATTCAAAATAAAGTACCATTGACAGAAATTCCAATGGGTTCTTCTGATTATGTTTCTGTAAGATTCCTAGTTTCAGGTGATATTGGTATCATTACAAATGATTACGGTACTATCAAGAATATTTATGGTTTAGATATTTCAGGTGCAGACTTTGAAATTACCAATTTAAAAATTATTAGAGGTGATAGTAATCCAATAACAAACCCACCAAAAGCCAACTGTGATAATGCAACAGAAAATGTAATTACTATCAATGGTGTATCTAGCTGTATTCCAAAAGGTTCTGCTTGTGATGATACCAATGAATGTGTTAATCCAAACCCACCAATAATAGGTGCAGTTGGTACTTTGATTTGTCAAGATAATTCAGCAATTGGTGGTGGTTTTCCATGTACCGAAGAATATAGAATAAATTATTGTGGTGGTAAAGATTCAACATTTTGTAATGTACCAAATGATATTATCAAACCAGTAATACCAGAAATTACACCAATAGATGATGAGGAATGTCCAAATGACGGAATACAATCTTTATCATTTGTTGAGGGAATGTGTTTAGTTACTGGTGGTACAACCATAACATCAGGTGGTGAAACTACAACATCAGGTGGAAATGATGATGTTGATTTAACACCAAATGATGAATCTAGTACATATCTTTTGTATGGTGTATTAGGTGTTGGTCTATTAGGATTCATAGCATTTATCATAAAACGAAGAAATTAAAATATTTAATAACCTAATAACATTGTAAAAAACAATGGGAAAAAAGGTTAGAATTATTGTATCATTGCTAGTAGTAGCAATAATTGGAATTTTAATTATTCCACCACAAGATAATACCAATGAAGTAATTACACAATCTAATGTTATTACATCAGATGATATTAATCTTGATCAAGATATAATTGATGAAGCATTTCAATCATATTCAATAGTAGAAACTGAAAGAATATTTACAGAATCAGATCAATCTTTAATCGAACAATTCCTAGATGAAAACGATTTACCATCATCATCTGAAAAGTTTGGTATCGAAGTACAAACAGTTCTATTTGATTCATACCAAAATCAATATCCTAGTTCATCAATACTAGAAATACCAAATTTATCAGTTTCAGATAGTGAAGGAAGATTATTAGATTTGGGAAGCATACAAACATCATTTGCAGGGATCATATCTAATAGTGATAGGGGATCTGAAACATCATTTAACCTAGATGGAACTGTAAAATTCTATCTTGATGATACCCTCATTGCAGAAAAAAAACTATACTTTTCTGAACAAGGCGAAATTAGTCAATCAAAAACACTTGATTTATCAATAGTTAATACCATACCACCACCAAGTTTTGATAGACCAAAAGCATTTACTTTTACTTTATCAGATGAGGGTAAAGATTGGGTTGATGGATCTGAACATACATATCGTGTTGTAGTTACTGACATTAATGCAGAATTAACATCAAACAAGAATATTGAAAAATATTTATGGCATGGGGAAAAAATTGCCTATGAATTAAAAGTTAAGGTTGACACAAGAAAAATTGTAGTATTAAATGATGAGAATAATCCAATATCTATTTTTAAATCAGATTCAACACTTCAACTTTGTGGTAGTGCTTCTCATAGCGAAGCACGTTATGTTTCACTAAGTCATGGTTTTAGTGGTGGAACAGTAAATGTTATAGAAATAGACCTAGACATAACTGATCCTAAATTTAATGATCCTAACTACTTGGTTAATGCTATTGAAAATAGTAATAATAATAATAACAATGTTGTCGCAACAGCAGAAATAAGTAAGGAATATCTAGCATCAAAAGATCCATATCGAGGTTGTTCGGCAAAACATTGTTATGGAACAACTAGTGCAAATATGTGTAATGCAAAAATTGATGGTATTCCTAGAAATGCTTTAGTAAAGTTTGAAATATTGAATTTGGATAATAATCTTGTAGATACAAAATACGTTATAACACCAAAATCACAAAAAAATTATTATTATAATTATGGTGCTTGGACTGATGTTACTGATTGGGTTGCCATTAATGCTAATGATTATTATGACGATTTACAGCTAGTGGTTGGCACAACAACAAATACAAATATTATTGATATTAGAGAGCCATAATAATTGAATTATACATATAAACAAAACTTTTTTAACAATGAATAAATCTAATGATTATTGAAACTGTTAATTATTCTATTAATAGCATTAGTAGTTATTATACCATCATCACTTGATGCGTTTGCACAAGTCGTAGAAACCACAGGACAAAACTATGATCTGATTGAGGATTTTACAATAGGTAAAGCAAACTGGAACGCACACGCAGAAAGGATAATGAATGGTCAATGGTCTAACTATGCTTTAACTAATACTGATGAGAAAGTAATATTCAATACTAATTCAGTAGGTTCTTTAATATTTGACAAATCTTCTTGTAGTTACTCAATTTGGGAAAATGGTTATACAGGCACAAATATTATCCCATCAGTAAGTGCAGTTGCAACATATCTCAATAATGGTCAATGGCAAAATCTTCCTATCAATAATGAAGCCTGTGATGTATCTGTATCACAATATAATGACGGTGTATATCTAACAAGCACCAAAGTTCTAACTCAGGATATAACAGAAGATGTTTTTATTCCCATTAGTGCAGAACTCTTTAATTCAGATCCTACCTTTTCTGAATTTACATTCGTTACTAGAAATGCAACTGACACAGGATATTACAATGGCGAAACAATAACTACAACTGGAATTGTAATCGATAAGTTTGTTCAAGAACTTCGATTAGATATTACAAAAGGCTATAAAGAAACTTTCAAAGTTTGGCATACTGGCGAAGAAGAACTTGGAATTTCACAAACAGTACACACACCACCAACTATTGAAATTGCTAATCAAGTAATTGATATTCAAGCACTTAATGGTCAAAGTTTTGATAGAGCATACATTGAAGATAACGAAGCAGAAATTTTACAATTAACTGATAGTGTAAATTACGACTTTTCAACTGGAATTAAATCATTAACATCTGCAAATATAATTTTTGAAGATAATACCTACAAACTAAATCTCGATTATAGTTCAGGATTTGATGATGGTATATCAGAACAGGTGGCGTTTATTGGTTATCTCGAAATTGATCCAACATTCACATTAACCACAGGTTCAACAATTTCAGGTTCAAAACTAAACACATCTTATGACGGAGTGGATAACACTTGTGCAGGAAGTGCAAACACAAAAGGTTCACCAACTGCACATACACTCTATGTTCCTGCATTAACAAATAACGGTGGGGAATGTTCTAGATTTACCGAATATTGGGATCTATCAAGTTTGCCTGATACTATTATTGTCACAGATTCATTTATTGAATATGATGTTACAACTTCAACTACTCCTAGAAACTGTCAAATTTATTCCATAGAAGAATCCCCAATTTCAGGTTATACTAATACCGAAGCATACACAGATCCCGAAGATGGTACAAGTTATGTTTCATCATTTTCAGAGTGTAATGGTACTCAAACCAATACAGTTCAGGATTTAGGTACAAGTGCTGATGCAGATATTGCATCAACGGTAGCTGGTGATGATGAGTTTGGATTAGGATTTTCATTTATTAATTATCTAAATACTGCAAGTATATCACATCTAGCATTTGCAAATATAGAATTACAAATTGAATACACAATACCAACAGCACCACAACCACCAACGTCACTATCTACTGCAACTGGAATACCATTAGTAACCTCATGGACAGCACCAACTGACATTGGAAATTCAGCATTGACCAATTACAAAGTTTTTAGAACTGGATCAGTATCTTCACAAATGGAATTACCAAACAATTCTGGGAGTAATGCTGATTTGACATTTACTGATAACGAATTTTTATTACATTCAAATATTCCAGTAGCAGATAATTCAACTAACTGGATTCCAATTAGTACAGGTGTAGAATCACTAAATATCGATAAAGGATTATTGATGTACTTTGATATGGAAACATCAGCTAATGTTTGTTCAAGTACAAGTTCTACTGATTGTGTTGATCCATCAACTACTGTCGGTGGAACAATAGAAGCAGGGGGTATATTTAGTGATAGTCAAAACGATCCATATAACAACGGTGTAATAAGTTCAGCAACTTCAATGGATTTTAATGCCGATTGGTCAAGTTGTGTTTGGGTTTATGGTAGTGCAGGTGCTAGTTCACTATACATGGCAAATTGGAACGCACACGTTAATACCCAAGATTTTCTTACAAGTCAGTATAGAACAGGTGCACACTCGATTTTTGGATCTGGATTAGCATCTTCGATTTCGATTACAGTTGCTTCAACACCATTAACTAATACTTGGCAACACGTTTGTGTAACTTGGGACGATGATGGTTTGATAGAATATTGGATTGATGCTGTCAGTAAAGGAACAGATGATGCAAGTACATCAACATTAGAAGTTGGTGGAAGACCAATGTTAGGTGGATATTGGAACTCAGGTGGTCTTGGTAATTCTTGTGGTTATGGTGGTAGTTGTGACTTTGATGATTGGGCTTATTGGAACAGAATATTAACTGACGAAGAAATTGGATATTTGTATAACAGTAGAACAGGTGTTGAAGTAATGGTAGGAGATTATCCAAGCACTTCAACAACTACATATACATCTGCAAATACTGCAACTGGAACTATTGGAACTGCGTTAGTAAATCCAAGTTTGGAATTTACAAATACAAACTTACCTGATAATACTGACGTATTATCAGTTGGTGCTTGGGTTAAACTTTCCCCACTTTGTACCCCCTTTTGTGGTGATCTAAATATATTATCATCAGAAGTTGCAAGTTATTCTATTAGTTCTTTTGAATCTGAGGGATCTGAATTGGAAATGATAGAATCACAAAATATATTATACATTATAGGTGATCAAAACAACTTCATTTTGAGATTTGATTGTACTGATGCAAAAACTGCAACTGGGTGTTCTTATGTTTCAGAAAGTGCAGTAATGACAGGAGTTAATCCATTTGGTTTTGAAATTGATAATTTGGGAACAACTTTTTGGCACGTTGATTCATCAGGTGATGATGTGTACTCACATACCACAACAACCCCTTGGTGTATTACAGATGCTTGTACGACAGAAAACGTTGCTTCTCTTGCTTTATCATCAGGTTCACACCCAACAGGTTTTGAATGGAATAGTGATTATACTAAATTTACAACTTATGATTCGGTTGCACGAACATTAGATGTGTACGATTGCACAGGTGCAAAGGACATTACAACCTGTACTCAAAACACTAGCTACGCATCTGCTGTATTGCATGGAATAACAACAGATAATGGCACACCAAAATGGGCTAATAGTGATACATCATTTTTCTATGTAAATGGTAATGACGATAATATGCACCGTTATGATTGTAGTACAGCATTTAGACCAAGCACTTGTTCAGAATCAGTAACATATCCTGATCACGACCTCTCTAGTGATGGTTCAAGACCGTCAAATATGGCAATATCAGATGATGGTCAATATGTTTTAGTCCATGAGCATACTTCTGATACTATTAATTCATACACAATGTTAGCACCTGAAACAAACACAAAACTTCTTGGAATAAATAATGCTGTATTTAATATCGACACTACAACTGCAAGTGTAACTGGAAGTGACGGTAATATTATATCAGTTACAGGATTAACTGACAATACGAGTGCACCACAACACTATTCCTTTACAAGAGATGGTAGCAATGGTTGGATAATTTATCAAAACGGTGTTTCAAGAGTTACAAATACAACTAGCACAAGTTTAGGATCTAATTCAGGACAAAATTATTCAACAAATCTAACAGGAACTTTAGATGAGTTTTTCATTAATAGTGATCTTCTTTCTGCATCTGAAATTGACAATATATTTGATAGAGGGGAAACATTAACACCACTAAGCACCATTAGTAGTAGTGGTACAACATATTCTGATAGTGCAGTTGTTGGTGGAACAACATATTATTATTCTGTTCAAGCAGTAAATGCCATAGGTTCATCAGATTACATCACACCTTTCGTTTCTGGTCTAGCTGGAACGCCACCAAATCCACCAACAGGAATAACAGCATCAATACCTAATACTGCAACAGCACCATTAGCTGTTACTGTATCTTTTAGTCCTAGTGCAACAGTTGGTACAGGTACGGTTACTGGATTTCAGTTGTTAAGAGATGGAGTAGCTGTTACTACTGGTGGTCTAGTTACTTCCTTAACAGACACAGCACCAGCAGGGGGTACAACATACGCATATACAGTTAAAGCATTAGGTACTCATGGAAATTCAGTTGCAAGTGCATCATCATCAGTTACAACACCAAACACACCAGCACAAGTTACTGGTCTAACAGTTACACCAGTTTCAACATCAAGAATTGATTTATCTTGGAATACGCCATCAGATAATAATTCCTTAATTTCTGGTTACAAAGTACAAATTTCATCTAACGGTGGTTCTAGTTGGTCAGATGTACTTACAGGAAATGTAAATACAGTTTATCAATCATTGTCACTAGCTACAAATTCACAATATCATTACAAAGTTTCAGCTATCAATGGCGTGGGAACTGGAACTGCAAGTGCTATATCTAACACATATACAATGACACCAACACCAGCTTCCTTATCAGCAACAGCAGTTTCAGAAGTTCAAATTAATTTATCATGGGGTGCTAGTACAGGTGCAACAGGATATAAAGTTGAATATGAATCACCAAATGGTGATGGTTTCACAACTCATACAGCAAATACTGGAAATACAGATTTAACTAAATCAATTACATCACTAACAACTGGTACACAATATAATTTCCGAGTTTCAGGTATTAATGCTGGTGGTGCATCAGTTGCTTCACCAGAAGCAAGTTCATACACATGGGGAATATTACAAGCACCTGTACTTGATACAATTACAAGATTAACATCAACATCATTAAAACTTGACTTTACAACTGGTGCTGGATTGCCAGTTGCAACAGGATATTTGATAGAAAGACAAACTGGTGCTGGGTGGATTGAACTAATTGCAGATACAGCAAGTACATCATTGACATTTACAGATACAGTATTATCATCTGACCAAACTGCAACATACAGATTATATGCAATAAATAATATTGGTACATCACCAGTTTCAAATGAAAGAACATCTGATGCTATTGCAAGTTCTGGTGGTGGTGGCGGATCATCAAACAAAGCAGTTTCATCACAAACTGGTATAACTGGATTAATTGATTTAACTTTCATTGATCAAATTCATAGAGTTATTTTAGGTGAGTTTCTTTCAAAGTCAATTAATGTTGCATGGGATTCAAGTGAGAACATTGAAGTAAAATCAATCATAGTAAGTGATTCACCATTTAGAATTGTATTCCAAGATGTACCGTTTGTTTTGATAGGTGATCCAAGTGGCATATCAAATGGAAAAATAAATTATTCAGTTCAGATACCAAATGACTTGTGTAACACACAAGGACAAATTAATTGTGTAGAACAAA
>Ga0209089_10005437_pt1 | contig 10422 bp, 10 predicted proteins | sample ArcticOcean_MG_C_FD_187431 | JGI IMG/M metagenome (GOLD analysis project Ga0209089, IMG submission 187431) | Marine microbial communities from western Arctic Ocean - ArcticOcean_MG_CB2_150 (SPAdes) (version 2) | ecosystem: Environmental > Aquatic > Marine > Oceanic | place: Arctic Ocean: Canada...
GTGGCAGGGTGTATTCTTATGAGGCGGGCAGGATGGCCACAGTAGATGATCCGCTCCCTGCGGACTGGCACCACATAGCAGCAGTGAAGCGGGCAGGCGCCCTGTCTGTCCATATCGACGGTCGCTGTGTGTCACGGTCCAGCGAGTTTCTACCATCTGAGTTCAATGTGACCAACAGCCTACCGCTAACGATTGGTTTTGGAACGCACGAATATTTCCAGGGGATGATGTCGGATGTGAGACTATATCGGAGGGCACTCGCCGAGAACGAACTCGCTGGGCTCGGAGCGGGTCATGCCTGAACCTTTGAGAACCCCTGTGACCTGAGGGCTATACGAAGCCTGTGGCGATCGACTGATATGATTCGATTGTTGTGAATTTCTTCAACTGCGCTTCCGAATGAAGTGTATTCGGAAAAGGATCAAAAAGACGAATGGCCTTGAGACTCTCCCATCTCAAGGCCATTCATCTTATGCGAGCGTGGATTTTGCAGGGTTACACTTTGAACAGAAAGTGGTGAATCTCACCGTCCTCCACAATATGGTCTCGGCCCTTCTGCATCAACTTGCCATTTTCCTTCACGCTTTTTTCGCTGCCCAGACTGACGAGGTCTTGGTAATTGATGACCTCGGAGCGGATGAACCCTCGCTCGATGTCCTTGTGGATTGCCCTGCCAGCCTGGGGCGCACTGGAGCCGTGTTTGACAGTCCAGGCTCGGACCTCGTCTTCGCCGACTGTGAAAAAGGATATGAGCCCCAGTGCCTCGTAACACATTCGGGTCAGGCGATCGATTGCGGGCGCCTCGATGCCCAGATCCGCCATGAAGTCTGTACGCTCCTCCGAATCCAGTTCCGATATCTCCTGTTCCACCTGGGCCGATACAGGAATCAGTCGAAACGCTTTTTCCGCAAAGGTTTCGGTCATTCCATCGGGCAAATCGGTTGGGTTCTCGTCGCCGACGTTGAGAATGACAACCACGGGCTTGTCGGTCAGGAAGGGATAGCTTCCTACAATGAGTCGGGCCTCTTCCGAGAGTTCAAATGAGGATAGCGTCTTTCCCGCTTCGAGGTGCGCCTGCATCGCTTCGAGAACGGCGCTTTCCAGTGCCGCTGTCTGCAGGTCCGTCTTCTTACCCTTTTCCTTCTCGATTCGCTCGAGACGTTTTTCGATGAAGATCAGGTCTATGAGTTCCAGTTCCTCTGCGAAGTTCTGGATATCACGGATAGCATCCACAGAACCCGCGTTATGGAAAACGGTGTCGTCCTCAAAACCTCTTGCGACATAGCAGATGACGTCGACCCGCTCGAGCAGTTTGAAGAAAGTCCGGTTCCGCTCTGCATCCGTGTCCATATCAGGAAGCAAAGCAAACTCGATCTGGGCCGCTGTTCTCTTCTTTGGGCTGTACATATCCACAAGGGCTTCGAACCGGTCGTCACGGACCTCCGCAAAACCGGGGATGGCCTCCGCACCTCTTTCGTGCCCCGGAGATTGACCGGTGAGCAGTGAAAACAAGGTTTTTTTTCCTACCTGTGGTAAACCAACCAACCCGAGTCGCATTTCTTCAACTCCTCATAGACATGATATGTGTGTTTTTTGGAAGCGCTAAATATACAAGAATCCGCCTATTCGGCGGTTTTTTTCTTGAATGCTGTCGTATTTGTCTAGCCGAACACAAAAGCACCTGGAAGAAGAAATCTCTCCCAGGTGCTTTCCACATCGGACTCCGGACCTCGGACTTCGGACGCTGTTGGTTTCTCTTATTTAATCCTGATCCGCTGAAGATCATACGAGTTGCTGTTGTACGGTTCGAACGTCCCCGAGTCTCCAGGTGTAAATACGATTATGTAGATGTACTTCTCCTCCTTGTCGATGATCAACCCCCGTTCTTTCAAATTTCCTGCCGCGAGGTAGTAGTTCGTCTCCAGCCGTGTCTGGCCATCGAATTCGACCACGAATGCCCCGGCCTTGTCGGCGTCCGTGGGCGCTACAAACACCCGTTGACCATTCCGGCTGACGGCAACACCCAATCCAGCGGATCCTACGGGAAATTTACCGGCAAGGGAAGCATCCAGAGTGTTGTAGGCATAGACATCCTTTACTTCGCCCGGATCAGCGGGATCGCTCAAGCACACAAACACCTGTCCGGAGGCTTTGTTCAAGCTGATATGATGTATGTCTGCGAAGAATCTGAAATTAATCAACGATGATTTGAGTACCGGCACGCTTCCGTTGATGTCGTATTTCTGGAGTCCGTTTTTGGACGCAATAAAGAGTGAACCTTCTCCGTGATCCACAGCTACAGCGCCCGTACGGATATTGTGCCGGATTTCTCTGTCCTCGGTAGTGGAGACGGTGGTGAGATACTGATCCACCAGGGAGGAGACGTAAACTTCGGAATTTCTCCCGCAAGCTACGAAACTGACCTCATTAGCAGTGAAAGGAACGCGTTTGGCGATCGTGAAGGTGCCCAGGTCGATCAACTCCAGTTTCGCTTCGCCATTGAGACCAACGACCAGAAACTGCTCGTTCGGCGTAATGTCCAGGGCTATGGGATGAGATCCTACACGGAGCGTCCTGTCCACTTTCATATCTCCGGATACGTCGATCCGTAATATCTGGTTGTTTCCATAGTCCGCGAGATACAGATAGGGTTGATTCGGATCAAACTTCATGTCGGTGATGTTTTTGCCCAGTTCGAGGATATCGAATTCACGGAATTCATAGTATTCTGCAGGGCTTTCATCGTCCCTGTAGAGAGAACAGGCCTGCAGTTGCAGCAGCAAACCGATCAGCAGGCCCAGGATCAATACTCGTGAAGGTATTTGACGCGACATGCATCTACTCCAAACGACAGGGGTTGACAGTTTTGGAATCATAGCGAGAGGCTGTAAGATGAACTCACCTGGATCTGATAGCGGGACGTGAGCTGGCTTTCATTCACATTCTGGTGAACCGTGATCGGAATTCGGAGATCGAAACTCAAATTGTTGGCCACTTTGACACCCAGTTTGGGGGCCAGCATAAGCCATTGTCCACCCGCTCCCGAGTGATTTTGCCGTATTGGTACCGATCCCGCGTGGTATGAAGATGGTTCAGGTCCAGGCCGCCCTTGATCAACTCGTGGCCCTGGTAGTCTACGGACAGGATGCTGTGCAGTTCATTGCCATACTTGTACCCATATATGTTATCTCTGGTGGAGATGCGGGTGAAGAGGAGTGCGGAAAATGCGAATCCTCTGCGAGCATGACTTAGCATCAGAGAAAAAACGGGGTCCACACTGCCGGTTCCGATCTGGAGATTGTCGGAAAATCGTTCGCCGTATTTATCCTTTGCGTCGATGGACCCGTTCGCCAGTTTTACACCTGCTCCAACAGTCAACCCGAGCAGCTTGTCTGAGAATGGCGGGGTATAGTTCGCCAGAATGACGATGTCTCCAGTGCCAGAGGCCTGCCGAACATACTTGCCGCCATTGTATTGGTTGTCGTTCTGACCTCGCAGCAGCAGTTTCTCGTTCGTTACGGACCGGAACGGGATGACCAGAGTCAGTCCCAGATGGTCAGAAACTCCATAGCCTGCGAATACGGAGGTGGTGGTGTTGTTGGTGCGTTCGCGATTGATGTTGGGAATCGAGCGTGTTCCGTAGAGCGGATCTGTCAGAAATTCGTACTCATAATTTAGACTGAATTGTAGTTGTCCCTTGTTTACGAGGCTGTTCTGCAGCAGGCTTCCTCCAGGAAGCACAGGACGTCTTCAACTTACTCCGCCCTGCGCCAGTACATTCCTGGCCGTGCCGAAGTGGTAGAACATGGTCGTAACAAGAAGGACGTAGAGTATTCGGTTCATCTCTTTGTGCCTCCAGTAGGTTGCAGTATTTCTTAAATTTACGGGTATGTATCTTTAAAAATGCCTCAGGTGTTCGATGATGTCAAGGGTGGGCATGATTTCTCCGGGTCCTGAGGAGGGGGAGAATACCCTCTCCAGGAAATCGAGTGTGCTGACAGGCCTGAAGATTCGGTTGAGATTTTGCGGGTAGCCCGCTCAAAATACATTATATTGGCGCAAATCTGACACATGTACCAAAACCGGAAGAGGAGCATTGATGAAGATTCAGCCCAATATTCTGATGTTCTTGCCAGATGGCATGCAGGCCGCAGTTGTAAAGCCCGATCACGATTGTAAGACACCAAATTTTGATCGTCTCGGCAGCCGGGGCATTCGTTTCAATAGAGCGCACACGCCATTGCCTACGTGTTCACCGGCGCGTGCAAGCCTGATGACAGGACTACTGCCTCATAACCACGGTGTGCTCCAGGTGGAGCATTGCGTGGATGATGACCAATGCATCTTGCGCACCGAACATCCACACTGGGCTCAGAGGTTGGGCGACGCCGGTTACCGCACCGGGTATTTCGGCAAATGGCATATCGAGCGTACCAATAAGGTTGAGGATTTTGGATGGCAGGTTAACGGTTGCGACGAGGGGGCCGCTTTCCGGGCGATTGGTGAGGGGATCGCCAGCAAAGAGCGGCTTCTGGACGAAAATAGTCTGGCGAAATACAAAGAAGGTCCGGAAGGATACAATCGCGTATTGCACTATGGAGTCACGGAGGTTCCGCCTGAACAGAGAGGACTGAGTGTCACGACTGATCTTGCGAGCGAGTTTATTTCCGAATCCTCCGGGAAGGACAAGCCGTGGGCATGCTGTGTGAGCTTTCCGGAACCGAATGTGCCAGTGGTCGCAGGAAGAGAGGCGTTCGAGCAGTACGATGTATCCGCGATCAAACTTCCCGAAAATCTCAGAGACAAATTCGAAAACAGCCCTGCCTTTTACCGACGACAAAGAGAGATCCTTTCACACATTTCTGATGAAGAATGGCAGGAAGCACTGGCGGTCTACTACGCATTGGTTACCGAGCTGGATGCGCAGTTCGGGCGGCTGATGGATCGGCTCGAGGAAGCGGGACAACTCGAGAATACGGTTGTGGTCGTTGTAAGCGACCACGGCAGGTATATGGGGTCTCACGGTTTCGACTGTCATAACTTTGGCGCATTCGAGGAGGCTTACAATATCCCGTTGATTGTGGCGGGCCCGGGGATAGCAGGCGATCAGGTGACGAACGCCAATGTGTCGCTGCATGATCTGTGTCCGACCCTGATCGAACTGGCCGGCGCAGAATCGATCGGCGCGGCGGATTCAAAGTCCTTTGCGTCCTTGCTTGCCGATCCGGTGGCAGAGGCAGGCAATTTCACTCGGAGTTATGCCGAGTTCTATGGCACCCGATATTTGATGACGCAGAGAATTCTGTGGAAGGGTCCGTGGAAGTTTGTATTCAATGGGTTCGACTATGACGAGCTGTACAACCTGGACAACGATCCGCACGAGTTGAATAATCTGGGGAATGGGTCCGAACACATGGATCGCATGAAGTCGATGATGGCAGAAATGTGGCAGATCATGAAGGAGACCGGAGACCGCATTCTTCTCGAGACACACTACTCCCCGATGCGGTTCGCACTGGTTGGGCCCAACGCGAAGCCATAATGAGCTGGAGACTGGGGACTCGAAGGGCTGGGGTGAAAACGTTTATCGGTTTGATGCATGAGCAATCAATGAAATAGCCAGAGCAAGGAGAAGACAAATGCCTGATGCAAGTGGAATTGGATGGAACGCAGTCAGCAAGACAGGAGCCGTGGCTGCAGGTGGAGCCGAGGCCGTGGCCGCCGGAATCGAGATTCTTGAAAATGGAGGGAATGCGGCAGATGCGGCGGCAGGAACGATCATCGCGCTCAACGTTACGGATCACGTCGCCTGTTCGATAGGTGGCGAGGTGCCGGTGATCATTTATGATGCGAAGACGGATCAGGTCAAGACGATGTCCGGTCAGGGGCGAGCTCCTTTGGCCCAGGATGCCATCGATTGGTATATGAAGAACGGGATTCCTGACAAGGACATCAAGATGGCGCCGGTTCCGTCGGTTGTGGATCTCTGTATTACGATGCTGCAAACCTATGGTACGAAGTCTTTCGAGGAGATTGTGTCTCCGACATTGGCGATTCTGGATCGCGCAGAGGAGGACTGGCATCCGAATCTTGCCATCACCTTGAGGCGGATGGTGGAGGAAGAGCAGATCACTTCCGGCAGCCGCGGGGAGAAACTCCAGTCAGCTTGCGACCGATTCTATGGCAGGCACGCCGAAAGAAATGACATTGCGGATGAACTGGAGGCTTATTACAAGGACCTGGGTGGTTTCCTGAGGAAATCGGACCTGGCGGCGCACGAGACACTGATCGAAGATCCGGTATCCGTGGATTATCGCGGGTACACGGTCTACAAGTGCGGCACCTGGACACAGGGACCCTATCTCTGTCAGGCGTTGCGATTGCTGGAGGGGTTAGACATCAAGGGCATGGGGCATCTCTCGGCAGATTACATCCATGCTTCAGTCGAAGCGCTGAAGCTGGCGATGGCGGATCGGGACACCTATTATGCGGATCCGGTGTTCGAAGATGTGCCTCTGGGTAAACTGTTTTCAGATGAGTACACCGAACTCCGTCGCCCGCTGATCGATATGGCTCAGGCTTCGCACGAGGCGCGTCCGGGAGATCCATATAATATGAAAGCGGTCAAAGATGGGGGCGCATTCGAGCCCTGGATTGGTGGCACCACCACGTGTGTGATTGCAGACCGATGGGGCAATGTGGTTTCAGCTACACCCAGCGCAAATGTCGACAGGACGGCCGACCCGATGGGAGGGACAACCGGTGTGTCCTACGGCAACAGGCTTCGCAGTTTAAATACCACTCCGGGTCACCCAAATTGTATCAAACCCGGCAAGCGCCCACGAATCACGCTCACACCTACCATGGTATTCAAGAGTGGGAAGCCTATTCTGGCCATCAGCATCGCTGGAGGTGACTTGCAGGACCAGGCCGCATTGAATCTGCTGCTCGACTTCATCGAGTTCGATATGCTGCCGAAGGAGGCCGTGACGGCCCCGCGTTTTGCTACCCTCCATCATCAGGATTCCTTCGACCCGAATCCGAATCGGGAGGAGACCTTCAAGAAGGTGGCTTCGCTCGATATCAATGACACGGTAAGCGAAGAGGTTCGAAAAGATCTGGCAAGCCGTGGACACAATGTGGAATCAAAATCGGGTGCAATTTCCACGCCAGTGATGCTGTATATCGATCCCGACAGCGGTGAATTCCACGCAGCCGGCGACCCCAAAGCTGGAAGACACGCTGCGGGCCTTGAATAAATCCCGGATTTGAATGCGGACGACACTCAGGAGACCAGTTGAATCCAAATTGACGTCAAAGACCGACGCAAGCGTACCCTCCCCGTTTGTTCGAGTGCCTGCACGATGTTTGTGCAGGTGTATCGAGAACAAAGGCTCACCAAACGTTCCAATCTTCCGAACATTGCTCTCAGGAGATCCCATGAACGCCGAGCAAAAGAAACAATATCAAGAGGACGGATACGTGATTGTTGATGACGCTGTAGATACCGATATGCTGCAACCCCTCCTGGATGCCGCTCGCAGGATGAAGGCGAAGGTGAGAGCAGGTGAAGTTAATGTGTTTACACATTGGACGCCGGAGAAGGAGCCCTGGGGGATTCGCGGAATACTATCTCCCGAGTTCAATGAACCGATTTTTGCAGAATACCTGCTCTCCGATTCCCTTATGAAATACGTTGAGCCTATGCTGGGTAAAGAATTGCGGCTGGGCGGTGTGATGCTCTTCACAACTCCTGATGAGGTGGATTGGAGTGGGGGGTGGCATCGCGATTTCGGATCGAATGAACGGGATGGCGCATACGAGGTGGAAATGGAAGTTCTTAACCGACCTAATTACGGTCTCAGGTGGCATCTGGCACTTGTGGACGATGCCTGCCTCCAGTTGGTTCCTGGCAGCCACAAGAGATACAGGACAGATGAAGAACGAGAGTGCCTGCTCAATTCAAGACACAAGGATCTTTCGACACAGCAGGTGATGGATCTCAAGGCAGGCCAAACGATTTTCTGGCAGGGGAACACGGTTCATCGGGGTATCTATAATGCGAAACCCGAGCGGCTGTCACTTGCGGGGAGCTGGCGGCAGGAAACCGAAGGAGATGAACCCCAGAAAGTGGATGAACGGTACAAGTGGATGTGCGCAGATAGCGTGAGAGCGTTCCTGCCAAAAAAAATGCATGGGTACTACGACCGATGGAGAGCGCTGCAGCTCGATTAAATTCGATTATAAGAAGATCGTTTCTGGTGTGGCGGCCCCAATGTCAGCTTGAGCTCAGAGATTCTTTGCTTCGCTCAGAATGACAGATATGGTGATTACCAAGAGTAGGCACGGAGGTAATGTCATCCCGAACGGAGTGAGGGATCTCCGAGCCGTGGGTGATTAGAATATTGTGATCCACACCGCCTGCTGGCATGCACCAAAATTAACATTCTTGGCACCTGTCAACCTCAATCTCTGATAGGCCGGTATCCGGAACAAGCGCTCGGAAATTTTATTTCTCTACACGAATCGATCCAGGAGATCCCATGAACGACGACCAGATGAAACAGTATCAAAACGACGGTTATGTCATTGTAGATGACGCCGTGGATCCCACAATGCTGGCACCACTCCTCGCCGCGGCGAAACGTGTGAAGGCAAAGGCACGATCTGGAGAAGTAGACCTGTTCACGCACCGCACGCCTAACGATGAGGCACTTATGGTGCGTGGGTTGTTCGCGCCCGAGTTCAATGAACCCCTCTTCGCCGAGTACCTCATCTCCGACCATGTGATGAAGTATGTTGAGCCGGTGCTTGGAAACGAATTCCGACTGGGCGACGTGCTCCTGTTCTCTTCCCCGAATGAGGTGGATCACACAGGCGGCTGGCATCGTGACTTTGGCAAAAACGAGCGAGACGGATCTCCCGAAGTGGAAATGGAGGTCCTGAACCGGCCAAAAAATGGGCTCAAGTGGCACCTTGCGCTCGTAGATGACTCGCGGCTGCAGCTGGTGCCCGGGAGCCATAGACGATATCGTACCGAGGAGGAGCGTGAATGCCTGGTGAATGGGAGTAAGGCAGACCTCTCGACTCAGAAAGTGATCCACCTGAAGGCGGGGCAGACGATATTCTGGGATGGCAACACGATACACAGGGGAGTCTATCTTGTTGAGCCCGAGAGGATGACCCTTGCCGCGAACTGGCGCAAGCATACAGAAGATGAGGAACCCGCAGAAACGGACGATAGAGTAAAATGGTTGCTCGCAGACAGTGTACGCGACTTCTTGCCCGAGAAGATGCATATCTACTACGACCGATGGAGAGCGCTCCAGTTGGCTTAGGTCCCAGATATTCTACAGGACCACCGACCGATAACTCTTGAGATCACTGTACAATAGCCTCTGAGATCATGCGAATCACCCGTCTGCCTGAGTGCCCTCCTGAGCTTTTTGCGAAGGAGGGTGTATCGAAGGCCCCCGGGCGTTCACGGGTGAGCCTGATCGGCCCCTCGATACACCTTCCGCAGCAGTTGCTGCTCCAGGCACTCGGGGAAATGGTTGGGGTTCCTGATTTCCAGCAGGATCACCGGACAATAGCTGTATCGCTCACAATCAGCATCCGTCTGCCTGAGTGCCCTCCTGAGCTTTTAGCGAGGGAGGGTGTATCGAAGGCCCCGGGCGTTCACGAGCGATCCTGATCGGCCCCTCGATACACCTTCTGCAGCTATCGCTGCTCCAGGCACTCGGGGAAACGGTTGATTGAGCGCAGAGTCCTGCTTGGATCACGAAACCCACCCGTCTGCCTGAGTGCCCTCCTGAGCTTTTAGCGAGGGAGGGTGTATCGAAGGCCACGAGCGATCCTGATCGGCCCCTCGATACACCTTCCGCAGCTGTCGCTGCTCCAGGCACTCGGGGAAACGGTCGGTTGAGCGCAAACTCCTGATTGGATCCCGCGAAACACCCGTTTGCCTGAGTGCCCTCCCGAGCTCTTGTGAGGGAGGGTGTATCGAAGGCCCCAGGGAAAACCAGAAAGTTATAAGCTGACCACGCCTGGTCACCACCCGACAGCAAGGAGGGAATGTGGACCTCAAATCGCTCGACCATTGCATGACTGAAGCTCAACGAGATCAGTTCGATCAGCAGGGATACCTTATCGTGGAGAATGCCCTGGACGAGGGGACGCTGGGCAGAATAGAAGAGGCGGGCGACCGCGTGGACGCGAAGGAACGAGAGGCGAGGGGGCTTGGACCCGAAGCGATGATGGCGAAATTCCGGACGATTGTTGAGGATGATGCCTTCCTGGACCTGCTGGACTGGCCGAAAACGTTTCCACTGATCTGGGATATTCTGGGTTGGAATGTTCAGCACTATATCTCTCATCTGATCTACTATCCACCTGAACTGGAGGCGGATGAGAAGAAGGGTA
>Ga0209089_10005438_pt1 | contig 10422 bp, 6 predicted proteins | sample ArcticOcean_MG_C_FD_187431 | JGI IMG/M metagenome (GOLD analysis project Ga0209089, IMG submission 187431) | Marine microbial communities from western Arctic Ocean - ArcticOcean_MG_CB2_150 (SPAdes) (version 2) | ecosystem: Environmental > Aquatic > Marine > Oceanic | place: Arctic Ocean: Canada...
CCAGTTTCTCCACCATTGATAGAAAGAATAATATCATTAGGTATTACATTATTGTTATTAGTAAGATAAACTTTTTCTGCAGTATTATTTAACCATTCCTTTTTAATAAGTGGTAAGTCAGGAAGATTATCATAAGTTTTTTCTATAATAACATTAGATTTAATATCAGGTTTTTTCTTAGGTATTAATTTATCCATTTGTGTAGCAACACCTGTTGCAATTATTGCTGCACTTGCTATAGTAGCTAAATCTTTTTTCTTCATATCTTTTTTAACTTCATCAACACCCTCAGTTAACTGTTTATTATTTAATTCTATACTAGTAATATTATCTGAAGTAACTTCATCTCCCTCATTATATTGTACCCTTCCACCTTTACTAAAAGTTGGTACTTTACTATTTATATCCCTTACTTTACTTCCAGAGTAACCTTTTTGTAAAACTTTAGTATCCCAAAAATCTTTTAATAATCTTCTGTAGATAGGAAAAGGTAATACTTTATCTGCAGATTTTAAAGCTGAATCAGGTTTATTTTCTTTAACATATCTAGCTGTATCCCAAACATCTCCTATCCAATTAGCACCAGGAAAAAATAGTAAAGGATTATCTTTAGCACCTGGACCTAACCATCTTCCAGCTATTAATTCTGACAACCAACCCATATTTCCTGAAAGTCTAAGACCTTGAGCAAACCATTTTTGTTTATCATAATCAAATGAAGTTCTCATCTCTCCATATTTTAATAGTTCTCTTAAATTTTGTATTCCTGAATATACAGGTATAGCTGCCATAATTTTAATTAAAGTTCTTACATCACCATTTTCAACTCTTTGCAACATCTTCGATGTTTGAGAAGATTTAGCCATAGCCCACGACATAAACTGTCCTAATATTCTATATCTAGGGTCTCTATTATGAGTAAAGAGTAATCTATTTCCTGATTGAGGAAGGATAGCATCTCTATTTGCTGTTATTAAACCAGACTTATTAAAAACTTTTTTACCTAAATTAGTTGCTATAGCTTTATCATAAGATTTTATTGCTCCAAGTTTTAATGCTTGTTCAGATGACATTCCTAATCTATCAACATGAATTAAAATCTCTAATGCTTTTTTACTATTAATACTATTACCACCTTTTATAACTACATTATGTAATTGTCTTGCTGTAGCATAAGCATCACCAACTCCAACATTATAAGCAAATCTTCTAGCAGTTCCAGTTAACCAAGTCATACCCATTAACATAAAACCTTTATCATTAACCCATCTTAAAGATTTTCCAGAACTTTCTCCACCCATCCAACTAGCTACATCTGATAAACTTGCTTCAGCTTCAACAGCTAAAGGTTTTAAATTTGATTTAGTTATCTCATCATCAAAATGAATATTTAAATTTCTTGCTGGACCTTTTTGATTTTTTGCTAGTAAAGAAGTATTTTTTATAGCTCTTGCAATTGAACTTAAATTTCTTGCATTAGCGAAACCTTGCATAAAATCTCCTAATGATGCTAAAAATACATTATTAAGCATAGCTAAGTTTGTACCTGTTGATACAATACCTAAACCAACATTCCAAGCTTCACTTGCTTTATTTCCATATCTATCAAAGTATACATTAATTGTATCTTTAAGTAATTGTACTTCTTCCTGTACCTTAAGTGCTAATTTTTTCTGCATAGCAGGAGAAGCACCTTCGGAAGAGTTTGCATATTTTCTTCTTATCCCTTCAATTAAAGGTTTAATAAATTCACCATTAGGTCCAAATCTTTCAGTAAATGCTATAGATTTAAATGACCGATTACCTAAATTATTTAATACAAATGCAACATCATTAACAAGGTATCCTTTTTGTTCTAATATTTTTTCAACTATTTTATATTCTCCATTTAACTTTCTTTCATTAGTAAGATGTCTACTTAAAGGAGTAATAAAAAATTCATCAGATAAATCTTTTCTTTTAATAGCTTCATTATTAACAAAATTATTTATATTAGCTTCTTCAATGACAGTAAAGTTACCATTGTCTGCATTATTTTTATTATAATTTAGAAAATCTTTAGCAGATTTTTTATAATCTTTTATACCCAAACCTTTAAATATATCTTCGACAGTCCTTAAAAATGCATCAGGATTTTCTTTAATTTTAGGACCATTATAAACTCTAGGAAAATAATATTCTATTTCATCAAACTTTTTAATCCTAGTATTGATAGACATATCATTTATTTTTTTATCTTTCCCTGAACCTACAGAAGATTTAAAACCGACTTTACTATTAATTTTTAAACCTTCAATTTCTTTAAAGATTCCTGCGTCTTCTAATAATTTATTAAACTTATTTAATTGATTTTTAATTCCATCAGCTAACTCCATTACTCTAACATTTTGTAATAGTACTTCATCATCCGAACCCCTAACAACTGATAAGGCATTTGATTGTTCTTCTATGCTATAAGGTTTAACTTTTCCTACTGCATTTCCTCTAACATCAAGTTTTATTCCTTCTATTAATAATCTATTTTCTCTTTCCCAAGTTTTTTGAAGAACATATGCACGATTAACAACTGCTCTACCTGCCATAGGAGAATCAATATTTTCTAATAATTGTAATCCAAATACTTTAGTATTACCTCCTACTGCTTCTAATCTAGTTGCTAATGTTCCTGATGTAACTTCTCTAGCTTTTTGCCACCATAGTTTAGCATTATCACCCCATGCCATTCCCATAAATTTATCTTTAGTAGCTAAGTCTAAAACTTTACTAGCACGAATTGTTTTTAAAGTAGCACCAACTGCCATACCAACAGCCATTCCTTGAAGCACTCCTTTTTCTTTTCCCATAATTGCATCAATAGCACCTCCACCTAATGAACCGACAAGTGGCATTGTACCATATGACAAGATGGATTGCATAACTTTTCCAGTTAATGATTTTTCTTTGTATAATTTTTCTAATAATAATTTATTTCTATTACCTATTTTATCTGAAATTTTTAAAAAGTTTTTTTCTGCTGCTTCTAAATAAGCTTTTCTTGTTGCATCATATTTAATTTCTGTTTTTTGTAATTCAGCTTTTATTGCTTTTAATTTTACTTTAAGAGTATCTTGAGGTAAAGCAAATTTCTTTAAAGGTTTCTTTTTTCTACCAGCCATTTTAGAAATTTTCATCTCTAATTTAGCTTTGTTTAATAAATCTTTTTCAGCTTTAATAAAATTTTTAGTATCAATTTTAAATGACTTCATAAAGTTTAAGTCACTTTCAATTAATTTATTTGCTGCTATAACTTCTTTATCTGCTAATACTTTTTTAATAGAAGCTAATTCTTTTTTACCAACACCTAAATCTTTAGCAGTTTTAGTTTCAACATACTCAGCTATTTTTTGTAATTGTTTTGAATCTGATTTAGGAAAATATTTACCTAATACATTAAATAATTTTAAACCTGCAGGTCCAAGAATAGCACCAGCAGTAGTTGAAACTCCAACATTAGTTTTATTTACTTCACCTGTTGTAGCTAAATCTCTAATTAAAGTATCAAACCCAACAGTAACCCCAGAAAACAAAGCCATTTTTCTATAACTTTGTGTAGCTTTTCTACCCCATGGTGTAGCATAAGCCATAATATAATAAGGGTCAAAAATTGCTGTAGCAAATTCTGTGATTTTAACTAAACCATCTTTATCATATTTACCATCAGCAAATTTCCAATGTTCTTTTTTTAATTCTTCATTTTCTTTAGCAGTATTTTTTAATATATGTTCTTTAAAAGTTTTATCATCAAGAGTATCATTATCTAATATATCTTTATATTTTGCTTTTCCAATACGAGTTAAATTTCCAAATAACCAAGAAGTTTTATCATAACCATATTTAATTCTTTCCCAATCTGTTACTGAATCATCTAATGATTCAACATTTTTAAATCTAGAATTTGTAGCAATAGAAGTTTCTTCGGATGGTTCTGTTTTAATAAAACCTTCTTCTTTAATAGAATCATAAACTTCTTTTCCTTTTTGAATAGGATAAGGAAGTTTTTCTATAATGTTATTGGTTGTTATGGAAGAATTATTTTGATTTTCTAATTCTTTTTCTGCAAGAATAGCAGGGTTATTATCAGAAAGAATTTCTGTATTAGTAAATCTAGTTGCCATATAATTTCTTTACTGGTTAAATGCAAGTTCAATAGCTGATTTTTTATTATTAAGTGGTTTTTTATATCTACTATTATTAGTTGATTTCATTTTTTTAAAATTTCCTTTACTATCAGTAAATGAACTTAGTAATGCTTTAGTATTTTCGTCAGTATTTTTTTTCATCTCTTCATAGGTTGTTCCTTGAATAGTATTCTCTTTTTTCCAGTTATCATATTCAATTTTTTCATTTGAAGATAAACCTTTCACATCTTCTTCAGTCATCTTTTTAAAAGCTATAAAATCTTTTGCTCCTTCTAATCTTAAACCTTTATCTCCATCAGCATTTTCACCAGTAACCCATTTTTCTACAGGAGAGTCTTTAATCTTATCTGGTTGCTCTACTTTAGATTTATCAACAGTATCTACTTTAGAAGTAGTTGCTACTACTCCATCTGGTACTAAACCATAAGTAGCAACAAGTTGTTTTTTAATATGTTTACTAAGTCCACTTGTTAAAATTGAATTTTTAGATAAGCCTTGTTGAATTGTTTGATAAGCTTTTTGAACTTCATCTTTACTTTTATAGAACCCAGAACCATCTACTTTTAATTCACCTGTAACATATGCTTTAACAATACTATCATATATTTCTTTAGCTGAATTTGCAGTTTTAACTTCTTCATCTTTACCCTTAACCTTTTGAATTTTAGTTTTTCCATTATACATTTCTTCTAATGAAAGAGTATAAGTTTGACCATTAACTGTAAATTTATTATCTGCATTAACCATTGATGTAGGTAACATACTCCAAACTTTTTCAGAATTAAGCTCAATAACTTTACCTCTATCACTTATAAGAGTTCTTGCTTCTGATAATAATTCTTGTTTTGAAACTCTAGATGCTAAATTTGAGTAATCTGGATTTTGTAAATATAAACCTAAAGCATAATTATTCATATTAGTTTTGCTCTGAACTAAATTATTTACAGTATCATTCATACTAGAACCAACACTTGCACCTGCTAATGTCCAAGAATCAGGTTTGGTATTTATATAATTAATAAATGCTTTTGTATCAGTACCTAATGCTTTACTGGTTGCAGCCCAAGATATAGTTCCTTGTGTATCAGCTTCATTATATTTATAATCTTTTACAACAGTAAATAATTTATCTCTAAATTTATTATAATCATCTAATTTAGTTGTACTCCAATTAGCTATGATGCTATCTGAATCACCACCAACTTTAACTTCTTTTCCTACATACTCTTGGTTGACTTCTTTTTCAGTCATCTTAACTGTTTCTGCAGCCTTTAAAGTAGATTCCATTTCTTTATATAAATCTATTTCAGCTCTTTCTTTTTTACCAAGAATTTGATTAATTAAAAAACTATTTCCTTTAGCTTTTTTAATAGCTTCAGATGTTTCATCATTAATAAGAATTTGAACTTTAGCTGCCTTTTTATTTATTTCTGCTTCAGAACCTATTAATTTATAAGTTTGAGTTTCTCCATCAAAACCCTCAATTAATCTATCTTTTCCTTTATCTGTTAATTTATCCCATCCAATAGTAGTTAAAGGAAGAACTTGTGAAGCATATGTTCTAGCATCAATTGATTTTAAACCATCGTAATTATAATTTGCTGACTCAACAGCATCAAACTTTTTCTTTTCTTCACCATAAGCTTCTAATTCTTTTTCATACTTTTTTGACTTCTGGTCTATAAGTATTTTTTGATTAGCTTTTAAATTATCTGCACGAATAATTAAATCTTCTTTAGTTATTTCTCTATCTCTTTCAATAGCACCTACTGCTACATTTCCTAAATCAGTTAACCAACCCATTACATATTCTCCTTAATATCTTGTACTTTTTCTGGTAGTTCAGTTTCTACTCTAGATAATAAACTTGCACCTAAACTTTCTTTGTTAGGTTCTTCACCTTTTGATATAGCAGATTCTTCATCTGGTATGCCATCACCATCCATATCAATTGGAACAATATCATCTGGTGGTAATTGTTCATCTTCTTCATCTTGAATTTCTTCATTATACATAGTATAATCTTTTATTTCTGCATAATCAGCAATAGCTATTAACAAATATAAAGTAGGTTCAATTAACATAACCATTAAATCAGGAGAAAACTTTCCCTCTGTATAACCTTTATATAAAGTTATTTGTGCAATTTGGTCTAAAGGTGTACCATCATTAATCATATTAATTAATTTTCTCAAAGTATCTTCTTCTGTCAATTGCATATAAACAGCTTCCATAGCTTTATCTTGGTCTACATATTGAGGAGGTTGTTCCCATGCTTTAGGCATATCGGCTGCAGTAGTTAAACTTTCACCAGGTATAGGAGCATTAAAAGGATTAACACCTACTTCATCAAATTGATTTTGTTTTATTTTTTCAGTCATTAGTGACTACCTATAATATTCATATTTTTATAATAATTCATAATTTGTTCTTGTTGTGCTTTACTAAAGGCACCTTCAAGTAAACTACCACCACTTGAACCATGTATATTAGTACCACCAAAACTTGTAGCACCAGAAGTTTGTTGTGTTGTATCTCCATATAAACCACTTAAATCAGTTATAGTTGGAATAGTGTCTGATTTAAGTAATGATTTAGATAAGCTATCTAAAACTTTATTATTTGATGCAGCTTTTTTAATTTTAGATAATGTTGATGTACCATTATTAGTTTTAAAAGTTTTATTACCATTAAATTGATATGAAGTAGGTTCATTTGGATTTTGTAAAACATAATCACCAGACTTACTAAAATCAAAACCAACAGATGCTCCATCTGCAGAACCATTATTAATTAAATTATCTTTCATCATACTATTTATATTTTCATAATTATATTTTTGTCCACTTGCATCAGCAGCAGTTATATAATCATTAAATGCTTTTTTTGCACCACTATCAAAGGTTGACATAATATTAGATTCATATGTTGAATTGATTGCTTCACTAACTGCTTTATCCATTGGATTAGCTTTTGTTAACCATCCTGCTTTACTAAAAGTTTGTCCTGAAATTTGCGAAGGGTCAATAAATCCTGACTTTAAACCTTTAGCAATATTAGTTGAAGACATACTTTGTTGTATTAATCCTTCTCCATGAATATTAGCTTGTATACCTGTAACATCTGCAAAGCCACCTTTAGAAGTTATTGGTTTAAATTTTTGTAGAGCAGCTCTTGAATTTGTAAATAATTTTTTAGCACCATTAGAAACTCTACTCCATAAGTTATTTCCTTTACCCATATTAGAAAAACTTTTAGTAATTGATTTAGTAATACCACTCATTGCTCTGCCAACATACCCAGTAACTCCTTGATAGCCAGTTCTAACAGCATTACCAACAGTACCTATACTTTTAAGAAATACATTAGTTGAGTTCATAAAACCTGTAGTACCTCCAGCAGTACCTATCATACCACTTAAGCCACTAAGAGCATAAGGCATAGCTATAGCCATTGCAATAGAACCTAATGGTCCTAATTTATTTTGTAGTTTAGCAACACCACGCATTGTAGCCTTTCCAACTTTAACAATACCTTTAGCAATACCTTTGGTTATTTTACTAATAGGTCTTGATATTCGTTTAGTTACTTTTTTGACTGCTTTTGCTATACTTCCCATGGTTATTCCTTATGTTGTTCTAATTGTTTTCCAAATGTCTATTCCATAGCCACCTAAAGTTTTTAATATACTTGCTTTACCTGCATCATCTGCTGCTTCATTTCCTAGAGCAGCGATTGCTAAGTTAGTTTGTCTTTCTTCTGCATTTTGTGCTGATTCATATTCCCATTTAGCAGAGTCTCTCATCTCTTGCCATAGAAAAGATAAACCTTGATTACTCATATTAAAAGAGTTCATTGCATTAGCTTGATTAACAGCATTTTGTCCTGCAGTATTTGCAGTATTCAACTGTCTTCTCCATGCTACATTTGATTGTTCAATTAAATTAGAATTTTGTGTATTAAAATTATTTCTATTATAATCTAACTGTTCATTAAATTGTTCAATCTGTGTGTTCAATGTATTTTGTAATCGTTCAGCTTCTAAAGAATTATTTTGATTTAGTGCTGCTATTCTTCCTGTTTCAGTAGTATTATATTGAGACATAGAATCATTTCTTGCAGCATTCTGTGTATTAATAGTAGAAGATAAACTTTCCATAAATTGATTAGTTTGATTTGTACTTGATGCATTAAATTGAGCAGCAGCATTTGTAGCAGCTTGGTCAGATAACATTGCTTGTTGTCTACTCTGTGTATTAAGTACTTCTGTTTGTTGTGCTGCAGTAAAGTTTGCCATATCCATTTGTAAAAAAGATTGAGCATTACCTACTGCTTTTTGTTGAGCATTAGATAAATTAGCCATGTCCATTGTAGCTAACTGTACAGCATTTTGCATAGTACTTTGTTGAGTATTAGATAAATTAGTTAATTCAAATGTTTTATATAAATTAGAATTTGATATTGCAGTTTGCTGTTTATTATTTAAATTTAAAACATCAAATCCTGCACTTGTTTGTGCATTAGCTAAAGCAGTTTGTTGTCCTGCACTTAAATTAGCTAAACTCATTTGTTGAGTTAACTGTCCTTGAGTTAAACCAGCTTGTTGTACATTAGCTAAGTTTGCTAATTTAGTTTGTTGAGTTTGTGCAGCACTAGCAATAATAGCTTGTTGTTGATTCATTGCATTCAGTTTAGTTAGTTCTTGAGAGAACTGACCATTCATCATCTTAGCTTTCATATCATTCTCAGAGTTTACTAATTGAGTTTGAAAGCTTTGTTGTGCTGATAATACTGAAGCTTGTTGTTCGTTAGTTAAATTTTGTGATGCTCTTTGTTGTAGAGCTGTTGCATTAGATTGAGCAATAGGTAATGCACTTTGTATAATTGCATTTACTAAAGCATCTCTGCCAATAGAAGATTTACTTAATCCTCTTTGTGCTAAATTCTTTTCAACATTTTCAACTGCACCTCTTGCCCATGTAGGAATACTACCAGTATCAATACCAGCTAACAAAGATGTAATCTGTGTAGATACTAAAGCATCTGTAGGTAATGAAGCAACCTGTGCTTGTACAGCAGTAGGTGAACTTTGAATTGTTGCAGTAAGTTGAGCAGGATTACTTGCGATTGCTGCTGTAATAGCAGTAGGTAATGTTGCAGTTTGTCCAGCTACTGTTGCTGCTGTTCCACTTATTACTTGAGCTAAAGCTCCTGAAGATAATTGTCCTGCTGCTGCTTGAGCAATTGCTGAACTTGATGGTCCACCAGTTGCACCAGTTGCAGTACCAGATAAACTTCCAGTAACTGTTCCTATTTGTGAAGTAGTTCCAACTGAACCTGTTTGAGCAGTACCAGTTTGAGCAGTACCAGAAGTACCAGTCATTGTTGATGCTGTTAAATTTGTAGGAGATGCTGCTGCAGTAGATGTTAAAGTAGTAGGAGCTGTTATTGCTGAACCAGTAATTGTAGAAGTTCCAACATCTGTCGGAGCTGCTTGTTGTGTACCAGATAATAATTCATTTGATTGTACACCTTGGTCTATAAAACTTTGTGTAGCAGTCGCTGCTAACTCAGGTGATTTAATTTGGTCAGTAACAAATTTATCTATATTCTGATTTCTAATACCTAATCCACCTTGTTGAGGTTCTGAAGCTTTAGGAAGATTTTTAAAATCCCTAGCAACATCACCAGTTGCATATTTTTTTCTTCTAATTCTTTTAATCTTTGTTAACATTGTTTTCCTTAATAATTATAAATAAAATTATAAACTCCACTTATTGCACCTGCTATTATAATTAATACCCAGATTGCACCTTTACCCTTATTAATATCAGCTCTTAAACATTTAGTTTCACTTCGAAGTTCTTTTATTTCTCTTACTAAGAAATCTATTTTAACTTCAGTAGCTGATTTTCTTGGCATTATCTTCCTTGTCCTTTATATTTCTTTACACCAGTTTGTCTTCGTTTATGTTTATTCATACTGCTTGTAGTTGGTCTTCGACCTTGTGAGCTTCCTTTTTGTATTCTGACATGAGCATCTTTATTTAATAATCCTTTAGCTCTTGCCATGTTTAAAATTCATTATTGATATTTGTACCTTATGATACCTGTGCCTGCTCCACCTGTAGCTACAGTGTCTGCTAAATCTCTTGCTTTTGTCATTAATTTAATTTTCCTTGCATTGGCATTGTTTAATATGAAATATTTTACAAATTATATTTTTTATAGTTTTCATTATCTCC
>Ga0209089_10005449_pt1 | contig 10413 bp, 13 predicted proteins | sample ArcticOcean_MG_C_FD_187431 | JGI IMG/M metagenome (GOLD analysis project Ga0209089, IMG submission 187431) | Marine microbial communities from western Arctic Ocean - ArcticOcean_MG_CB2_150 (SPAdes) (version 2) | ecosystem: Environmental > Aquatic > Marine > Oceanic | place: Arctic Ocean: Canada...
GGGGCCTTGACGGGCTGTCCGGGCGTGTACACCGCGCACCTCACTGGCTCTATCGCCCTCGGCGAGGACGGCACCCACAATGTCACCCTGCGCGTGGGCACGGGCACCCCGGCGGTTGTTCAGACCCTTATTATGGTTGTGGGCAGGAACACGTCAGGCGAGAACGCTTTTGCGGCGAACTGGGTATTCGAGGTAGGTAGCGGCACCTTTTCTGTCCAGATGGGCAACTCGGGCAACGGCTCGCCGGTCGGCGGCTCGATGGTACTTTCGGTCGTGAGGATTGGTTCGTGAATAAGATTTTTCTCTTAGCTACGGTTCTTATGTTTAGTGCCTCCAGCGCATGGGCGGGGAACGTATGTACATGTGGTCCCAGCACGGGTGTAGGGTGTGCTAGCACCAGTAGTACAGAATGTGGCAATGATGCGCTGAATGCGGCTTGTTGTAAGAGTGATGATTGGGATTCCAATACAGATAGTAACGCAGAACGGTCTTTTATAGCCACGGAAGACACCTCAATATATTGTGGTGACGGGACTACGACAGGGAATATTTGTATAGCTGATACGGGGGAAAACGCTTGCGTGGTGTCTGGTGCCGGGGTTGGGGGTGATGCTGGCAAGTGTACGATTACAAATGAACCTTGCGCGTTTTGTGATGACCACGTTGAGTGTGACTCCCCTACTGGGGGTGATGGCGTATGTTCCTGTACCGGGGGTGATTGCGAGGGGCACTGCACGGAACCAGAGGAGATGAATCTTGGAGAGTGTAAGCATTGTACGAATGACATCGCAGCACCTTGTACATCAAATGCGAATTGCGACTCACGAGGTAAGATGGTCATAGTGAACCAAGCCGTAGAATACTGTGGGCACGATAATTTACGGTACGTTATACAGCCAACTAAGTTTGTGAGTTTTACAGATGCGGATGTTACACAAGACAAGTCTGGAGCAACAGCGAGTTACTTGGTTAGCAGTGAGGATTGTAATCAACAGGTAGTATCTAAGAGCCTTCAACGGGTGCCGTTGGACGCATTGGTACCGTCCGAAACGTCTCTAGAAAATGATACGTATTTTGAGATAGAACCCACCGGCGCGTCTTGTGCTAGCGCGTCAGAGTGTTTACAGGGGGATACCTGTAGTGGAACGTGTCAACACATAGGAGCTATTAGGGTTACAAGGGCTGGTGTGTACAAGATAATTTTGGGGGTGCGGGTTGAGTCGTTGTCGAAGTCTAAGGAGAACTCATGGCAGGCAACGGTGTACAAGGCGGCGTCTGGAGCGTCTAGTGGAGCCTCTTTAGGAAGCCTAGAGATTGGGGCGGTGATAGAGAGGCATGAAGGTAACACCTCGGGTCACGCACAGTCAGTAGAAGAGTTGGCGGTTAATGATACCTTGTGGGTTATGGTTGGCAAACAGAAGCACCAAGATGCTAAATGTAACCGCAATTTAACCGGAAAAGATAACGGGGTAAATTTTTACGTAGAGTGGATGGGCGATAGTGTTTACGATTAAAAGAGTACTTGTTATTGCGGCCTTGGCGGTGTGCTTTAGTCCAGTTTATGGGTGGGCAGGGTTCTGCGCTGGTGGAATTGATGACGGAGTATCTGGGTGTATAATTTGCACGTTGGATAGTGACTGTACGGGGGCTGCCACGTGCGGTACAGCGGCGGCGGGGACGTGTTCAGATGAGTGCTTGGCAAACACTGGACTAGAAGATTACGGGGTTTGTGTAGCTACGGATTTTGATGCGGATTTATCCGACTCCATGCTGCCCGGATTTATTTTAGCCTCCACCGACGCACTGTCGTGTGGTACTGGCACGTGCACAACCACGGGTTCCAGTGGAAACTCCTGTGTCGATGACTTGTGTACGAATACACGAGAAGTGTGCACGGTTTGCGACGAGGACACAGATTGTACCGGGGCCGCTACATGTTCTTGTACTACAGCTAGTTGTGGCGGTACGTGCTCAGACGAGTGCTATTATTGTAGTAATATAGGTGAACTTAGCTGCACCCTAGCTGACGATTGTAAATCCAGTGGGAGGATGCTGATACGAGAAGACCTGCTTGAGTTTTGTGACTTCAGTGGGGAGCGGCGTGTATTGCAGACAAGTCCGTCTGGGCTGGTGATTGACAGGATTGCGACTTGTGGTGAGGGAGGAAACACCGGAACCAATACATGCGGGGGGTATACAGAGGCTACACTGCTAGGCATGCAAGGTGGGGTGACCGGAATGATGATACTCGACCCTACGGGCACGTACTACAAGGGTACGGTGGCGTTAGGTGCTAAGGGTAATAACTCTGGTTCCAATACCGCAGCGTGTGTTGGATGTGACGCGCCAGTGATTGGGCACGAATTTGAATTACATGGTTGGTCTAGTAACGGGTCGTCCATGTTGTTTACTGATGATACTCACGATGACACCACGAATAGTAGCGGGCAGGGGGGTATGGAGTTAGCAATGAATAGCCCGACCGGTCAGGGCTACTTATGGATGCACGACCCATTGTTTGATTTCGGAGTATGCATGGGTGGCAACTCCCCGACGTGCTGGTACTTCACGGACGACGGAAACCTTACTGGACCAGCCACTGGGGATTTGATTGTTGATACGGATACCCTTGTTGTGAAAGGGGATACCAATGTGGTTGGGATTGGGATTGCAGCGCCACTAGAAAAACTAGAGGTGAATGGGAACATAAAGATAGTAGATGTCGGCACCAACCAGACAACCACTGGGGTGATTTCATATGACGCCGACGTAGTGCCAAAGATGGTGACAATAGGCGATGGTACCGACGCCTTACCCATGCGTTCTTGCTTTCTGTCTCAGATGAAAGCGTATGATGGGGCTGGGGCATTCAATGGTTTTAGGCATTCATTTGTCCCTATAATGGGTGGGACTGCGGTTACTGGTCAGTTGTACTCTACTCACGCGCAGCTAACGCAGGTTTTATCTAGGGATATCACGGTTAGCTCGGTACAGTGCCACACGGAATCCGATATGATAGATACTGAGGATTACGTTTTCGACTTCATGGAAACTACCACCACCTCGTGTGATGACGACACAGCAGCGGACGGGAACCAAAATGATTGCTGGACTGCGGATAACACCTTGGATATAGGTGGTTGCACGGTGACAGGCACAAGTGGAACGAGTGATTATGCGTGTTCCGAGACTGCTAGTTCTTGGGATTTCGATGCTGGGGACATAGTGTATGCCCATACCAAAGGGCCGGATAATACGGCTACTGACATTATGAACTGCTCGTGGATGGTGTGTTTGAGATGATGAGAAAAATAGCACTGGTGTTTTTACTTAGCCTTCTGCCGACAGTTACGTTTGCGTTATGCGCGGATGCGCCTACCTGCACACAGGAGATACTGGATTCCGATGCATCCTTGCGCGACGAGTTACAAGCGGTTGGTGTGCAGGTTAATGTGGTTCGGCGGGACGCATTTTATTTAGCGCCAAAAACACTGGTCGAATTGCAAGCTATACGACAGAGCCAGTGGGACTACAGCGGAAGCTAGTGGGCAGGGGTGGCAAGTGCTATACTACGGAGGAACAAGATGAGACGCATTGTATTTATTGTATCGCTTTTACTGGCACCGGGGTTGGCTTTTGCCCAGCCACAGCAAGTTTGCGTAACTATCCCGGCTGATGCTACTGAGTTTTTGGCGCAGTCAGTAGTTGAGTACGCAGGTACGACTGGAAGTAGTGCGGTTACAGCCGAAGAATACGTATATGATATTTTACGGCGTGACATGCGTATACTTCTTGGGCGCAAACACAATAAAGAAAAGGAACAGGCGAAGCAGAACAGTGTAGGCACCTTACTTGGCGATATCGACTCTGCTATGCCCTGAGAGGCGCAGTACCAATGAAGATTAGCTTAAATGGGGATGGCATGGCCCTTTCGACTGCGGTGCGAATTGCAATGGTTTTTGCAGTTGCCCTTCTTGCGTTTGGCGCATTGCAGGCACAGGTGGTAGCTCTCGCCAGCGAGGCAGAAGCTAATTCGGCACAAAACGAGTTTGATAAGAGAACAGCCGTCATCGTTCAGCATCAGCAAGCTCAGATAGACATGATGACTGATATAAGCCGGGAAACGCTGGAGACGCTGGCTGACTTGCGCGGCCACGTAGCCTCTCTTGACACGAAATTAGACGAGCGTACTAATAGGTAATGTGTGAGTGGCTTCGCCGGTTATTTACTGGCGGCACGGGGGAGGAGCGGGGAGTGATGGAAGAACGATTTGGGGGCAGCATTACTGCATGGGAAAGGCCCAGAGAAAGTAGCAGGTATGATTCGTTGATAGCACATTACGCCCCGCCGTCTATTGGGCCGTTGTGGATATGGGCGCAAATTATGGCGGAGAGCGGTGCTAACCCGAAAGCTGTTTCAAGTGCTGGGGCGCGTGGGTTATCACAGTTTATGCCAAAGACGTGGGGCGAATGGGGGGACGGTGGCGACATCGAGAACCCAGAAGACGCGATTAAGGCCCAGTGCCGATACATGGACTGGCTTCACAAGACCAGTGGTGCGGATATAGAAAAGGCGTTTGCTGCGTACAACTGGGGAATTGGTAATGTCACCAGAGCGGATGATGGGTGGAAGGACAAGATGCCCGGAGAGACGGTTCAGTATCTAAAAAACATTGTCGGCTTTTATGAAGCTAGGCGCATGGAGGAGGATTTAGTAAGATGAAAAGATTTGGATGGGTACTTGGAGTATTTCTGATGTGCACACCCGCGTTGGCACAAACTGTTTCTGTAGGTGGAACAGCCCGCGACGGGAACGGTAATTTTACAGGCACAGAGGTTGGTGTGTCACACACCATTTCTGATTGGGATGTAAGCGGTAGTGCGCTGTTTACTGACAGTGACGAAATACTGAACGTAAAGGCGGGGCGTTCGTTTGGACGTGTCGGGTCGATAAAAGGTTTTGAAGGGGTGCCTGAAATGCTCAAGGATTGGAATGCGTCGGTTACGGCCACGTACTTACAAGATGAGCGTCTCAGTATAAACGAACGTGTGGTGGTAGCTGGAATGCTGGACCGTAATTTAGTAATCCCTTCGGATGGAAATGTGTGGTCGGTTGACGGTGCGGTTGGTGTAGCTGGAGAATGGGTTTCTGAAGAGTCACGAAGGCGGGTGTGTAGAAGCGGGAGTCGCTGTCGTAGTGACAACTGCCCACCACCGCCCTGCCCCTACAGAAATGTAGACGATAACGACTCAACGGTACGCGGTGTATTGATGGTTACCGCCACACGACCTCTTGGCGATGCTGTAGGGCTGGGGCTATCAGTACAAGCTGATGGGGCCGTAGACGGCCTCTCAGACCACCGCATCAAGGGTGTCGGAGAGGTGACTGTAGATGTAAATGCTAAACTACAGGTGGTTACTGGAGTCTCTGTGGATAATGACAGTGACCCCGCCCAAGGTGTTTCGGACAGAACGGATTCGTTGTTTTCTAGATTCGTGTATAGCTGGTAGGAGGAGAGTTCATGGAAGGTTTTGATTGGAGTTCGCTGATAATATTGATTGCACCCGTGTTTGTTGCGGGCCTAAAGCAGTTGCTTCCTAGTATTCCGAAGGTGCTGCTGCCGTTGGTAGCAATATTATTTGGTGCCGGGGCAGAGCTGATAATGTCGTATTCGGGAGTAATCGAAGCAGCTTCACCGCTGTTTGGAGCTATTGCTGGTGCGGCTGGTGTTGGTCTGCGAGAATTGACAGACCAGACGAAGAAATTAGTTTTGCCCTAAGCGCGTGTGGAAGATTCTGATAAGCGTCGTTGCGTCGGCGGCTGTTGCTTTTCTAAAGTGGTGGTCTGGCCGACGCGACGTGCGCAAGTCGGCAGACCTAAAAGCCTCTATGGAGGCACTTGAAAATGCCGTGGGGGCGTACAAGTGGCGTTCTGATTCTGCTACTGACCATAAGTCTGCTACCGAGTTGCGGAATGTTTTCGGCGCGAAGCCAGTCAAGCTACCTAGTCGAGATACCGGTACTGACGAAGATTCCAATTGACTACGATTGTACTCCCGATGGCTCAGATGGGCTTCCTTCTGATGGCGTAGAGTACTGCACCTGTCTCAGCCTAGGCGACTACCAAGCCATCGTACTTGAATTAAAAGCCGCCTGCCTAGCTCTGGGAGGGTCGCGTGGCCAATGCCTTGCCAAGTAAATTAGATAGCTAGTAATTTTGCACAGTTAAGGCGACGGGTAGGTACGCGGCTTGACTAAGCTAACCCCCTCCTTATTATTGTTCGTGAGGGGCCATGTTTCAGTTAGCTGTCAAGGGGAAGTTGCCGCTAGTCGCGGTGACCACGGGGGATACGGTAAACGTTTCACGGGTGCTTTCGCACTGTGTCGGGGAAACCGTTAGCGAGTATTCCCCGTCCGCAACTAAAATACGGCATGGCCATGTTTACTATTACCTAGAGGGGCCAGAAGGAGCCGCACCGCGACTACTTCAGCGCGGGCACAAGGCGCTCGCTTCTCCCACCTTATACCGGCGCTTTCAAGATGAAGGTTCCACCCTTGTCATAGTTAACCAAGTGGAGCCCGACTCTTTAGCGTTTTACGCTGGAGCCCTGCCTATCCCGCACGAATTAGTTATGGATTTGCTGGGGGTTGCGATTAAAACCAAAGAGCTTGACCAATATGCGACCTGTTTGCGTGGGGCTACCATCCACGAAATAGACGCCATCCTGCGCCTAACCAAAGCTCGTGATAACTGCGTTACGCTTGGCGGTGTTTTACGTAGCCGGGGGGCGGTCGTACCATCAGCAAGGGGCGTGTACCCCATCGACCCAGATTCCGCGCACTATTTTCTCTTGAACGAAGATTTGCGCGGTTGGCTGGTTACAGATGCCCCGTTCTTTCTTCGGACACCCGTTGACGCCCGCCTAGTCCCCCGTGGTCTTTTGTTCACCGGGCTTCCCGGTACTGGTAAAACTGGAGCTGCAAAATACGTAGCCTCTGAGCTAGAGCTGCCTCTGTACCGCCTTGATATAGGAGCTATTAAAGGGCGTTACGTGGGAGAAAGTGAAGCCTGTTTACGTGACGCCCTCTCTTCGATTGACCGCAATTCCCCGTGCGTTGTGCTCATAGATGAAATTGAGAAACTGTTTTCCGGTAACGACAGTAGCGGTGTTGTTAACACCCTTCTTGCTGACTTGCTCTGGTGGTTACAAGAGCACCAGTCGCGGGTTCTGACATGCATGACGACTAACGACATGTCCGCCTTACCGCCAGAAGTTTACCGCTCCGGTAGAATCGACCGCGTAATCACTTTTGAAGAATGCGATGCCGCTACTGCCCAGCGCCTCGCCCGCGAGATTCTATCTACCTACGCCGTTAAAGTTCCATTTAGACACGTTGTCCCATTTCTTGCCGAAGTGCCTCTTCTCACACCAGCAAACATAGCCGCCGCTATTCAAACTGTGGTAAAATCGTACTTGTTACGGGGGGTGCGTAAGTAGAGACGTGGTTAATTTGGATTTGAAATACATGGTTGGCACCGAAGGGCGTCCCGATTACATAGTCATCGCTGAAGTCGGGGATTATACGTTGGGTATAAAAGCCATTATCGTGCCTATGGATGACGCCCCTGAGTGGTTTGTGGGGTTTCGGCTGCGCGCCGTGCCCACTGACCCCCTAGTGCCCGGCCTAGAGGCTGGTTTTTCTGAAGCATGGCCCCTTATTAACTGGGCGAACATAAACGAAACCCGTGCGTCTGTAATGGTTGGCGGGCCTCTACCCGTCCCCTCGATTGCCGTGCTTCCTCGAATCCTTTTAGGAACGGAGTTTGTCGAAGTTGCTGCTGAAGAGGTGTTGGCCGTAGTGGAGACGGATACGCTTACGATAGCGGAGGGGGATTTTGACTCGGTGTTACGAACGTCTTTGCGCGGGGCTTTGGCAGACTTGATACCTGAGAACCAAAATAAACTGCAAAACGCGGGGGTGCAAAACTTCTTTACAGATTTAACACCACCGCCTTTCGATAAGATTCATTAGCCAGTAGCTAGGGGGGAGAGGGCGATGCGGGGGATATTTATTTCAGAGGAAGCTCTTCGGTTGGTGGACGGCAGAGTAAATCAAGCGTTACTTCTTAGTCAGATAAGCTACTGGTCTTGCCGCGCCAAAGTGAAAATAGGTGGCGTCCTTTGGGTAGCTAAGACGTATAAAGAGTGGTCCCGTGAATTAGGCGTGTCGGTTAAGCAATTTAAGGGCGCATATTCGGCGCTTAGGCACCGGGGCCTAATCCAGACTACAAGGGCACGATTCAACGGGCTAGTCACTGCGCACGTGCGCCTGACCACGCGGGCGCGTGGGGCGTTAATCAAGAAACCAGAAAGTCCCCGTGTAGGCTCAGAGACGCCCCCAGAGGGACTTTATTCATCCCCAAGCTACTCTGACCCTTCGCGGGTGGTAGGCGGCCCCCAGCTTCGCTTATTTGACTGGCCCCACAACCCCTCAAAAGGGACTAACCGGTTAGCCCCAAAAGGTACCAACCGGTTAGTCCCAAAAGGTACCAACCCATATACAGAGAGTACAACAGATAGTACTTCAAAAGAAATAAGAAAACAAAAGGGAAAATTTTACGGCGTCAATGAGGGCACTGAAATGAAAGTAGCGGAATCGGTTAAAGGGGTTTCTGGAAAACAGGAGCCTGTGGAGAAGCTAATTGCAAAAACCCGCAGTGTGCCGTCCCTGCAAAAGGTGTGGAAACGGGTTTACGCAGACCATTACCCGGACGGATTTATCCGCACATGGAATGGCCGGGAGCGGGCTCAGGCTAAGTACTTGCTGTCGGTATGCCCAGAAGAGGTTGTTGGAGACTTGGTTGTCCACTGCTTGTCCGACTGGGGGGCGTTTTCCGCCTACGTGTCCACCCATGTCCCAGATAGTTTTTGTACGACTCCTCACATTCTTTTTTTGGCTACTCACATCTCAGAGGCCATAGACTGGCATGCAACGACGACTCAACTGAAGCCTGAGTTAACAGGGCTTAAAACAGCAAGTCTTCAGAAGGAGTCAGTGAAAACTGAAGACCCGGCATCAAAAATATCTGAGGTGGAATTGTTATCGGTACTTGGGTGGGACACTGAGTAGGCGTGCCGTCCTTTAACCCTTACGCCTCTGGGGTGTTGGACCCCGATGTGCATGAACAGTTAGTCAGCGGCCTTAGTCGATATGCGAGATTAGCGGGGGTACCGAAGAGGATGATTTGCGAGACTTTAAGCGCGTACTGCTCTGCCAAGGAGATTGAGTGGGTGTCAAATGTACATTCGCATGCTACCTGCGGGCTTGTGTACGTAGGTGCAGAGCAAGTGGAGACGCGGATGATGGCTCTAATAGCATGCTTGCTACGGAATTTTGTTGACGCCCGTTACCTGACGGGTCATGTGGCGCTGGCCCAACTAAAAGATACCGGGTCAGTGGCCAACACTGTTATTGCAATACCAGATTTTTTTATCTCCAAAGCCGAAGGGGGGACGTTAGCTCCATGGAACGTGAATGGTTTGTTGGGCTTACTCCACGCCCGTGCTGCTGAAGCCCATCAAACCATTATCGGGGTGTCGAATATAGACACCATGTCAGCAGAATACGGGACAGCGTTCAAGACGTTCGTCTTAGACCACTACCAAGTAATCAGGGGCTAAGGTAGTGGCGGCGGAAACCATAGGTACCCGGTTCCTTGCGTCGGCTTTAGCCACCGAGGCCCTTCCTTTATTCATCAAGCATGGTGATATCGAGCATTTATTTCGCGGGGTTGAGGGGGGATTTTATAGGCTCATAGTTTCGCACGTTAAACGGTACGGGGTTTTACCGAGGGTTGAGACGATTACGGCTGAAGGGGAATCCGCCCTATATTTTCAACCACCACCAGAACCCCCGCAGTACTATCTGGACCAGCTTTATCGCCGCTACACCGACACAACTTTACGCAGCACTTTATCGACGGCGGTGCAGGCGCTGGGTCAAGACAACCCGGATAGTCCAAAAGTCCTCAGTGAATTGCTCGCCTCGTTATCGCAGTTGTCCCTAACGAATTCGGCGCAGACCATAACCGATTTTCGTAAAGCCTATGACTACGTGATTCCAGAGTACGTTGCTAAGTTCCGGGGGGACGCCAACTCCGGTATACAATTAGGGTGGCCCACCTTAGATTCAAAAACAGGGGGTCTAACCGGTGGGGATATCGTGTCCTATGTCGGGCGTCCAGCGATGGGCAAAACGTTTCAGTTATTATTTAGCGCCCTTCACATGTGGGAGCAGCAGGGGCTGGTGCCGCTATTCATTAGCATGGAAATGCACCCCCTAGTGATAATGCAACGCCTAGCATCCATGACTTCACACGTATCTATTTCTCACTTGATGCAGGGGGCAATGG
>Ga0209089_10005459_pt1 | contig 10403 bp, 8 predicted proteins | sample ArcticOcean_MG_C_FD_187431 | JGI IMG/M metagenome (GOLD analysis project Ga0209089, IMG submission 187431) | Marine microbial communities from western Arctic Ocean - ArcticOcean_MG_CB2_150 (SPAdes) (version 2) | ecosystem: Environmental > Aquatic > Marine > Oceanic | place: Arctic Ocean: Canada...
ATGACAGAATGTACCATGAAAATTAAACCACGTTTAAGATGGGTTTAATTGCCGACGGGAGACAAGGAAGAGTAGTAGGTGAATACAGAGGAAAAAAAGATCAGGTAAGCAGTTGAGGCCATGACTGCCAAAAAATTTGCTGTTTTAGCAAGACATTTCGCCTAGCTACATTTGCGTGCGTTAAAGGCAAAGCAAGAGAGATCCACAGAAAAATTTTGTGGAAACCATCAATGCTCAAAATCATATCACTTAAAAAAATTAGTCGGAAATCAAAGCGTTTGCGGTGTACTCATCGGTGACGAGTCCGTTGAGCCACCCACCACGGAGTGCGGCATTCAATGATTGGTGTTTGGTGCTTCCACCAGAGATGCAGATTGTTTGAATAGTTTTTAGGTTTTCTAGGTTGGCACTTGTATTACGCTGGTTGAGTTCATGGTCGATAAGTTTACCCTCCGCGTCAAAGAAATGCCCCAGTATTTCACCAACTGCGCCCTGCTTGAGTAATTCTCTAGCTTCAACTTCTGTTATGAAACCGTCAACTAAAATCGGGGCATCGAGATCGATTCCTGCCATACCAACGAATGAAACATCAGCTGTCTCGGATATTTTAAGGACATTTCGGTAGATTGGCTGCTTAATAAGATTTTGGAGTTCCTCCCTAGAATTTGTGAACACAGGTCCAGGAAGATAGAAGCGCTCTGCGTTTATTTTATCAGCCATGGCCATCACAGAGTCAAAGGCGCTTGCAGAGCCATCATGTTTAAGATTACCAACTAAAGAGGCTATCCGGTGTTGAGACATGTCTTGGGATTTTAGTTCTCTTACACAGGCCCTTATCGTTCGTCCTGTCCCTAAGGCAATCGTAGTTGGTTCTTGCCTTCGGATGAATTCTTCCATTACGGATGCACCAAGTGTTGCTAATCCTGGCAGAACCTGACTTGATTCTGTCCCTGGTGCTGGACAGACCCTGCAGTAGCCGAGATTATGCTGCTCCATTAGTTTTTTTTCCAGTTCGAGGCATTCCACCATAGGGTGATTAATATTGATTTTAATAAACTTCTCGGAATTGGCCTGGGCCAACAATCGCTGAACCATAGGTCTAGAAAGGTTGAGTTGTTTCGAAATTTCCTCCTGAGTCAGGCCGTAGGTATAATAGAGCCAAGCGATACGTATGACTATATCCGAACGGTTCAAATTATGGTTCTTCATGCCGTTTCCTTATTGATTATTTTGTATAACTCATTGGACATCATTAGATTTTGATCATAGATCTGGATAAAAAACTCCTGTCTTTTTTTGTATATCTCTTGTATTTCTCTATCAGGATAGATCCTTTCTTTAATGAATACCAGTTTGCTAGCACCCTCCTTCACATCATTGAAATAGCCCGTTCCTGTTCCAGCAAGAATGACTGCTCCAAGCAATCCGCTTTCGGTACATTCGGTCACAGAAAGTGTGATTCCGTAGACCGAAGCTTTGATCTGAAGCCAGTTCTTTCCTTGAGCTCCACCGCCAGAAACGATAAGCTCCTTGAGTTCTGCTCCGGCCTCCTGCAGCTTATTCAGATTGTGTTTGCCAGCCATCGCCAAGCCTTCTGCTACTGCTCGGTATATAAATTCCCTAGTGTGGATTAAGCTAAGACCAAAGAACTGTGCTCTAGAATGGTAAGTTCCTTTCAGGCGTTCCCCGCTAAGGTAGGGAAGATAAAAAAGCCCTTCACTTCCTGGTGGGACATTGGAGAGAATCCCGTCAATTTCATCAGCTTCCTGATCAGATTTACCAAAAATCTGATTCACCCAGCGAATGCTGTCGCCCCCAGCATCAATACAAATGAAGGGACTCCAGTAACCAGCAGCTGAGTAAAGGTTACTGGTATGAGGTTGGAGGAATGGTCTTTCGGAACAGAATCCAATTAAAGTGGATGTTCCGGTAAGGTCTAAGGCCTTTCCTGGCTCAATAACTCCTGATCCAAGCATTGCGACCATGGAATCTCCTCCTCCTGCCACCACAGGAAGTTCTTGAGGAATTCCTGTCTGTTCTGAGGCCTTCCCGGTGATGCTTCCAATAACTTCCTCTGAAGGATGGATTAGGGGAAATTTACTTAGATCAAGGTCAAACGCATCAGCCAACTCAGGAGAATAAACACCAGTTTCAGCATTTATCAGAAAACTTCCAGAAGCCTCCGTACGGTCTGTGCAAAACTGTCCACTCAGGCGGAAATTTATAAAATCTTTTGGGGAGAGGAAACAAAAGGTTTTTGAGTAGACATTCGGTTGGCAGTCACGGATCCAGGCAGCTTTGAATGCAGTCCAAGATGTGGCTGGTGGATTTGCTGCAAGTTTTTGGAGTTCAGAAGAATTGGTGTTTTTTCTAAATTCATCAATTTGTGCGATACAGCGTTTGTCATCCCAGAGTTGAATTCGGTTCAAAAGAACCTGGCCATCTGTATCTATCGGAACTGGTCCGTGCATCTGCCCGCAAACCGCAATTCCTTTTAGTTTTGAAAGATCAACTTTTGTATCGGCAAGAACTATTTGGCAACAGTCACAAAATCCCTTCCACCATTCTTCAGGATCCTGTTCTGACCAACCCGGATGAGGGTGATACCTTTTCAAAACACAGGAGTGCATTGCCAGCATATGACCCTTTATGTTGAACACCGCCACTTTGATACTGCTGGTGCCCAAGTCTGCTACTAAAAACTGAATCCCTTCAGATTTCATCTTTCAGCTAAGGTGTATGTGTACGAATGATCATACCTGTCTTAGTGGCCGGCCTTCTTTCATTCAAGAATTATTTCACATAAATTGGGCCTTTTATGAAAAATGGTTGTGGTAGTTATGCTCTAAATATTATAATTTTCTGGCGAAAATAGATAAATATTTCTGTTTCACTATTGATTATATGAGAGCACTTAATCATTCATTTCAGGAATTCAGTGTTTCCTGCAATTAAAACCCGTTGATCTCTTTTCTTGTCGTGAGCATCAAACATTTCCAGAAACTAATTGAAGATCATGAAGCCCCAGGTTGAATTTTCAATCAACATCCCAGACAAATTACGATACCTAATTCACTTCAAAACTTCAATGCACCTTTTGAGGACTTCCTCAATCGATGCCAAGTCTTCAAAACTAAGAATCCCAATATTAAAGTATTATGAATTGAGTAGCCAATCGGTTTACGCTTTGATAAGTAGTCTGTCCTCATCGTTAAATCCCGGGACTCCCACCAAATCGCTGGCCTCATCGGTACACAGGAATCCTGGACGGATATTTATCGGCAGGTCTGATCCAGATGCAGGAGTAGCCGGATCCAACTGAGTAATCCCAGGGAAACACCACAGCCACTCCCATCGATACATAAAGTAGTTAGTCGCATTTATGCCTAAATGTTCAATTAAATGGTGCCACTAATTCTTCCCAGCCAGACCCCTTCCAAGTAAAATCTCCAATTCTTGTAAAATCCACCTCAACAAACTTTTCAGGAACACCGTAGGAAATTTTGTAGCAAATCTTCCGATTCATACGGAATCAAGAGGAGTTGAGAGGAGTTGAGAGGAGTTGAGAGGAGTTGAGAGGAGTTGAGAGGAGTTTTAGGCTGAAACCCTGCATAGGTTAATTATATGATATTCTTAAAAAACGTTGATAATAAAGCGTTTCTAAGAATAACGGTTTTAATATGTATCCACCCTTACAAGGTTGCAGGCAAGATTCGGGAAACTATCACTGGATACCCGATCCAAGCTTCACTTCACCTGGAATTGATAATAGACATGGAACGGATGCTGTGTCCGTTATGTTCGTGAATAAATTTTGCCGGATGAGGAATTTTAGTAAAACAGCGTGTGGTAGTGATGAGAATTACTGGGTAGCCTCAAAGTCCGGGCATTGCTTTTTATTCGCGTCGTGCGCCTATTTTTTCGTCAGGACGAGTGACCTCACTGATGCGCACACCATAGCGTTCATTCACCACAACTATTTCTCCACGTGCCATTAGGCGGTTTCCAACAACTACATCCATTGGTTCGCCTACTATTTTTTCAAACACCAGCATACTGCCTTTTTTCAGATTAAGTACTTTTTGTACTTCCATCTCTGTTCGTCCAATTTCGACGATCATAATCAAAGGCACATCTTCAATGAATTTTACCGTGTGAAAAATTTCTCCATCATCAACGGTTTCAAATCCCAGCATCAGCCATTCCTCTGCAATTAGTTTTTATTCTATAGTGTATGTGAGGTTAAAAAGCAGGCCAACCTTTGAACGTATTGGCATTGAGTTATGTAAACAGTTTGTGCAGATTATGTGCCTCTTTCCGAAGTCTCAGTAAGAGCTCAAACGAGATTTTCCATAATGTAGCGACGACGTTCTGCAGTATTGGTTCCCATGTAGAAGTTCAGTAATTCTGGAACTTCATGTGTATGTTCGACGCCAACCAGAACAGCGCGCATATCTTTACCAATAAACTGTCCGAACTCTTTTGGTGAAATTTCACCAAGTCCCTTAAAGCGAGTTACCTCGAAATGAGTCCCTTTCTGCAGTTTTTCAAATGCTTCATCCTTTTCAGTCTCGCTGTAACAATATTGTGTTGTTTTCTGGTTACGAACACGAAAGAGAGGTGTTTCAAGAATGTAAATGTTTCCCTGTAAAACGAGTGGTTCGTAAAATTGTAAAAAGAAAGTCAGCAGTAAATTGCGGATATGAAGACCGTCAACATCCGCATCAGTAGCAATCACAACCTTGTTGTATCGCAAATCCTCGAGTGAGTCCTCAATTCCGAGGGCCTTCATGACATTGTACAGCTCAAGATTTTTGTAAATAGCTTCTTTGCCTTGTCCGTGACAGTTGAGCGGTTTACCCTTGAGACAGAAAACTGCCTGTGTATAAACATCACGTGAGCTTATCATGCTTCCGCCGGCAGACATGCCTTCAGTGATAAAAACGGTACTTTCATCTCCACGTTCGCTTTTGTCACCAAGGTGAAATTTACAGTCTTTTAGATTGGGAATCGTCAGTGCTGATTTTTTTGCATTTTCTCTGGCAGCCTTTTTAACATTGCTCAATTCCTTGCGGATTCGTTCATTAGTCTGTATTTTTTGTTTGAGCGGTTCTGCTACTTCCGGATGTTTATAAAGAAAATCGACAATTGTATCACGAACCAGCGGCATCAGCCACGAACGCAACTCGGAGTTTCCTAATTTATTTTTAGTCTGTGATTCAAAAATTGGATCCTGTACTTTTATGGCTACTGCACCAACCAGTCCGTCTCTTACATCCGGCCCGTCAAAGCTTGCATTAAAAAATTGGTTGGCTCCTTTGAGAATGCCTTCTCGAAATGCAGAAAGGTGGGTACCACCGTCGTTTGTGTGATGGCCGTTGACATAGCTGAAATATTCCTCACCGTAATGGTCAGTGTGTGTGAGCGCCATTTCTAATTGTCCGTTTTGACAGTGAATGATGTCATAAAGATTTGCATCACTTACTTCTTCCTTCAGTAAATCCAATAGGCCGTTTTCTGACTTAAATTTTTCGCCATTCAGTGTGATTGTCAGCTTACGGTTTAAATAAGCATAGTTCCACATTTGTTTTCGTATAGTGCCCAGGTCATAGCAGTAGTTTGGAAAAAGCTTGGAATCAGGTGTAAAACGAGTTTTTGTACCGTTACTTTCGTTTGTATCATTTGTAGCTGGGTCATTTTTAAGTTCCCCGGATTTAAACTGGGCAAAGAGTGATTTTTTTTCACGAAAAGAAGTGACTTCAAATAGATCTGAAAGAGCATTCACTGCTTTGGTCCCCACTCCATTCAGCCCGACACTGAACTGAAAAACCTCATCATTGTATTTCGCACCGGTGTTGATGATGGAAACACACTCCACTAACTTCCCTAAAGGAATTCCACGCCCAAAATCACGAATGTTTACTGCTCCATTTTCTACACGAATATCGATGCGCTTCCCGAAGCCCATAATGAATTCGTCAATGGAATTATCCACAATTTCCTTGAGCAAAACGTAGATACCGTCACTGGGGTGGGATCCATTTCCCAGGCGGCCTATGTACATGCCGGGGCGTAAACGGATATGTTCGAGGGAGGAAAGCGTGAGGATTTTGCTTTCGTCGTATATCGTCTCTTGTACTGAATTCATTGTCTATCCATGACTTAATCGCATTCCATGCTTTCCCTCAACTTTAAAGGTGAGGGAATTTGCCGAGTTAGAAATAATACATTTTCCCGACAAAGTTAATCTTTTAAATATATGCAATCATCATGAAATTGTCAAAAGACACTTTCATTTCTACATATCTTTTAAAGTGATGTTGAAGATTTGTACATAATCATTATTATGAGTACAATTACAAATGTATAACCTTTGCAGAATGGATTCTGAATTGATTTGTGTCTGTCGTCCCCTAAAAATTTAATAAAACTGCTTATATGGGTAGTTATTCATTCTGGGGAGTTTTTATTAAAATATTCCTGCCTTCAATTCCGATTGTAATTGGAGTAAAGGCTTTCTTATGTCTCATTTTTTAATTGGATGAATTGTTGCTCGCAAAAACGTTGACTTCAACTGAAAAATCGAGGATGGCACAGACTTGGCCGACGTAGCACCTTATCTTCAAGATTTTAATGCTCTTGATAGAGATTACAGTTTGGAAGTATTTCAGTCCATGAAGTGCAAAAAACGTATAATAATCAACTATCCTTTTATTAATTATTATATAGGCTTAGTAATTTTTTGAAATATTTTATGAACCTGAGAGATAACAATATTGAAAGAATAGCTGATAAAACCTTTGATGTCCTGATTATCGGTGCAGGCATCAATGGTGCGGTTGCAGCAAATGCTCTTGCGGCAAGAGGAGCTAAAGTGGCTCTGGTGGACAAAGGTGATTTTGCCGGTTTTACCAGCCAAAATTCTTCCAACCTGGTTTGGGGTGGTATCAAATACATGGAAACTTATGAGTTCCCACTGGTACGGCAACTCTGCATGTCCCGCAACCACCTTCTCCGCTCTTATCCTTCTGCCATCAAGGAAATTCGTTTTTTAACCAATCTGGACAAAGGATTCCGTTTTTCACCATTTTTGCTTTATTGCGGAGCCTTGCTTTATTGGGCAATAGGTAATTTTTTTACACGTTCCCCACGTTTTTTGACTCCGCAGCAAATCAATGACGACGAGTCCACGGTTAACATCGATCACAGTATCGGCGGCTTTGAATATTCTGATGCGTTTCTATACGACAATGACGCACGCTTTGTTTTCAATTTTATACGTTCTGCCATTAACTATAACTGCACCGCTGTCAATTACATGGAATCATTGGGCAGCATCTGTAATGCGCAAGGTGAATGGCAAACACAACTCCGGAATACTAGAAATGGAGAAACATATGAAGTTCGGAGCGCTGTCATTATCAATGCGTGCGGACCTTATGTTGATCAACAAAATAAGATTTCTGAACTGACTACCGAACATCGTCATGTATTTTCCAAAGGCATTCATTTAATCGTTCCACAAATTACAAATAATAAAAGGGTGCTGACTTTTTTTGCGGATGACGGTCGTTTATTTTTTGCAATTCCAATGGGAAACCGCACAATGGTTGGAACAACCGATACTCGTGTTTCCACTCCGGAAACAGAAGTTACTACGGAAGATCGACATTTTGTTCTGGACAACATTAACAAACGTCTGAATCTAGCCAAACCACTGACTGAAGTAGATATTATTTCCGAACGCTGTGGGGTGCGACCCCTGGTGATCAAAACCGGTGATCAAAATAACAAAAATGAAGAATGGATGAAGCTCTCTCGCAAACACGCAGTTGATATAGATTGGGAGAGAAAACACATCAGTATTTTTGGAGGAAAACTTACGGACTGCCTCAATGTTGGTGAAGAAATATGCGAGGTCGTTCAACAATTAGGAACTCATCTTCCTTATCCAAAACGAAAGTGGTACGGAGAACCTCATGAAGCCATTAGAGACGAGTATCTTCATCAAGTACATTTAATGGGATTGGATGAATTGACCTCTGCTGGAGCCTCGGAAGTATTGTCAAAACGTCTTTGGAGGCGCTACGGAGCGCAAGCCATCGGACTCCTGGAAAATATCCGGGAGAATCCGGACATGGTAGAACCATTGATTGAAGGAACCGATTACATCCGCTGCGAATTGACTCAGGCTACTCGAAGAGAAATGATAGTGACTCTGGAAGATTTTTTGCGACGCCGCTCAAAACTTGCTTTGGTAGCTCGACACGAAGACCTCAAAAATTCTCAAGGTATCAAAGATGCCTGCGAAATTCTGTTTGGAGAAGAAGCTCCGGAACGCTGGTCGGAATATTTTGGTGAATAGCCGTAGAGTAGGTAAATATTTCTGGACGCTCATTATTTGTGCTCCGAAACTTCATTTTTGTTAAAGTCAAAAAACAGCAAATTTGAGGCAGAGCAGGAAAATTTAGATCTGCAGTAAAGTCAAAATATCAACGATTCGACTTCATCCACCACTACATAGTTCACTGATAAAACAATATATATTTAACTTGTGCCGTCTGACTCAAATATAGTTTTTAGATTCCCGGACTTGGTTGGATAGATATTTTTCATAATGAAATTTAATTTATTCTTCACGATTCTTGCATTACCTTTTTTGTACTAAATGTAGCGGTTTAATTTCGACAGTCTGTTTAGTTTTTGGAGCCGTTGTAAGATTTTCTCCGGAAACTCGTCAAATTAAGTAGACCGTTGCATTTCTTTCACTTCCAAGTTAATAAAGGATATGCTATGGAAAGCAAGACAAAGGTAGTGACATCCTACCTTAGCCATGAAGATGTTCAGTCTGCTATGGAATGGTTCTTAGATCACGGTGGGGAAATTACCAAAATCGACGACCCTTGCCAGGAAATTTTGCTCAGGAGTGATATGAACGAAGAAGACATGAATTACATTGACCCGCATGCCGCAAATCCATCCAGGAACGGTTTGGGTCAAGTGGGAAACGTTCTCCAGCATAAGGTGCAAACAGAACTCAAGGAAGCATGAACTTTTTGAAGTTGGTAGGCTTACGACTACCGGCTTTTTTTTAGCAGGGGCATTGCCCCTCTTCATCAGTCCGGAACATTCAGAATCGGCCCAGCGCAATGGATTTTCAATTGAAGATCCATTGATCCCTCTGGAAGAGATACTGGGCGGCGGACCGCCGCGTGATGGTATTCCTTCTATTGTTTCCCCTAAATTTATTTTAGCCGCATAGGCAGATTGGCTGTTTCAATCACATTTTGCCCCCTCTGTGGAACCTGGTATCGGCATACTTAAAAAATAATCATGAATGAAATTAATTTAAAACCAGTTCAACATGCAGTGTTTGATGCCTACGGCACCCTCTTTGATGTTCACTCCGCGGCGTCTCGTCATCAATCCCGACTAGGTGAAAAAGCACAAGCCGTATCGGCATTGTGGCGTACCAAACAATTGGAGTATACCTGGCTGCGCAGTCTGATGAAACGCTATGTTGATTTCTGGCAGGTTACTCAGGACGCCCTGGATTATGCTCTTGATTCTAACGGCATTGACGATCACAGTCTGCGCCAGGATCTCCTGAATGCATACCACGAATTGGCCTGTTATCCGGAAGTACCGGAAACTTTACGCAATTTAAAGGAACTGGGATTGGGGACAGCCATTCTTTCAAATGGAACTACAAAAATGTTGGAAGCAGGTGTCAGCAACAGCCATTTAGAAAATGTATTGGATTCAATTTTTTCAGTGGACACTATTGGGGTTTTTAAACCTGCACCGCAAGTTTATCAAATGGCCGTAGATCAACTTGGATCTACTCCGGAAGAAATACTTTTCTTTTCCTCAAACGCCTGGGATGTCTCAGGAGCTGCCACTTTTGGGTTTCAGGCAGTCTGGGTCAATCGTTTCGGACAAGCAGCGGAGCGTCTTCCAGGAACTCCGGTTCTTGAAATTAAAACGCTGGATGCAGTCTTACAATATTTGCCTTCAGACTGAACTCTGATAAATTACTCCTTTTTCAAACTTTCTGAACAAATACATAAGAATATGCTTAAGTACTTCTTTCCGATTATTCTACGATTATCTTTTAACAAATCCTGGAACCACTGGCGAATACGAAAAGCAAAAGTATAGTGAAATTAGTATTCCTCAGTTTCAGAATTTTCTGCTGAATTCGACCGCAGTTCATTTGAAATTGGAGTAAGTGAAAGCAGATATTCGGCCAGCGCGTCCAAATCTTCTTCCAGCAGATGCTGGTAGCCCAGCTCAATAACTTCTCCCATCAAACCCTGTACATCGTCACCGTCGGGTTTCATTCCGTTTTGTAAAAAATAGCTGATATCAACCTTGTTCCAGCTGCCGATTCCTGTTTCTTT
>Ga0209089_10005462_pt1 | contig 10400 bp, 14 predicted proteins | sample ArcticOcean_MG_C_FD_187431 | JGI IMG/M metagenome (GOLD analysis project Ga0209089, IMG submission 187431) | Marine microbial communities from western Arctic Ocean - ArcticOcean_MG_CB2_150 (SPAdes) (version 2) | ecosystem: Environmental > Aquatic > Marine > Oceanic | place: Arctic Ocean: Canada...
TAAATTCATTTAGATTTTTAGGTGATGCAAACATTCGTAATTCTATTGTCTTACTATTATTTAAATTAACGTAGTTATATCTTTCAGCATATCCATGATCTTGAGATATTTGATATGGTTTCTTTATATCATAGGTACTATCACCACTCTGATAGTTTGTACGATCCCGACCAGCTATAAGGGTAATAAAGTCTTTATTGTCTTTTCTATTGATAAATTCAGTGAGTTTACCCGCACCTAATTGAGTGAAACCAGTACGACTTATGTGTACATGCATACCACATGATTTATGTGGATGTATCCACTCTGGTAAGCCATCTAGGAAGGATGTATACTTAAGTAAGTGATTAGCATAACTTGCAGGTCTAGATACTATTTCAAACCCGTTACTAATAGAGCCATCATCTTTCATTAATGCATGTCCTTGAAGATGATCACCTGTGTAAAGCCGACCTGCTTTACGTTTCTCTATTTGATATTCTATTTCAATACCTAGATAAGGTTCATCTTTTCTTTTCAGATATTTATCAAATCCTAATGTTTCTTCTACTCTATGAGAATAATTTTGAATTCTATAATCTATATCAAGACAGTCAACGCATTTTTCACCTCTTGTTTCTTCAACAACACATTTACTATTACATTCAACACATCTTGTAATTTCTACTGTTGTTGAGTCATAGCATGTACCATCAATCATTATTTCATTTTCTCGTAACCAAGTATGAGATCTATCATCATATGTTAAACCAGCATCACCTAAATCAAGACCATAATCTATATATTGTCTTATACCAGAGATACTTACACTTTGTAAATGATTTTGTAATCTTATTTTATCAGTAAATCTACAATATGTAATTGGTGGATACATAGGACTTACATATTCTTGCATTTCTACAACACAATCAGCAATACTCATAGTAAACATATTATCTTGTGTTGTTAGATTGATTTCATGTACACCATGTATATTAGCTTTTAAAGCTTTTAACATTTCATTAGTAACAAATGAATTATGAGCAAAGCCTTTAGCTCTACGCATTAAATGATTTTTAAATCCAGATTTTAATCTACCATCACGATAATTCATTACTAATGGATTTGCTTTATAATAAATTGCATCTATTAAAAACTCACCTCGTTTTCTAGAATGACCAACCAGGTTCATAGCCATTAAGTCACTAGCATAGTCTTGAATAAAGCCCTCTTTATATGAATAAACTCCACTATGATTAAAAGTTAGTAGAGATTGTTCTTTATTATCTTCTGATCTTCTGGTGAAATTACATTTTTTAGATAGAAGTTTATAGACAGGTATATATGTATGAGTTTGTATTGGTCCATGTTGTTCTACATTATTAGGATAATCACCACCATATAACCTATTGTTATAAGTTCTTTGTTTATGAGTAGATTGTATAATATACAAATCATCTGTAATAAATCTCTTTTTACCTATAGCTACAAACCCGGAACCTCTAGTACCTAAAGGATATTTGTTACAAAAACTAGTAGCACTAATTGGTTTCATTTGCACACTCCTTTAATATATTCAAATACATCACGAGGTGGTTTCTTATATGCTTTAATTACACGAAAGCTATCACCTTTACGTTTAATACGCACACAATTATCCCAACCATCTTTCCAGAATACATCAAACAAGTTCTTAGTTATGTGTCGAATTACCATAACATATACTCCTATATAGTTATAAAGATATTTCTTGTAGAACTTTTATTTCATTAATCAATACATTACGAGACATAATGCTAGGTAATGGAAACTTACCAAATATCTTATGATACTGAAAACAATATTCTTCTTGCAATGTTTCTAGTGCATATTCTTGTAAAGCTACTGTATGATACCATTCTTCATATTGCATTATACACCTCCTAAGTCTTCTAGTTCTTGTAGTAATATTTCATAAGAACCATCATTAATATATAAAGCCTCTGATATTAAAGATTTTATTTCTCTTATACGCATTGCTATTGTTTGCATGTTATACTCCTTAGACATAGTGTTCTAGTTGTTAAAAAATCGCATCTTGTATGACCGACTCCTAGTGTTGTTCACACATAATGTTCTTGTTGTAGAGCAAGGATATACGCACTTCTCTAGAATACGATTTTACTTAAAACTTAATATGAAACCATTTTAAATGAGTTGGTTTCTAAACTCATAAAGATAAAATTGTATCTAAAACTTAAAGATTTCTAATTCTTTTTTCTGATAAAGAGCAGTTAAAAAATTATATTTGCTTTTCATCTTTTGTAATTCATTCCTTTTCCAAGGATAAGTTAGTGAAGATGATTTTAATTGAATATTGCTTTGTAATTTTTGCATTTGATTTCTTAAATTTCTTAATTCCTTTTTAGTCATGTTTATTTTTTCCTATTAACGTTAAACTTCTTATCAAACAGTGGTATTAAAGCAAGTGCAATAAGACACCCTAATCCACTACCTATTGCTAATGGCATATTCAAAGAGGCAAGTCCACCTAGAAAGTCAGAAGTTGCATTACCTATACCAGCTCCAACAATAGGCATTAATGCACCTAATTTAAAGCGTTCAGGTAAAAATTTCTCTACTTCATATCCAGTGAAAGCACCTAATATCATTACAGCATTATCAACAATTCCAAATATAATAAAATCAAATACTATATATTCCATAATTATACTCCTAAAATTAAAATTATTGTTATTCACATAGTGTTCTTGTTGTCTTTCGCCATGACCGACTTACTAATAAGCACGCATAGTGTTCTTGTTGTAAGTCGTGGGTCTGTGTTCTTGACTTGAGTAAAAATTGTGTTCTTTAATTTTTGCTCCACTAAGTTTTACATTCATGACGGATTTATGTCATGATACTATTAGTTTTTAGTTAATACCAAGATCGAAATTTGGAATTTTAAATTTCGACCTGGTATTAATGCTCTTGAATTTCACGGGTCAAACAGTACTATCGTTTGGGGACTTTTGATTTACCCGTGTTAGCTTTTGCTTGTCTTCATAATCAAGCTTTAGCTTGAATACTTAAAGGTTTTAAAAAAATTTTTTGAAATAATGATAAGTAAAACCTATCATTAAAATTCAATGATAGGCTAAACTTATGACCGACTTTAAGCTTTTACTTTACTGTCTAGATATGCTTGAGCTTCTATCCTTGAAGCTGTTTGCAATTCTTTTTCTAACTGGTTTAAATCTTTCTTAACATAAGGCACCCAATCAGAACCAGTACAAGATTTATAAGCTTCTTTAATGGCAATCTGGAACTCTGCCATTAAATCAAAAGTAATATTAGAATTCAAAATGTCGCCATGTATATTCTCAATCTTGGCGTTTTGAACTTCTGAAGAATTATTACTTTTTAAAGCGTCAGATAAAGCACTCTCTCTCGAAAGAATATAAGTACGAACTTGTTTCATCTGAAAATCATTACCAGAAGCAAGACCATTAATAAAACGAGCTTGAGCAGTAAACTCAACTCTACCATTCTCTTTTTGATAATCAGAAAGATTATCATTAGGGAACATTTCAGTTAAATCAATAATAGATTTTTTCATAATCTAAAATTTCCTTTTAAAATAAAATCATTTTATAAATCATTGAGATGATTTTTAAACTCAATATGTAAATTATACTTTAAAATATAATTTAAATCCTAGAGATAATCATTAATTACATCTAATGATTATCATTAGAGGGTATTTATTTTTATCACCCTTTTATATACGCTCTTTCTTTTGACTTTGACTTAATTTATTGATAGTAGTATTCACACTAATGACCGACTTATTAATGTCTTCATTAGTTAAATCATAATCTTCAGCAATTTTCTGTAAATCACTTTCATATTTATGAAGGGCTTCATATATCTCATCTTCAATTGGGTTGGGAAAAAGATTTTCCTCACACAAATCAAATGGGTCTAGTTCAACTAATCTATCCATGAGCGTTTCTAATCTATTAATATAATTCATCTTTTTCTTGTCCTTAATAATTTATAAATGTAAAGCAAAAATAAAAACAAAAGCTTTTTTTATTATAATTAGCTTCGTAAATAATAATCGATAAGATAAATCTATATTATTCTATATGGGTTTGACTTTGCTTAGCCCTACTTGTGGATAATAGTTGTGTGTAAGGTTGTGGTTTAAAAGTACGTAATTATACTTTTAATCCATAATCTTATGCATAACTTTATCCACAAGGCAGTTGATTAGTACTTGAACTTTAGCCCTGACCTCAGCCCGAATGGGTCAAGCCAACTTGTTGGCTTGATTTATCAATCGATTGTTTTTTAATCGATTAGATAAACTGGGCACGGTTCTCGGCTCCAATAGAAAAGGATACAGACTATAGATAGAGTAGTGGTTCTATTAATTAAGCAAAGGAAGATACATTATAATTAAATCAATAACTTAATAGTGGCACTGATAGATATTATATAATATAAATTAAATAAGCCTAAGGTCTAGAAAAACTAAGTGAAGATAGAAAAAAAAGAGTGGTTTTCTGTGGAAATTCTTCACAATGGTAGCTACGAAGGGGGGTTTGACCTTCCTATGTATAAATGAATTACAACAAATAAATTTCTAACAGAAATTATCAAGATCAGAGGACGACTACTTCGTAGTCTATGTGCAAGGGGTAATTATATTAATTGTATTTATTTCTAATTACCTCTTGACTTTAGATTAAAAGTATGATATAATATTAGTATAATAAATAATTAGTTAATAACATGTAACTATTGATAGGATTATAGTTTTAAAGTTATAGTTAGTTATAGTATCAATGAATCATGTTATAATGTAACTTAAGATTAATGTATGATGAAGCGGAGACTACTATGTGTGAATGTAAAGAATGTAAATGTGATCCATGTACCTGTAAGGAGATAGTATGTCAAATTTTGATAAAGTAACAAAGAAGATAGTTAGAAGTGGAGCAAATAAAATGGAAAGACTAAGTGGGTATCGTAAACCTAGACCTACTGAAGCAGGACGTATATATGATGCTGCTACTGTTATTCCTCATATGTTTGCAGGGTTTGTATCAGGGTTAATAAATCCTAGTGCAGCATCTCCCAAGAATTTTAAGAATCAAGGAACGTCTGATTTTTATCCTAATGCCTCTGTAAAGAAGAAAAAGAAATAATATGGCTAATGATCAACAAGAAGAACCTGTACCAAAGACAATAGTATATGGTGGTGGTGATCCATCTAAATCCTATGCAGGAGTTGCAAGTAAAGTAAAGGTTAGTGATAAGTTAACTGTTACACCTAGGATTGGTCAATTCAATTTAAAGAATAAAGATAAAGGTGTAAAAGTTAGAAGTACTGATATTGGAATCCAGGGAGCATATAAAATTAACAAGAATATAACTTTACATACTGGATATAATAAGAGAAAGACTAAGGTACAACATTCAGGTGGTACTGGGTCAAGTAAAGGTAAAGGCTTTAATTTTGGAATATCTATTGACTTTTAGTCTAACTTGTGTTATAATATTAGTATGAACAAAAAACCGTTTAAAGACAAGATGGGTAGATATCGTACTCAATCTCTTTTTTGGGAGATGAGAGATGAATCTATGACACCAATCTGGTGCATGAAAGACTATGACCTTGTTAAAGGTACTAAGACCTATCCTTCGTTAAAGAACATATATATGGCATGGGATCATGTTCCGGGATTTGAATATGAGTTTGCTATGTCAACCCTAGGTTCCTGGGATCACTGGTTAAAGCTATGCAACGACACAACACCACAAATAAAAGATATGATACAAGGCTGGAGAGATGAGTTAGATATTAAACTCAAGGCAGTTGGGATTAAGGCTATCATTGCCTCATCATTAGATAATGATGCTAAAGGTCTTCAGGCTAGTAAGTATCTTGTAGAAAAGGGTTATGCTGTCAAAAAGGCAGGTCGCCCTTCCAGGGATGAAGTAGAAAGAGAACTTAAAATAGATGCGAGAGCAGCTAGACAACAACAGATTGACATGGACCGCATTGGTTTAAAAGTCATTAAAGGGGACAAGTAATGGCTGTACATAATAAAAAACTAGTAACTAAAAAATTTCCACAGGGTAATAAAATTGGAACAACACCTGTTCAGAAAACAGTACCAGGACCCTATGGTACTACAAAAACAAAAACTTACCAAAAGCCTCAGGTAGGTAAAACTACTACAGCAGGAAGAAACTTAACAAAGAAAAGAGCCCTTATTAGTAAAGAAAAAAAACTAAGTTTTAAAAGTTTTAATACTAAGATTGATAGATTTTCAAAAATCCCTGGTGCAAAGAAAATTCCTGTTGTAGGTAAGGTTTTAAGAGCAATATCTATTGCTAAAAAGGTAAAGAAGATAGTAAAGGCTAAAAAAGCTATTAATGACCCGTACAGTATTAACAAAAGTCTTCTAAATCCACTACGAACTCCCTATCCTTCTCTTAGGAACGACTGGATAAATAAAACATTAGGTAAACTGTATAAAAAGCATCATCTCGAACTGTACCAACATAAAGTGAAAAAACCTTAATGCCTTTCATGAAAAATGGTAAGAGAGACTATAAAAAGGAACTCTGGTGGGAACATAAACATAAACCAGTAAGAGTTTTAGAACGGGCTGCGAGAAATAGAGCCAGAAAAGAAAAAGGTCTAAGAGTAGGTGATGCAAGAGTAGTAGACCATAAAGATGGCAATCCACGTAATAACAGGAAATCAAACTTACAGGTTGTATCGGCTAGTTACAATTTAAAGAAAGAAGCAAATCAAAAGAAATTTAAATCAAGGAAAACATAAATGGCTAAAATAACACTCCCCACCATTGCAGCAGGCTATGCTAGTAATACAGCGTTTAATACTGCATATGATGCAATAGAAGCAGAATTCCAGAACAAAGTATTATATAGAAATAATACTTCTGGTGAGACTAATACTATGACTCAAGCTCTGGATATGAATAGCCAAGCTATTAATAACTGTGCTATGCTTACAGCAACAGGACTTACTATTGGTGGAGTTAGTCTTACTGCTGAAGTAGCAGCCGCAGCTGCATCAGCAACAGCAGCCGCAGCAAGTGCTACAGCAGCAGCTAGCTCTGCAACAGCAGCATCAAGTTCAGCTACAGCTGCAGCATCATCTGCAACATCTGCTGCTGCAAGTTATGATAGCTTTGATGATAGATATTTAGGATCTAAGAGTTCTGCACCTACTGTAGATAATGATGGAGATGCTTTAATAACAGGAGCTCTCTATTGGAATACAACTTCTAATGTAATGAGTGTAAGGACTGCTGCAGCTGCATGGACTATATTTGTTCCTTCTGCTTCTGAACTAGCTGATATTGCTGCTCTAGCTCCAGCTGCTGTAATTGCAGATATGGATCTCTTAGGAACTGCTGCTAACGTTACTGCTATGGGTTTACTAGGAGTAGCCGCAGTTATAACAGATATGGGTATTTTAGGAACTGCTGACGTAGTTACTGATATGAATGTTCTAGGTACTGCCGATGTAGTAACAGACATGAACACATTAGGAACAGCTGATGTTGTATCTGATATGAATACGTTAGGAACAGCTACTGTAGTAGCTAATCTTGCAACTGTATCAGCTAATGTAGCTGGTGTAAATAGCTTTGCTGACTTATATAGAGGAGCTTCAGGCTCTGCACCTACAGGTACAATTACTACAGGTACTTTATATTATAATACTACAGGTGGTTCAGAACAACTATATATATGGGATGGTTCAGCATGGCAAGATGCTGCTTTCTCTGCATCAGGAACAGTAACAGCTTTTAATACAAGAACTGGTGCAATAACATTATCAAGTGCTGATGTTACTGGAGCTTTAACTACAGGAGCAATTGCTACAGCTAAGATTGCAGATGATGCAATTACTACTGATAAATTAGCTAACTCAATCAATACAGAAATAACTGCTAATACAGCAAAGACAGGAATTACAGGTGGACAAGCTACTGCTATTACAGCGAATACAGCTAAAGTAACTAATGCTACTCACTCAGGTGATGTAACAGGTGCAACAAGTCTTACTATTGCAAATGATGCAGTTACTCTAGCTAAAATGGCTCATGGTACAGATGGTGAGTTAATTACTTATGATACATCAGGAGCTCCAGCTAATGTACCAGCAGGAACAGCAGGACAAGTATTAACTTCAGCAGGAGCCGATGCAGTACCAACTTTTCAAACTGCTGCTTCAGGAGTTCCAACTAAAGTAGATAAAGACTTTGTAATAGCTACAGGTGCTTCTACAACAGCAGGTCGAGGTGTATCAATAGCTGCTGATGGGAAAATTAGTCCATTACCTACAGTTAATACATTGGGTTCTAGACTTCAATTTATGCCACGAGACCCTGGTGGTCTTTTTTGGGATGCAAATACAGCAGATGGAAGTAAAGGTGTTAGAATGGCTGTAACAGGTAGTATGGCTTCTCGTATTGGTACAATAACAGGTTATGCAATAAGTAATACAGGAGTTTTAAGTACTGGTAGCACTACTGTAACAGTAGAAATGAAAAATTATGTAGCTTCTGGTAGTAATAATCTACGAGATTTTGATGCATCAGTTGCAATTGATAATGATACTATTCTAGTACTAACTGGTTCAGCCAGTTCTACTAATGGTGGATCACAACCATCACAAGTTGCTTTTAGAATAAACTTTTTAACAATCGCTGATAATGGTGATGTAACAAAATCATCTGACTATTTAGCTGAAGCATTAGGTCCAGTAAATAGCACTTGGTCAAACTCTATGTCACATGGTATAGCTAAAATTTCTGAAACTGTCTATACCATGGCGATAATATCCTCTAACGCTACTGCTGCTTCTAGTATGGATAGAAAAAAGACGTTTACTATTTCAGGTACAACTGTAGCTTCATCAGCAGATGATACAGAAGGTTTTGATATGTTAGGTGCTAATGATATTTTTAGAGCATCTGGATGGTTTAATATGGGTCAAATAGACCTTTATGGTGGTACAGATGCTAACCCTTCTTATTTAACAACTAATAACATTCTTGTTTATACTGCTAAAGCAATGCCAGGATATAAAACTGCAGCCTATACAACAAATAATGTTGCTACTCATGTAGATAGAGCACTTATTACAGATAACTATGACACTGCTTCTATAGGTTGGACTAATTTATGTAATGGTATCTGGATGGCAAGATATAAATTAACAGGTACTCTAGAGATTGTTTATAGAACTTTTTCAATTAATGAAACAACAGGAATTTTAACATCTGTTCATTTCTATAATACAGGATTGCTAGAAAGTGCTGATAATACTAAGTTTTTAAAATTTATATATACTACTAGAAATGGACAATCTGCGGCTGCTATGACTGCTGTAGGTCTAAATACCTTTGCTGGTGCACGAACTGTAAATAGTATGGAGATATCTTCTACAGGAGAGATTTTAGGATTTAATACAGGTGTGGAGATACCACTTTTTTCTGGTCAAAGCTACTATGGACTTTATTATCTGGATAGCTCTGTATGGATGGCTATATTTAACACATATTCAGGCTACTGGCATGGTCATATTTATACTTTAAATGCAGCATCAACCCCAGCATACAATCATATTGGATTTGGTACAGAAAGTGCTTCAGCAGGAGCTACTACACCAATTACAGTTGCAGGTGTAGCAACAGGTTTTAGTGGTTTAACAGAAGGATTACTTTATTATACTAATGTTACCTTTACAGGAGAAGTTACTTCAAGTTCTGACTCTGGTAATCTTGTTGGTAAAGCAATATCAGAAACTGAAATATTATTAAATAGGGATACATAATAATGACACAACTTTATGGTATGACACCAGAACTAGCTAAACAACTATTATTAGAGACTGACTATGTAGTTTTAGGTGATGTTCATTTAACCGCAGAAAGTGAAGCAGAATTTATTAACTACAGATTTTATATGAGAAGAGTAGTACAAGGTGGAGATTATGTTCATGGAGAAGTTCCATTAAAACCTGAAGTAGTATGGGATTATTCTAAAGATCCCATGTAATAATAGAGATAGAATAATGACACTTACTGATAATGCAGTTATTAAAATAAAAGACTTAATAGCTGAAGAAAATAATCCTGATATTAATTTAAGGATTTATGTTCAAGGTGGTGGATGTTCTGGTATGCAATATGGATTTACATTTGATGAAGAAATTAATGAAGATGATACAAAAGTTAAGAAAGATGATTGTACTATACTGGTAGACCCAATGAGTTTACAGTATTTACAAGAAGCAGAAATAGATTATACAGAGTCATTACAAGGCTCTCAATTTCAAATACATAACCCTAGTGCTAAAGCATCTTGTGGTTGTGGAAGTAGTT
>Ga0209089_10005463_pt1 | contig 10400 bp, 9 predicted proteins | sample ArcticOcean_MG_C_FD_187431 | JGI IMG/M metagenome (GOLD analysis project Ga0209089, IMG submission 187431) | Marine microbial communities from western Arctic Ocean - ArcticOcean_MG_CB2_150 (SPAdes) (version 2) | ecosystem: Environmental > Aquatic > Marine > Oceanic | place: Arctic Ocean: Canada...
CACAGATGGCAGAAAAAGAAACGATCTGTTGTTCGGGACCTACTCCGCCTGGCCAACTGTAGGAACTGCCGTCGCGCGTGCTTAGATTTACCTCCCGCTGGACCGGTTTGTTAAGCCGAATCAAAAAGCAGGGAGTTGAGATGAACGGATAGAAAAAGGGATAGTTCTTGTCCGGCTCCAACGCGCTGGCCCGTAGTGGATTGTTTTCATCATCATGTAACTGGACTTTTTCATAGAACTCGCCGTGATTTACCGCTCCAACCAGTGAATCAGGATAGGCTGCGACCGCGGCGGCTGTCGAGGCACACAATTTGACAAACCGGCGGCGGCCAACGGATTTTTTGGTTGTCATAACTCTCCCTATCAGGGCGGCGGTGGGGAGCCTTTGGATCTCAACCTAAGGGCTGTCCCGGTGCGTGCGAAAGTGAGCGTGAGATGCCATGATAAAATACTTTTTGAACCGGCGCACCTGCGGGTACTCCTTTGTCGGTACAACCCGGGTATTGCGGCTCAACTGACCCCGTTTACCTGTATTTTTCGGAGAGGTGGCAGAGTCCGGTCGAATGTACCGCACTCGAAATGCGGCGTACCGCAAGGTACCGTGGGTTCGAATCCCACCCTCTCCGCCATTTAATGAAGCACTCGCGCGTGCTCATGACGACTTTGGCTCGTCAGGGTGCAAATAGGGTGCAGCAAGTTCCCAAATTTCCGGCAACGCCGGGTGTCCAAACGACACGAGGGAACTGTGATGGCGAGTATTCATAGGCGTGTAACGCGTGCCGGGCATGTTAGGTATCGCGCCCAGGTTCGGGTTAAAAGCAAACCGACTCTTTCTGCAACATTTCATAAACGCTCTGACGCTACCAAGTGGGCAAGAAGAACAGAATCTGACCTAATCAGTGGGTTCTACTCGCCACCGCAATCGCGACACACGTTTATGGAGGCGCTGAAGCGGTATCAACGGGAAGTCTTGCCGGCCAAGGTGCCCGATGAACAAAAGCAGCAATGGTTCCAACTCAGAAAGTGGCACCTCTTTTTAGGCGACGTATTCTTGGATGATGTTACGCCAGGAGCCATAGCCCACGGTCGCGATGCGTTACTAACAGATCCGTTTTTCCTTGCGCCCGCCACTGTGGTGCGGTATCTGGCAGCACTTAGTCACCTTTTTACTGTGGCCAGTACCGAGTGGGAATGGCTGGATAATAATCCAGTACGGCGTGTGCGCCGTCCCAGACTGCCTCGCGGACGAGTGCGTTTTTTGAGCAAAGAAGAGTTATCCGCGCTGCTCGAGTCCTGCCAGCAATCTGATCACCCATGCCTTTACCCGATTACCTTGCTTGCTGTATCAACCGGCATGCGCCAGGGGGAGATACGAAACCTGCGATGGGAAAACATTGACCTCTCACGCAACAGGATCACACTCGAGCACACAAAAAATGGAGAGCGGCGAGCAGTCCCACTTACAGGGCGGGCACGGGTGGTGATCGGGGAGTACTCGAAGATAAGGCGGTTGGACACGACCCTGGTATTCCCAAGCACACGTAACCCGCAGGTTCCTGCCGACTTCCGAAAGGCGTGGGGCAGAGCAGTCACGACAGCCGTGCTAGAGGATTTTAGGTTCCACGATTTACGCCACACTTGTGCCAGTTATCTTGCGATGAGTGGCGCAACTTTGGCGGAGATTGCTGAAGTACTTGGGCACAAGACACTATCGATGGTGAAGCGTTACACCCATATCAGTGATACCCACACCACGAAGATTGTTGAACGAATGAATGGCGCGATGCTTGATTCAGTGCCATGATTGGTGGCTATGAAATCATTGCCTACCCTTCGTCAGCGACTTTCCGATCTTCTGCCCGGCGATGAGGAAATAATTTTTAAAACGAGGAGCACTAAAATACTCCTAGAAATAGCGGTAAACGCGCTCGAATTTCGCTCTGACGTGTTGTCTAGGACTGGTTTTGAATTAGGGAGGCACGTCGGTCGGGAGTACAAGCGCCAGGGAAGGGCATCGAGTGGTAAGGCGCAGTGTAAACATGAGATTGACCTCAAAATGATGGACGGTCTGGAAGAGGCGTACGTTTCCTACCAGAAGCATGAGCGAGTAACCAAAGGCGTCAATCCAAAGCAGAAGGCCAGAGAGTTGGCCTGGGAGCAGATGCTCTAAGAATACCAACGACTCACTGGCAGACCAATCAAATTAAAAAGTCTAAAAAATCGCCTTAGATACCTTCTAAAAGGATCGGAAACCTTAAAAAGTGCCGCTGCTGAGCAGCAGCGCTTTTGACGTCAGTTTAGGTCCAAAAAAAGTTGTTGTTTCCTAGACCCCCCTATATCGTGTCACCATAATTCTTGATCGGTGGCGCAATGCGCGATACGAACATTTAAAGGATGGCCTCTTGTTGATCCCACAAACCAAGACTGGCACCCCACGAACCATTCCTTTGACTCCCCATGCCCAGGGAGTCATTGCCGCCCTGCCTCGCAGTATCACCGGCTATTTGATACCCACCTCGGCCAACGCATTAAGGCTCGCCTGGGAGTGGGCTAAACGACGCGCCGACATCGACGACTTACATTTTCATGATCTACGTCATGAAGCGATCTCGCGGTTTTTTGAAATGGGTTTATCTATTCCTGAAGTGGCACTTATATCGGGGCACAAAGATTACCGGATGTTGGCAAGGTATACCCACCTTAGGCCGGAGAATTTACTGTCCAAAATCAGTCTCGGTAGTTCTGTATGTGCCAAAATCGTATCCGAATCTTCGGAGAAAACGCATGGCGCGGAAGAAATCGAAAACTTCAAAAAAGCATAGAGAAGCCTATGAGAAAGCTCTCCTGGAATATTTTTATGCCCGAAATGCGTATTGGAATGATAAGAACCCTAAGACAAGACGTATGTGGCAGGAGTCCGTCGAAAAAACGCTCCGAGCGTATTCCACGGCGATAGACATAATGCAGTGGACTCAGAATATCCCATTAGACTGGCAGTTATTGCTTGAACTTAGAACAGCAATGACCCTGGTCATTGATGGCAAAGATTCAGAGCTATTTCACGTTACGCCGTCTGATCGATACGATTCCACTATGCGCTTTGCGAAAGAAGTTGCCGTCGCGTATGTGAGCTTCGGTAAAGATAAGGAAGATATTCAAAAACGAAAGTTGTGGATTATGGAGAATTACTCAGTCAGCCGATCATCACTTAATGAATGGATAAGATTGATTGCCAGGTCCGATCTTGACCAAGAAACTGTCGAACTGGCAGGGATGCACCACCAATTGGCTGATCACTATCGAGAAAATAAACTAACGGGTCGTCGTCGCAAGCCCTGACAGAACGCCCCCTACCCGTTTCGGTCGTCAACAATAGGCGATAGAAAGAAGGCTACGCTAATAAAAGTAGAGCCTTTCCAATGTCCGATGACACTCCCCATCGAAAACTACTGACCCGCAAAGAAGCTGCGCACCGCCTCGGCTTATCTGAGAACACACTTGCCAAATGGGCAGGCATGGGTCGTTCTGGGCTGCCATTTTTTCTGATTGGCGGCCGAGCACGTTATGACGCTCAGGAACTGGAGCAGTTCATCGATTCCCATCGCAAACCTCCGCAAGTAGCGAAGGAATCGTAATGGACACAAAGAAAAAAGCCCCCCTTGTTACGAGGCACGACATTCAGCTAGACACTGAAAGAAGGAAGAATTTTGTCGTACCCCTATCCCCAGTTGAACCCTATGGCCGACATTTACCAGACGACTGGTCCATTCCCAGAGAGCTAGTAGGGAGGCACCGCTGGTTGGTGTGGAAAGGTGTTGTTCGCCCAGGTGGAAGCGGAAAAATAGATAAGGTTCCCTACAGCCCAGTCACCAGTTACAAGTGCAATCCCACTGAACCAAATAACTTAGCCTCTTTTGAGGCTGCCCATAGCTTTGCATTACATCACAAGGACGTATCTGGTCTCGGGTTCGCTCTATTTAGGGAGGATGGCATTATTGGCGGCGATCTTGACTCATGTATTAATGACGACAGCAGCTGGTCCAGCCTTGCACATGAGTTTCTCTGCAAGATAGATACCTACTACGAAGTCAGCCCTGGAGGTCGGGGTTTGAGGTTCTTAGGGAAAGGAACCCTCGATAAAGCCTTTACCAATTCCGATCTCGGTCTGGAAATCTATAGTGAGAAGCGTTTTCTGACTGTCACTGGAATGGCAATTCCAGAAAAATGTTTCTCTTTAGAGGAGATCAAAAGACCGGTTGATCTGTTCATAAAAAAATACCAGAAATCACCAAAAACCTCTTCCAATCTTTCTCATTTGCCTCAAATCGACTCAAAAACCATTATCAGCGCCCTACAAACACTGAACCCCGACTGTGGTTATCAGGAATGGATCACGGTGCTAATGGCACTGAGATCAACGCAGCATGTTAAAGCTTTTGAATGGTTCAATGAGTGGTCATCGAAGGGCACCAAATATCCTGGGCGAACACAGTGTTTGGACAAGTGGGAGAGTTTTAGCCCTTTAGGCGGTATCACGATAAGCACTCTCTACCATTTAGCAAGAGAAACTGGATGGCATCGACCAGGATTTAATAAATCTCAAGGGGAAGGCACTTCCGGTCTTTTGGGAGTCACCACAGCAACCGAGGTAACCATGGAGAAAATTAATTGGATATGGGAGGGCATGCTGGCAAAAGGAAAGGTTCATATGCTCTCTGGTAATGGGGGTAGGGGCAAAACGACCCTGATGCTGGCGATAGCGGCTCTCATTACTCGGGGAGGCAAATTTCCCAATGCGACCAACAGCGTCCAACCGGAACCAGTTATCTACATATCTGGCGAAGACAGCATAGGCGATACACTCCTACCAAGGTTTGTTGCTGGCGATGGGGATCGAAACCTATTCCACGTTACAGAAAGGCCATTGTCTCAGTCTGGCGAGTATTTAACAATTCATGAACACGTAGCTGAACTTCAATCACTTCTGAACCAGTATCAGCCCGCTCTCCTAGTGATTGATCCTGTCACCGCCTTTTGTGGCCGTGGTACAGACAACAACAATGCCACTGACATCAGGGTCATCATGGCTAGACTACAGGAGCTTGCAAGTGCTACTGGCACCGCCATCATGGCCCTCAACCACATGACCAAACCAAGGGGAGATGGTAGAGATAATTCCATGGTGGCACGTGTTCTCGGTAGCGGAGCCTGGGTACATGCCTCACGTCTTGTCTGGGGGGTGATCGAAGAAGAGTCAGGTGCTAGATTTCTAGGCCTTCTCAAGTCCAATCTCGGACCCCTAGAGCACGTCTACCCCTATACCCTTCACCAGAGTCTGGTTGAAGATATTCCAGCTCAAAGTGCCACTATTGGAGCGCGAGCGGAGGGCGAGGCTCTTGCCAATTACATGGACTTTGAAGTCACAAATCATGGCGCAAAGACCACCGAAGCGGAGGTACAGATCAGAGAACTACTAGCAGACGGTCCACGATCAAAACAAGAGGTCATAACTGAGTGTCTCGGTATTGGGGAACGAACCCTCGAACGCGTAGCGAAGGGGCTAGGCGTTAGATCAACCCGTGAAGGTATTCATGGCAAAGCCATGTGGGAGTTGACATGACCTTTGTGTTCCGACAGTTGTTAAGGGGGGGTACGGCGAATGTACTTACGACAAACTAAAAAGAACTGTCGGAAGAACTTCCGCCACACCCCCCCCCAGTGAACTGTCGGAACAACAGACCTGAACTAATCGAATTAGATATAGATCGCCCACCCTCTCTCATCATGGAAGCTATCGATAAATGGACAAAATACAACCTATATCAATGTATATTAGCGTTCTCTTATCCCCCACAATTATCGCTTTTCCCTAGAACTCTCGGTCTTGAGAAGCTAATTGTTCCAAAATAACGCGTCCCATCCGAGCGCTCGACCGGTGGAGTCTATTTTTACCGGCGTTTTCGTGAATGGCTTAGTTCGCATAATACAGGAAATGTAAACAAGCCAAAAAGTCATGGGCCAGAGTTACACTTTTGACTAATTTTTATCACTTATTTGGGCAAGGACTATTTGAGAGATTTTTTTTACTAGCTGTATGTAGACCCCCCCACCCCCTTTTTTATTTAGAAACATACATGAATATCTGTGGCACACAGCGGTGGGGGATTTGAGGTTTTGAAAAGTTACCCTTGACGGTAATTCCTCAGACACTTCGCTCGTACTAGTCCCGATCTCGAGTCTTTCTTCTGGCGGAGACCCCAGGGACGACGTCATCATAAGCCGTGAGTGGGCTGGGTCGTCTGCTGATGTTAGCAGACTGTGTGAAAGTCTCTCTGTATCTGGGGGTAGCCTAACCCCTCAGATTACTGTAAATTAAATTGATCCAGGTTAAATAACAATAACCTGCTTTTTTAATCCCCTTAAAAGGAAACCCCATGCCACAAGTTATCCGCAGCTTATCTGCGCGCCCGTATCTGTTGTTTGTTGCGGCCCTTATCACGGTAACAGCATTACTGCTTGGCACTAATCAGTCTTTTTCTGCTTCTTCTTTAAAGGTTATCTCCCCTAATGGCGGTCAATCCTATGCAGTGGGTCAATCGGTCAATATCAAATGGGCTAAAGGCAATGGTGGTGCCAAGGTTAAGGTCACCCTTATAAAAGGCGGCAAGGGATACCTTGTTATAACAAAGAAAACGGCTAACGATGGCAAATTAACCTGGAAGATCCCCTCAAAGCTAAAAGCGGGGTCTAATTACAAGATCAAGATCCAGTCTTTATCTGATACCAAAGTATCTGATACCAGCAACAAGCCTTTTAAGATCACTAAAGCAAAGAGCACCAAAGCAAAGGACACTAAGACAGCCACCTTTAAGGTTACCCAGCCCAAGCGTGGTAAAAAGTATAAAACCGGCAAGAAGATGGCTATCCGCTGGGTCAAGGGTACCGGTACTTACGTCAAGATCACCCTTTTAAAAGGTAAGACAACAACCACTATCCATAAAAAGACTAAAAACGACGGTAAGCACACCTACACCATCCCTTCTACCATCAAAGCAGGTAAAACCTACAAGGTCAAGATCTGCTCCACTAAAAGCACCAAAAGCTGTGCTACCAGTAAAGCCTTTACCATCAGCAAAGGCACTGCCAGCTCAACTGTGAAGGTCACCTTTCCCAATAAGAAAGAAGAACTTGAGCAAGGCAGTACTCACGTTATCAAGTGGACTAAGGGCAACGGCGGCAAATTCGTCAAGATCCAACTGACCCGGGTGGTTAAAGGCAAAGACAAAGGCTTTCGCACGCTTGCTGGCAAGACTAAGAACGACGGCGTGTTTTCCTGGAAGGTGCCATCGACCAAAGGCTACCCTGTTGGCAGCAAATACAAGATCAAGGTCATGGCCATAGGTAAAACCGGTAAAACCATCAATGATCTAAGTGACAAGACCTTCAGTATCATTAAAGCCTCAGGTGGTGGCAGTAGAGGTGGTGGCAGTACCGGTGGTGGTAATGAAGGTGGTGGTAATGCCGGGGGTGGTAATGCCGGTGGTGGTAATGCCGGTGGTGGTAATGAAGGTGGTGGTAAAGAGGGGGACGGACAAGGGAACGACGGTGTCGGAGCTATTTTGACGGTTACCAGTCCGACGGGCACAAAAACCTATGTAGCACGTGAAACGGTGGTCCTTAAATGGAAAGTCACCGGAACAGTTCCGAAAGGAGCAAATACTGATGCCGGCTGTTTTGTTATATACAAGCCCGATGGGACAGTGGAGGGGCTTGCGTTAGGAAGTCGCGATGCTAAGCAAGGAACCAAGTGGGTAGTATTCGGAAGTGACGAGACCGGGACGTGGGGATTCGACATCTGGGTGAAGCGGCCGGGGGACGGGTGCGACGGTGTACCACTGGCAAAAGCAAGCGGTAATTTTGTGGTGGGCAAAATCCCGGTGAAGAAACCGGCGGAGCCGCCAAAGGCAAAAAAGAAATCTTGTAAGTGGAGCGATTTACGCACCGCCGTGCTAGGTGAAAGGCACGTAAAGGAGCAATATTACACAGGCTCGGGGGTAGAGGCGGAAGATGGCACAAAAACGACGTATCACAACCTGGGGATCACGTATGCGGACAAAAAGTTATGTGGGGCTGGCGCAGCAGCGCAAAGCCTTCCCGTACATACACGCACGTGCTCTGATGGCACCTGGAGCCCACCGCCAACCCTGAACTGCCCGCCGGCGGTTTGCGGAGATGGAAGTGATAAAGGCAACGCGCTGTGTGATGAGGTACAAAGCGAATGCGTTGACAAATTACGGACCGCTCACCACAACGCTTGGAGGGCTTGCACAGACACGATGATGAGTTGTAAATCTTCATGCTACGACATAACAGGAGGCTCTCATATTGATTTGGGCATGTCCGTTGTCGATTGGATAAAGTTGCCGACATATCCCGCATACAACACGTGCAGAATGTCTTGTGTGAATACGGGGTTGGGCTGCATGAACAACATTAAGTTCAACATTAAACAAGCCTTTAATCCATTTGTTTTCGCTGAAGACGCAGCAAAGGCGGCATGTAGTCGCTAACGGTATGCGATCCTGTCACTATTAATAAATTGAGGCCACCCCCCCCTACCCCCCGGTCATCAACCGGCGGGGTAGGGGATTTAAGGAATCCCCAATCGCCTTAGGATGTATATGTAATAACGTCGTACGCCTCCTTTGCGTGTGACTAACCCTTTAAGTCCTCCGTGCAGCCAGCGGTGCCAGTGGGTGACGTACTCCCAGAGGCGATCTTTACTGCCTCTTTGCTCATAAAGCCGGCGGGCACGTTGTACAAGGCGTTGTAGGCTGACAGAAGAAGGGCGCAGCCTTCGCTGTGGGTGGATGGTGTATCCCAGAAAATCAAAGCCGTTGGCAGTTCTGCCGATGAAGCACTTAATCTTGCGGTGTAAGCGCAGTTTAAGATCACAAGTAATGCGATGTATCTGCGCTATGGCCTTTTTAAGATGCCAGCGGGTCTTGGCTAAAACCACAAAGTCATCCATATAGCGGACATAGACAATCCGTTTATCTTGCCCCATTATCTGATCTAAAGGATTAAGGTAAACCCCGCCCAGAATCGGTGACAGACTACCCCCTGCCACCATGGCTTTGCCCCTGTGGGGCTTATCCGGCAGAGCAAGGTAATCACTCACAATGGCCCCAAGATCACCCCCAATACCAGCCTGTCTTAATGAGCCCAGTAATAAGCCATGATTCATAGACTCATAGTAAGAGACCACATCAAAGCGGGCGACATAGGCATATCGATCTACCACCCGGTTAAGATAACGAACCGCCCCTTTAACCCCGCCGTGGCCTTTTAAGTGCTTGCAACGCCGACTGAGAGCAGGCTTTAAATCATGGCGTAAAAGATTAAGGGCTGTTCTTTGGGTTAGCCGGCTTTTAGGACACCACTTGGCAAACCATCGGCCTTCGTCAACCCACAGTCCTTTTAGCACCAGTCGGGCGCCGGCAATTGCCTTTCGGTCCTGATCAATGGAGTATTGATCGGGGTATCCGTTAGCGGTGTTCATGTTGATTCCCTACGCAACAGCGTGTACCTACGCTGATACCTCACTCCAATCTTCTCACCAAATGCTTAAATGTGTGTAGCGCATCGGCATTAGGCAGTCCGATTCCGTGGCACACTGACGGTGCACTGGTGGGCCAAATTGTCCTCGAGGCTCTACCAGGGGAGTGCCAAATTGATGTATCCTTTAAGGACGGAACTTGCTGTAACTGTAGTGTTTTCATGATCAAGCGCGCCCAAGGGCGCGCGTTAGTGATCATGATAATGGCGAATGTACCGCACTCGAAATGCGGCGTACCGCAAGGTACCGTGGGTTCGAATCCCACCCTCTCCGCCATTTAACTGAACCAATCCAGACAAGCTCTGGATGCGGGCCAATGAGCCTATATGACTAAGAACGACTGCCTCTTTTGTGACTCAAATAATGCTGAACTGCTCGAAGAAAACGAGCTTTGCTACAGCCGTAGAGACGGATATCCGGTGACACCTCGACATACGCTGATTATTCCAAAAAGGCATGTAGCGTCTTACTTTGATCTGTACGATCGCGAAGTCAGGGCGATGCACCAAATGTTGATCGAGATGAAAAATAAAATACAGGGATCCGATGAGACCGTTAGCGGGTTTAACATTGGTGTGAACGCTGGCGAGGACGCGGGTCAGTCAATATTTCATGTGCACATGCATTTGATTCCACGGAGAAAAGGGGATATCGACAACCCACAAGGAGGCGTTCGTGGCGTAATCCCCAATAGACGGACCTATACCAGGAAGGTTAAGGGATCGCAGTAATCCGAGGATCTCACACCCTTGGTTGATAGGAAAAAGCCGTGAATGCGAAG
>Ga0209089_10005466_pt1 | contig 10398 bp, 7 predicted proteins | sample ArcticOcean_MG_C_FD_187431 | JGI IMG/M metagenome (GOLD analysis project Ga0209089, IMG submission 187431) | Marine microbial communities from western Arctic Ocean - ArcticOcean_MG_CB2_150 (SPAdes) (version 2) | ecosystem: Environmental > Aquatic > Marine > Oceanic | place: Arctic Ocean: Canada...
AGAAAATAACTAATTTTAAAATTATATTTGTGCCAGTTATTCTATCTCTAGTCAGTGTTAGTTGGTTAGTAACATTCTACAGATGGCATCTTTTGTTAAAAAATTCAAATATTCATGTTCCAATTAAAAATAATTTTATAATATATCTAGCGAGTTTATCATTATCTATTACTCCGGGTCAAATTGGGGAGGTAATTAAATCAGAATTTCTTAAAAAACAATTCAAAATTCCACGTTCAAAAACTTTACCAATTATTTTCATAGAAAAATTTTATGATCTAATGGGAGCTTTAATTGCATCAATAATTGGAGTGTGGTATTTTGAAGGTGGGTTATACTTGATTAGTATTGGAATAGTTTTACTAGCATTAATTTTTGTGCTAATCTTATCACGAAGTATTTTTGAAAGAGTTTTATTATTAATTTGTAAAATAAAGTTTTTTTCAAAATATCAAAAAAATTTTCTTGAATCATATAATGTATTACGTAATTCTTTAAAAACAAAAATTGGCTTAAAATCAGGTATTCTTTCTTTTATTTTTTGGGTCATTCAAGGTTTAGCAGTATATTTTGTATTATTAGCATTAGGAATGAATGAACTAAATTTTCTTATAGCAACATCAGCTAATGCGATTTCTGTTTTAATAGGAGCATTATCGTTTGTACCAGGAGGACTTGGAGTTACTGAAGGAAGTATGGGAGGTCTTTTGGCCCTTCAAGGAATCGAATTTAGTTTTGCATTAATTGCAGGTGTGATAATTAGAATATTTACTTCATGGTATACAGTAATTGTGGGATTTATTGCACTAAAATTTTCTGGCGGTTTTTCCTTAAATGAAGAAAATTAATGTGAGTTTTTATAATAAAATCTTTTAAATGGTGCTTGAAAAGTAATTCGATTTGCTGTAGCCCATTGAAATATTTTTTTCAATCCTTGATCCATAGTAATTTTAGGAGTCCAATTAAGGATGGTTTTTGCTTTTTTATTATTACAGATTAGTCGATTAACGTCATATGGTCATATTACTTCTAATCCAATCAATAGTAGTTTTTAGTCCTTCATTTAATGGAGTTTGAGCTTTAAAACCAAGAACTTGTTCTGCTTTATCATTTGTTAGTACTCGCCTAGATTGCCCTCTAGGTTTTGATTTGTCAAATGTAATATTAGGATCATAATTACAAATTTTCAGAATTTTTTGAGCTAATTCACTTATAGTTACATATTCACCGCTAGATAAATTTACAGGATCAGCTTTACAATATTTTTCAAGTGCTAAAATCATACCTCTTGCAGCATCTTTTGCAAAAAGATATTCACGAATAGGACGTCCGTCACCCCAAATAACGAATGGGTTTGTTTTAGATAATGATTTTAAGATTAATGCTCCAATTACGTGAGAATTTTGTGGATCAATAATTTCTCTAGGACCATATGAATTTGCAGGTCTTACTATAGCAATTTTCATTCCATATTCTTTAGAATATGAAATTGCTTGCAATTCACCTATTCTCTTTGACCAAGAATATGAGGCATGCATTTTAGGAGGATTTGCAATCCATGCATCATCTTCTGAAAAATCTTTTTCTAAATCAGGATATACACATGAACAGCTTGCATACAAAAATTTTTCAACATTTTCATTTTTTGCAGCATCAATGACATTAGCATCTAAAATTAAATTTGGAGTTAATGTACTAGCAGGATATATAGCAGTTCTCCCTAATCCTCCAGTATATGCAGCTAAATGAAAAACATAATCCATTCCTTTAACTGCCTTGATAGCAAATTCTTTATTTGTTAAATCGCCATTAAGAATTTCAATTTTTTTTGAATTAAATTCAGTTGGAATTTTTCTTTTATGTGAAATTAATCTAATATTTGCTGAATCTAGTAATAATTCTGTAAGATGAGAACCAATCATTCCTGTTCCTCCAGTTATTAAGATATTTTTGTTTTCAAACATAGGGTTATTTCTCAATTATTTTAAAATCAGGTAGAGGGATAATAAATTTTCCACCATTTTTGAAAAATTCTTGCTCTCTTTCTCTAAACTCTTCTAGAAAATGCCAAGGTAAAATCAAAAAATAATCAGGTTTTAATGAACGTGATTTTTCTTCTGAAATTATTTCTAAATTAGTACCTATAGTTTTTCTATACCATTTATCTGGATTTCTATCAGCTATTGCATCAATTAAATTGTCATCTAACTCATAATATTGTAAAATTGTATTACCTTTTGTTGAAGCACCATATGCATGAATTTTTTTACCTTTTTTTACTTCATTTTTAATAAAAGACATTGTTTTATTTTTTAATTCATTACATCTTTGAAGGAATTCTTGATAAGGTTGTTCCGTATTTAGATGTAATTTTTTTTCAGAAGATCTTAAATCTAACAAATGTTTTTCTGAATTTTCATCCATTAATTGATTTGCATGTTTAACAAAAACTCTGATACTTCCACCATTAGAATCATTAAGAGATACATCTACAGCCTTCAAACCATGCTTTTTTAGCATATACTCTAGTACTGAAAAATGATAGTATTCAATATGCTCATGTACAATATTATCAAATGCATTTTGAAAAATCATAGTTGGTAAATATTTTAATTCAATTACCCAGACACCATCTTTTGCCAATATATTTACAATGTCAGATACAAATTCATTTGGATCTTCTAAATCATAAAACATTGAAATGCTAGTAATTATTTTTGCTTTTTCATTACTATAATGATTAGTAAATGATTTTGAATTAAAATAGTCAACGATGATATCAGCTCCACATTCTTTTGAAAATTCAGCCATATTCTTTGCTGGATCAATACCAACAGCTCGTAAATTTTTTCCCTGATAATTTTTTAATAAAGTTCCATCATTACAACCAATATCTAAAACAATGTCATTATCATGTAATTCAACTTTTGATATTGCTTGTATAGTAATTTCTTTAAGATTTTCAGTCATGGTTTTATTAATTCCAGATCTGTAAAAGTAACGCTCATACAAAATATCAGAAGGTGTAGAATGACGAAGTTGCACTAAACCACAATCAGGTTCAGTGCATCTAATCAATTCTAATGGAAACTTGTCCAAAGATGGATTGGGATCAGAGTCTCTTGGAGTATATGCTGCAATATGTTGCTGACCTAAAGACATTATCGTAGAAAGTTGAGTTGAGTTACAAATTCTACATGTTGTACGAGGTTTTAAAATCATGATAATCTATATTATAATTATGGTATTTCTAGATCTATAAATTTTTAATTACTCAATTTGTTTTTCATATGAATCAATAGTTTCCTTTAATCCTGATAGTAAATCTATTTTCGGAGTGAATTTTAATTCAGATTTAGCTTTATCTATATTCAACGCTCGCCTTGATGCCCCAATGGGTTTGTCTTTATTCCAAATTATTTCTGCTTTAAAATCCATTAGATCCATTAGAGTATTTACTAACTCAAGAATTGAGGTTTCAATCCCAGTAGCAATATTTAGAGATTCAGATTTATTGGAATTTTCTGCAGTTAAAATAAATGCATCTACCGCATCTTGAACATGAAGAAAATCTCTAGTGGTTGTTGGATTTCCCCATAATTCAATTTTTTTATAATGATTAATTTTAGCATTAAAAATTTTTGATATTAATGAAGGGATAACATTAGAAGAATCTAAATTAAAATTATCTCCGGACCCATAAAGATTGGATAAAATTAATGATGTAGAATTAAAATCATATTCTTTTCTATATGTTATTGATTGCATAATTTGTAGACGTTTTGCAATTCCAAATGATGCACTAATTTCTTCTGGAAATCCTAACCAAATATCTGATTCATTGAAAGGAGGTATCAAATTATGGGGGTATATGTTTACAGTACTAGCTGAAATAATTTTTTCAACATTGGCTTTTCTTGATTCTTCAATTATTGTAGAATCCATAAGGATTGTATTGTAGAAAATTGTACCTGGATGTTCTTTTATGAATCCAATTCCATTACCCATTCCAGCTAAATGAAATACAATATCTACATCTCCTAAGATTTTTTTACAATCTAAATTTTTACGTAAATCACATTCTTTTGATCGCGGAGTAATAATTTTCTTTGTATTTTTCTTTTTTAATAATGAAATTAAATGTGAACCTAAAAAACCTGAAGAACCAGTAACTAAAACATTTTTAGAATCCCAATTCATAATTGAAAAATAGTTATTAAATATTTGAATTTTACTTAATTTAAAATTCAATTGTATCATAAAATACGCATTAAATCCTAAATCTTTTAATTAACTATAATTTTCTATGTTTCATGAGAAAGTTGTTAGAATGTAAAAATAATACATTCTTGGTAACTGGTGGTGCAGGTTTCATTGGTTCAGAAGTAACAAAGCAAATATCTAATTCTGGAGGCAATGTTATTGTTTATGATAATTTTTCATCTGGAAAAAAGACATATTTAAAAAATATTCCCAATGTAAAAATAATTAATGGTGATCTCAAAAATAAATCACTTTTATCAAAAAGTATGAAAAATTGTCAGTATATAATTAATTTAGCAGCATATCCATTTATTCCAGATTCATATCACTACCCACAAGAATTTTTTGATGTAAATACTAATGGTTCATTAAATGTAATACTTGAAGCAAAAAATCACAAAAAAATTAAAAATTTTGTGCATATTTCTACAAGTGAAGTTTATGGAACCTCAAAAATAAATCCGATGAATGAAGATCATCCTACTTTACCCCATTCTACATATGCTGTAAGTAAATTAGCAGCTGATAGAGCTATTTTCACTATCCATAAAGAACATAATTTTCCTGCGGTTATTATTAGACCATTTAATTCCTATGGGCCAAAAATTACACAACCATATATTATTCCTGAAATAATTTTACAGTTACTGCATGGTAATAAAATACTAAAATTGGGAAATATAGAGGCCAGTAGAGATTTTACTTTTGTATCTGATACAGCACGTGGAATTATTAGTTCACTCTTTGTAGATAAAGCAATTGGAGAAACAATAAATCTTGGAAGTGGAAAAACGTATAAAATAAAAGACATTGTAAATGTTGCTAGCTCAATACTTGATACGAAAGTATCTATCAAGATGGATAAAAAGCGAATTAGACCATTTGATGTAAATTTACTAATTTGTGATAACAAAAAAGCTCGAAAATTATTATCGTGGAAACCAGAAGTGAGTTTTAGAGAAGGATTAGAACAAACCATAACGTGGGCAAAAGAAAACCCCATAAATTTTGAAACTCCTTTTGATGGATGGGCAAAACAACGAGAGTAAAGAAATGAATGAAACTAATTTAAACTGACTCTACTGTTACTAGAATATTTTTATTTTCATACATCTTAATCTATAATTAATTTTTTTAAAATATTATATCCCTATTATTGATGGGTAGACTCAATAATCTTTTGATCTTTATTATTTGAAACTTGTTCAATTTTTAATTCTGTTATACTGAGGTTTTCAGGGACGCATTTATAATCACGTGGACGTCTACCATACCAAATTGTTTTGTATCCCCATTTCACAAAATCACTTTCATTTATTGGATTTTTATAACTGTATGTACATTCTTTTTTGGATAAAATAGAATTATTTTCAATGAAAAATTCTTTCCAATCACATTCAAATTTGGATGATTTTATTTCATCTTTATAATCTCGAGTAGTAAGAATGAAAACTTGAAATTTTGCTAGATCTCGCAATATTATATCTGATTCATTCAATTTACATTCATCATTAATGTAAATTAGAAGATTGAAAATTGTATTTTCTAGTAATGTTTTATCTCTTGTTAATCTTAACCAACTTGCCTCCTCAATAGGCCAAATTATGTCTCCTAATTCCGGATCGTGGTGGTCCCATCCTTCTCCTGAATATCCATTATCTCTAAATTTGATTACTTTGTCCAATTCATCCTTCAAAATTGAATCATTACTTCTTGCATATTCTAAAAATTTTTCATAAAATTTAACAAATTCCAAATTATGTGTTTTATTAAAATAGGTTGTTACATATTCTAGAATACCAAGACTTTGTAATGTTAAAAATAACCACGAGTAAAGATAAATTTCTTTTAATTCATCTAATGAGCATGTGTTATTTTCAGTAACCAGATATTCAAATTCTTGAATTCCTCTATTGTGAATTGAAGAATGAACCAACATAATTGGAGATTTAACTACTTTTATTCCGTATTTTTTTCTATATTCAGGAATATTCATGGGTGCATTTGGCAAAACACTACAATGATAAATAAAAATTGCATCGATCTTTGTATGTGCAATATTTTCTAATCCTTGTTTAAACGTCTCCAATGTTTCACCAGGTAATCCCATAATTAGTTCAGTATATGTGGGAATGTTGTTTTCTCTGAAAGTTGATGTTAAATCTCCAAATGAATCAAATTTAATATTTGCACGTTTCATAATATCTAATGTATTTGTATCAAGTGACTGCACTGCTAAAGTAACTGCACCTAGTATTCCTCCTTCTTGTAATTGTTTTGCAATGGGGAGAATTTTTTCAGATGAATTTTTTGCCCATGCTGGACGTATTCTTTCTGGATAATGTGTTTTCAATGCAACTTCTTTTAATTTTCCAGCAATTCGAAAATCTCTTTCCTGAAAAATACCAAAATTTGCATCACAGCAATCAATATAGGGGATTTTATTTTCTCCAAACCATTCGATCTCTTTAAAAATTTTAGATTCTTCCCATTTACGTACTTTAGTAAAAGTTGCACTACCCCAATCACAAAACGTACATTGATACGGGCATCCTCTATTAGTTTCCCAAGCAGCAATCCATTTTAAACCGTCAATTTTATCAACTAAATCCCAGACGGTATTTGTAAGATAGGCTGATGGTAAAGAATCTAAATCATTTATACGATTTTGTGGTGGATTTCTAAATTCTTTGGTTTCTAAACCTTTAACATCAGAATAATTTTTGTCTCCCATGTACGCAGTAAGAAATTCTTCCAAAACAATTTCTCCTTCACCATGAACAATAAAATCAACATAAGGATGATTTTTAAAAAAATCTTCTGAAAAATCAGGTACATGTGCACCACCAAAAACTATTGTACAATTAGGATTAATTTTACGAACTTCGCTTGCAAGGAAATTTGTTATTTCCCAGTTCCAAACATAACAAGAACATAAAAGAATATCAGCATCCTTACACTCCTGAATATATTCATCAACGTTTTCTCTTAGAACACCTGTCTTTTGAAAATCAAAATTTTTGTTTAAAACTTCTTTGGACCGTATGTAGGCAACTAAAGATGATATTCGATATGGAAAATGAATTTGATCACCATATTGGTAGTTAAATTCTGAGGAATAAACTTTTAACACAAAAATATGGAAGAATGTTTAATTATATAGATTTTATTTACAAATAGTCGTTTTTTGTATAAATATCAAATAAAAAACAAAAATTTAATCAAAAATTAGCAAATTAATTTCAAATCTAGTTTTAAAAAATTCCAGAACTATATAGTTATGCTAATACTGTTATAGAAAATGTAAGAATTGATATGTTTGTTTTATCATCTCAATTAATTCTCATTTAAGTAAGAATTTAGATCTTCGTATAGATAATATCATTTATTCAGATTTAATTTTTTACTAATAAAAGATATTAACTAAATTTTCTCAATATGGAAATTAATTTATAATAAAATTCTCTTTACAAGAATCAATAGATCATAGTTGTGAAAAATAAATGGCGTCATGAAGAATATATAATAACCAAACAATCAAAATTATAAGTAATATGAGATTACTTATTACAGGAATTTCAGGAAATGTAGGGAATAAATTATCTAAAAAACTAGAAGAAGAAAAAATTGATTTTATAGGTTTAGACATAGTAAATAATAAAATGAATTCAAAGAAAATTATTTCTAATGATATTACTAAATTGAAAAATCTTTTACAAGAAAAAAAACTCAAGAAAATAGATACTTTAATTCATTTAGCAAGTAAAATCAATTATGAAAATGATGTAACCAAAATTGGTTTAGAAAGTATTGATGTAAACATCAAGGGTACAATAAATTTACTTAACAGTCTCCCAAATTTAAAAAATATGTTATTTGCAAGTAGTTATATGGTTTATGGAATTCCTTTACAAAATCCCATTAAAGAGAATCATAAATTAGAACCACAAAATGTTTATGGAATTAGTAAAGCAATTACAGAAAAATATCTTCAGGTTTTTTGTAAAAGAAAAAAAATTGAACTTGCAATCTTTAGGTTTATGGGAATTTATGGATTTTCTAAAAATTATACTTCTCAAGCAATACCAATTTTTATTAATAAAATTAAAAATAATGAAAAACCAACTATTTTTGGAAACGGGAATCAAAAAAGGAATCATCTTTATGTAGATGATGCAATCGATGCAATAATTACTTGGTTAAAAAATAAAAAAGCAGGAATTTTCAATATAGGAGGAGCAGATACTCCTACAAATTTGGAGTTAATTTCATTAATAAATAAAAAAATGGGTAAAAAAGTTCAGCCTATTTTTGTTAAACAAGAACAACATGATTTTATTGCGGATATATCAAACATGAAAAAGATCTTAAAATTTACACCTAGAATAAAAATTAAAGATGGTATTAATAAAACAGTGGAAAAATTTTAAAAGATGGTATATAAAATTTCTAAAAAAAAAATTCTAATTACTGGAGCAACTGGACAAATAGGCTCTTTTTTAATTGAAAGACTTGTAAAGGAAAATGCAGAAATTTTTGCAGTTGGTAGAAGTAAAAATGAATTAAGAGAGATTCAACCTTTTGTTGAATCTCAAAAAATTAAATTTTTAGAATGTGATATAACAAATGAAAAAAGTATTAAAAAAAATTCAAAATTTTTGAATGATATTGATTTTTTTGTTCATTTAAGCTCGGGTTATAGATTTGATTTATCAAATTCAATGACAAGTAATCACCATACAATTGAACATGATTTGAAAGGTACAATAAAGATTTTGAAAGAGTTTAAAAATTTAGAGGGCATTATATTTGCAAGTAGTATTTCAATTTATGGAAAACCAGAATATTTACCAGTAGATGAAGACTGTTCTGTTAATCCAAATCATTTTTACGGGGTAGGAAAATTTGGAGCTGAAAAAATTTTGCAATCATTTGCTTCAAAAAATAAAATTCCTTTAACAATTCTTAGAATTGCAGCTGTTGTTGGTGAAAGGAACAGATCAAATCAAATTATTCCTATTTGTGTTAATAAAGCTCTTAAAAATGAAACAATTAATGTTAATGAAAAAAGTTCACGGGATTATATTCATATTTTTGATTTAATAGAATTTTTGATTAGAGCAATTAAAAAAAATAAAAATGATATATTGAATATAGGAAGTGGAGAGAAAACATCTGCTGACAAAATTATTAAAAAAATTATTAACCTATCAAATTCAAAAAGTAAAATCACATATTCAAAAAAAACTATAGGTTATGACCTTATATACAATATCTCAAGAGCTGTAAAAAATCTTCATTATAAACCCAAATATTGTATTGAGAAAGGAATTTTAGATGAAATTAACTGGTATAAAAATTCTCAATTTTTGTGAAATTTAGAATCAATTTCTTACAAATAAAAGATATTAATTGGATTTTTGAAAAATAAGTCAATGGTCATAAATGTATTAGCTATTGGAGATGTATCAAATGTGATGAAGTCAATCAGTAAAATAACAAAAAAATCAAAAATTCACATAATTAATTTTCCTAAAGATGGTGCAGGAGAATTCATCTGTGATGATGATGTAGAGTTTTTTTCATCACGGAAGGTTAGAGAACAAGTAGAAAGAATTAATGAAATTAAAGACAATTATGATATTTGTATTACAATGGGAACTGGTGACAGAATAGCATATTTAGCAGATCTTAATTATATTCAATATTTTGTTGGAAGAGATATTGATGCACCCATATTTGTAAAAAATTCTAAAGAACAATGGTTTAAAACTCCACTACATAAATTAAATTTTTTAGAAAGAAAATTTTATCATGATTCTTTTAAAAATGCACTTGAACATGTTGCAGGTCGTTGGGTATATCCATTTTTAAAAAAATTTGATAAAAATGGGATTAGAATGGATATGATGTATGTTGATTCAACAATTTTTTCCGATAGAAAAAAAATGATAAAACAAGAAAAAACAAAATTTACTTTTTTCTGTCCTCAAAGAATGGGAATACCAAAAGGTACCAATTTACTATGGGAAGCACTAAAATTTTGTAAATCAAATTTTGAAATCATACAAGTTAATTGGTTTGATGAATCAAATGATGAAGAATTAAAAATTAAAGATAAATTATTAGGAGAAA
>Ga0209089_10005468_pt1 | contig 10397 bp, 12 predicted proteins | sample ArcticOcean_MG_C_FD_187431 | JGI IMG/M metagenome (GOLD analysis project Ga0209089, IMG submission 187431) | Marine microbial communities from western Arctic Ocean - ArcticOcean_MG_CB2_150 (SPAdes) (version 2) | ecosystem: Environmental > Aquatic > Marine > Oceanic | place: Arctic Ocean: Canada...
GTTCTAAAGTATATTCTTCAGGATGGTCTAAAAAATTACAAAAATATAAACCTGATGACGAAGTGATTAGAAATGATTTAAGACAATTATTAGGAACTGAACATAGACATGGACCTAATGATAGAAATGAAATGTCTCTTACGACAAAAGATGCTTTGATGATTGTTGAAGATTTAAATGAAAATTTTCCCAATCTTGAATATATAGATTTTGCTGGTGGTGAGTTGTTATATCAAAAACAGTTTTTTCCAACACTTGAGAAATTATCATTACATCCAAATGCTAAAAATATTAAGATATCTTTTCATACAAACTTTAATGCAGATTTTAGTGTATCGAAATTGTGTGAAGTTCTAATGCCTTTTCATTCATCTGCGATGATTATATCAGTTGATGCTGGAAGAACTTTTTATTCATATTTTAGGCACGGAGGAACTTGGGATAAACTAAAAGATAATATAAAAGAATTTAAAAAACTCAATGATTATACTGTGGTTGATGTTAGTTGTACAACATCAATTTATCAAATGTTAGATATATATGATGTTTTTGATTCGTTTCTTGAACTAGAATGTAATTTTGATGCATCATTAGTGCAGACTCCTGCCTATCTTGATCCTACATTACCATTTCTTGATTTTAAATATGAGACATTAAATGACCTTGAAAAAACTAGAAATATGATAGAAAAAAGTAAAAGTCGATATGCTAATCCATATGGATCGGAGCAACGGGCCGATAAACATAGAGGTGCTATGTTTTGGTTTGATTATATTGTTGATTATGTAACAAAATTTAAACCAGAATATCGTGAGTTTAATAGATGGTTGATATATCGTAAAAAATCAGATGAAATATGGGGTCAGAACTTCAATGATTATTTTAAAAATTATCAAATTGAAGACGGTGAATTGGTGCGTGTGCGATGAGTTTGCCCTGTTTTTATTCTGTATCAGCAATTAATTATAAAAATCAATTTTGTTCTGTATGTCCTAGACAAAGTGGTCATTTAAGTTACGAATATCTCCCATCGAAAATATTTAATGATATAGGTTTTGTCAATACTAGAAAGTTGTTGCAACAAGGTATGTGGCCTACTGGTTGTGATTTATGCGAAGAGATGGAGAAGCAACAAAATAAAAGTATGAGGTTTGATTATCCATATCCAGATAATGATTATATGCAAAATGGTATTGTTGATAATAATGGACTAAGGCATGTAGAATTTCGTTTTAGTAATGCGTGTAATATGGCATGTTTACATTGCAGTAGTGTATATTCTAGTGAATGGGAACGAAAGATAAAAACATATGAACCAGATGATTTAGATTACAAATATGATTTAAGACAATTGACGGACATGGAACATAAAACACATGTAAATGAAAAATTAAAAATAAAATTGACCCCTTCAATGATAAAAGAGATTTGTGATGATCTTAAAGATTTTAAAAATTTATCATATATTGATGTTGCAGGAGGAGAGCCATTAGTTCAAAAACAGTTTTTTCTGTTTCTTGAAAATATTATTAAGCATCCAAACATCAGTAATATGAAATTAAAATTTCATACAAATTTTAATGTTGATTTTGACCTTAAAAAGTTATGTTTATATTTCAAAGAGTTTGATAGAGTGAAAATGACAATATCTGTAGATGCTGGAAAAAATATTTACTCTTATTTTCGTGACGGAAATTGGGATGTTCTTAGAAATAATATTGCAAAATTTAGAGAAGCGGACAAAAAAACAAAAATATTTGTTACGTGTACCACATCTGCATTTCAAATGCTAGACATCTATGACATTTTCGAATCATTTTTAACATTGGATGTTGATGAGATACGTTCTTCTATAGTACAAACACCAAGATATTTAAATCCTCGTGTATTGAAACATGAATTTGAAGATGTTATAATGAAAGAAATAGAACGTACATATGAATTGGAATTAACATCAACTGCACATAAAGCATTAACTACAATTAAAGATTATTTTGTGAATTGTGATTATGATGACAAAAATTATGAAGCATTTTTGAATTATATAGATAAAACACAAACACTTTTTAATAAAAATTTTAACAAGTATTATAAATTATTTAAATATGAAACTGAGCAAATACGATTTCACAAAAATACCTTGGAATAAAATTGAACGAGTCGGCACATGGAAAATGCTTGAATCAGATTTGTTTACAGTATCGTGGTTGTTAGGAAGATTTTGCAACTATAGATGTTCATATTGTTGGCCATATGCGAGAAGTAATACTAAAGACCATCGTCCTGTGGATGTGTGTCTCAAGACAATTGACGAAATTAAGCGACAGGCCAGACAAAGAAATTTTAATTCTTTTCATTTTAGTCTATCTGGAGGTGAGCCTACATTTCACCCTGCATATTTGGACATACTTGAATATCTTGCTGATGATGTAAAGAATACAAATTATACTTCTATACACATGACTTCAAATTGTTCTCGTCCTATGAAATGGTTTGAACGATATGTTAAATCAGCATCTAAGTTTTCAAGAGCATCTATTACTGCATCATTTCATCGTGAATATATTACTCAAGATAAATTTGAAGATTTTGCAGATAAACTTGAGTTTTGCCAACGTAATGGTGTAAGGGTGACAATCAATTCTGTAATGGTGCCAGAGAATTTTGATGAAATATATAAAAACTTATTATATTTTTATGAGCGAGGCATAAATGTAACACTTAAACCTCAAAGTGATCCTACTGCATCATTTGTTGTTGATGGATATACAAAAGAACAGATGCGGGTGCTACATAATGGTATGCCTCAGATTACAAATATGGAGGTTAAATCAAAAAAACTCAAAAATATTCGTCAAGAATTTGAAATTGTTATGAATGATGATGAAGGAAAAGAATGGTATCTTGACCAAGCTGAAAGATTCAACGCATTCAATTTTAATAACTTCAAAGGATGGATTTGTTCAACTGGTTATCGTAGTATTATTATCCGTGAGCCTGATGGGAGCATTAAGAGGGCGTATTCTTGTGGAGATGTCCCTCTCGGCAACATAGAAACCGGATTTAAATTATTTGATGAGCCTAAACTATGCATAACTGATGCATGTGTAAGTTCAGCAGATAGTAAAATACCTAAGAAAAAACCAAGTTGCGAATTACCATTATGGAAATAGATAACAAGGTATTTTGTGCCCTACCGTTTACGTATCTATACGTAGATTCTCTTAATGAATATAAATTGTGCAGTGATGCTCGTTTAAGTTCACACATCAATACGAATGACATGTCAATTTTAGAATATTTTAATTCAGATTATATGAACGAAATGAGATTTGATATGTTGAGAGGTGAATTGACTGAAAAAATTAAAGGGACATGTATTAGATGTATTGAACGTGAAGAATTAGGGTCATGGGCTAGAAGAGAAAAAAAAATAGACCGTGAAGTTATAACAAATTTTAAGAAAAATTTATCAATTATTCCAACCTCTAATACGATTAAATTAAAATTTGGTAATCTTTGCAATTTAAAATGTTTAACTTGCGGCCCATATTCTTCTTCAAGATGGGCACATGAGATAAACACTAAACGAGAATTAAATGTATATAAGGAATTAAAAGACCAAATAAGTTCTGCTAGTTTTAAAAAATATGGAAAATTATATCAAGAAAGTTTTGATTATGAATTCTCTTTGGATATGTCGAGATTGGAGTATAATTTTAATGAAAAATTTTATTCTGAATTAGATATATTATTGAAACATGTAAGAAGAATTATAATTTCTGGCGGAGAGCCTTTTTTAAATGAGAATTTTTATGAATTTATTCATTGGCTAATATCACATAAACATTCTGAAAAACTTGATTTGATTGTATTTTCAAATATGACAAAACTGCCAAAAAATTATAAATTATTTTACGATAAATTTAAATCATTTAATATCAATATCTCAATTGATGGTGTGGGTAAAAAAGATGAATATATCAGGAGAGGAACGATATTTGAAGAAAAAAATAAAAATATACATCAACTGAACAAATATTTCAATTTAGAATTTTGTGCAACACTTTCAATATTGAATGTAGGTTACCAAACAGAATTGATAAATTATTGTAACACATTTCATAAGTATCCTAGTTTTTTTAATGTTTTAGTCGAGCCTTTTTATCTTCAAATAAATAATTTGCCGGATGATATTATTGAAATTTACAGAGAAAAAAAACAAGAACACAGATTATTTAAATCTCCATTACGAGAAATAGAGCATTTTAATTTAGGAATAAAATATATGAAAAAATATGATAAAATACACAATACTAATCTGTTAGATGAATGGCCAGAATTTGAGAAATATTATGACTAGACCCTCCAAAGATAATACATTCTGTTATTACCCATTCTATGCCCTGGTCTTTAAGATATTTTCTAAGGACAATTTAAGTGCGGTGGCACCTTGTTGTATGATGCATGATACTTCTAACCCGAATACTGGTCAAGTTAATTCAATTTTAACCGAAGAAGAGTTGAAAGGTCTCTCGCCTTATGATATATTTCATCATAAAAAATTTGACGAATTGAGAAAAAATCTTTTAAATAATAAACGTCATCCTAAATGTAGTACGTGCTGGAATTTGGAAGATAAAGGAATAATGTCTCATAGATTATATACACGATGGCAATTTCCAGAAGAATTTAAAACAGAGTTAAAAGAAATAGATATTTCACTTTCCAATAAATGTAATCTTGCTTGTAGAATGTGTAGTGTGGGTTCTTCTCATCAATTAGCTGAAGATATCGATAAAATGAAAAAACTAGGAACTCTTCATTTATCTAAAGGGGTGTGGGGTTCACCTTATAATTCAACACACATTAAAGATAATTATTTAATTAAGTGGATTTATAATAATACGGATAAAATAAAAGTATTTAAAGCATCTGGTGGAGAACCCTTATATGATAATAATATTTTAAATTTATTGAGAAAATTTGCAAAAGACGGAAATAGTAAAGACACGGAATTAGTTCTCCATACAAATGCTATGTTGATTACAGATGATATTATAAAGTTGATGAATAAGTTTAAACTGCAAAGACCTTCAATTAGTATTGATGGGGTTGATAGTACATATAATTATATACGACACAAATCAGATTTTCTAACATTGGAAAATACATTAAAACACTGGCTTAAACATTCTACAAATGTGTATGCGTTAAATGTGAACCTGGTTCTGGATGCTTTGAATTTGGGCAATGTAGTTGATTTTTTAGAATGGACTGCATTAATGTTTCACAATAAGATTAGATGTAATATTTTTATTTCTGAAGTAAGGCCTCGTGGCAGAGGAATTGATATTATAAATTTACCAATTACCTATTTAGAAACAATACAAAAAAATATTATAGAATACAGAGATGAATTTGAAACATTTAGAACAAAAAAATATGAATATATGCATTCAAGCAAATATTTTCATTATGAAGTTGACAAATGCTTGTCGTTGATCGAATATGCAATAACGAATAATGTGGGTGATATTTCTAGTGTATATACTGAAATAATATTATTAGATGAAACGAGAAACCAAAGTTATAAAAATTATTTAAATCCTTCTTTAGTTTCCATCTTAGAAAATTATGAACGACAAATCAATCGATAATATTATACAAGATTATACATTAAGAGAATTGCAAATATTTTCTTCAAGAATATTATTTAATCATGAAGCGACAAATAATTTTATAAAACAATTTAAAGCGGACCATGATAGCCATCAATTTTATAAAAACGTAATTAAATGGTATATAGAAAAATATCAAAAATTTCCTGATGTATAATTATACTGACATATCACATGTACATTTTGAACCTACCCAAAGGTGTCAGGCATTGTGTCCAATGTGTGACCGAACAAACAATCCACATATAAAAAATGCTGAAATTTCGGTTGGTCAATTCAAACAAATTATAGATTCAAATTTTGCAAAGCAACTGAACAGTTTTCTCATGTGCGGAAATCATGGTGATCCTATGATTGCGAAAGATGCACTTGACATGTATGAATGGTTGCGCTATAATAATAAAGAATTATATCTTCATATGACAACTAATGGAGGAGGACGAACAGACGATTGGTGGAGAGAAATTGCAAAAGTGTTTGGAAATTATGGTAAAGTTACTTTTTCGGTAGATGGTTTAGAAGACACAAATCATTTATATCGAGTTAATGTGAGTTGGGACCGAGTGGAAAATTCTATGGATGTGTTTACTCAAGCAGGCGGAAAAGGTCTTTGGGTGTTTCTTATATTTGAACATAATGAACATCAAGTCGAAGAAGCAGAACGAATGGCTAAATTGTTCGGATTAGAATTTATTAAGAAAAAAACTGGACGGTGGGTTCAGTCCTATAAAGGTAATAAGATTGAAAAAAAGAAAACTATTAAAGGAAATGAAATAAAACCTCCAATTAATAAACTATATCAAAACAAGAGTGTAAATGAATATGATAAATTAATTAAATCTCATGGGTCTTTTCAAGGATATTTAGATACTGCAAATATAAGATGTAAATCTATAGATACAAAGGAGATTTATATTTCAGCAGAAGGGTTGGTTACTCCTTGTTGTTGGACTGCTGGAAGATTGTATAAGGCATATGAACAAATAGGGGAGAATCAAATGTGGTCTTATATTGATGATATTAAAAATATTAATGCCTTACATAAACCCTTAAATGAAATTATAGATGGAAAGTTTTTCAAAAAAATTGAACAGTCTTGGAATTTACCTTCTTGTTCTCAAGGAAAATCAAAAGTATGTGCGGAAAAATGCGGAGCAGGTTTTGACGCATTTGGAGACCAATGGAAATAAAAATTAATTGTCTTAAATGGGGCACAAAATATGATTTTGACTATGTTAATAGAACGTATGGTGGATTGTTAAAATATTGTCAGGTACCTTTTCATTTTGTGTGTTATACTGATGATGCTGAAGGCATTTCATCTAAAATTGAAGTGAGAGACATTGAAGAGTTGAGACCTTATGATACAAAAATGGTGTTTACTTATGAAAAATTGATGTTGATAGACAAGAATGAATATGATAAAAATTTTTGGATAGATTTAGATGTGTTGGTGCATAAAGATGTGACAGAATTGATAACGAGAAAGCATCACAATATTACATTTATTTGGAATTATTGGAATGATTATGAACGTATGAGTTTGTTTAATTATGGTAGGGGGGTTTCATGTCATACTAATTCTTCATTTGTTGCATGGGATAAAGGAACTGCATCTTGGTTGTTAGAATATACTCATAAAAACTGGGAAAAGATTCAATGGACTTATAAGAGTTTAGATAAGTATTTGTTCTATCAACATCATAGAAAAGGTAAATTAAATTTGTGGGAGGATGGTTTGTTTTCAAATTTTAATAAAGAGGGGTATTTGTTAAAAAATAAAATAACTTTATTTAATACATCACATCTTTACAATAATAAAAATATGCGAGATATAAAACATTATGAATTGCACGAATCTTCTGCGGCAGAGGTATGGAAAAGTTATTCGATTGGGTTGTAGAACATGATAAAATATCGGTATTATGCTGCCCCAATTTTAGGGTGATTAATATAATAAAAAAACTAGGCATAGGTGTAGATAATATTAATTATGATATTAATTTTAAGGATATGCCAAATGTGATTTGTGTTGATTTTGTATTTGATAGTGTAAAATTGTATGATTGTGTTTTACATTATAATTGTGAAAAAACGTATCCTGTGGGAAAAATGCATAAAGGAATTTTCATTTTAAGAGGAGACGATAAAGAACATAATGGAGATTGTAATCCAATCACATCATGTGAAAAATTAATTGAAGATAATGAATTAACAGAAATTTATAACACGCATGTAAATAAAAACAAAAATTATAATCATTATTATGTTTATGGAACAAATTACTGAATATAGAAATTGTACTAATGAAATTAGAAATTGTACTAATAAAATTAAAGAGACCCCATATTATTGGGTTGGTATGTGGGTTAAAAATAATATATTTTCTTATGCAAATAGTTTTGAAGATTCAATTGCTCAGGGGCAATACGATTCTAAAATGTGGATGTGTAATGAATTGAAAAAAATAAATTTGGAAATGTATTATCCTCTTCATATTGATATTGTAGGTTCATGGTTTGGATTTCCTTTGATTGAGATGATATCAAAAATTTTTAAAATAAAACAAATAGATTTATATGATATTGATGAGAATTGTCATAGGGTGGCTGCACAATATATTGGTCATTTTGAAATGAATTTTAGAATTGTGCAATTTGGAGATTTTTTTGATAGAAAAGACTTGAAAAGAAGACACGTAATTATTAATACTTCTTCTGAACATATGCCTGATATTGTTTCTATGAAAAAGTATTATAAAGATTATCCAACGACACCTTTATTAGTTATACAATCAAATAATTATCATGATATAGATGACCATATTAATTGTGTAAATGATGAAAATGAATTAATTATAAAGAATGAAATAAAAGAAGTTTATTTTAAAGGAAAATTATCGTTGCCTTTGTATGATAGATATATGGTGATAGGAAGATGGTAACTGTAGTATTAGTATGTACAGGAAACAAATATGATGAATGGTATGTTGATAATGTTCTTTATATGATATGCAAACATGGTAAATTAGAATATGATAGAGTGCATATTATTAGAGATGGGGAAGGAAGCGTTTATGATAAATTGCAAATGTTTAAAGAGTGTGCGAAGGATGAACATTATTTATATTTTGATTTAGATGTTGTTATTAAAGGACCTATAACCAGATTGGTTAAAGACGATTTTACATTGCTACATGCATGGTGGAGAAGGCCTGCACATACACCATTAAATTCTTCAATTATGTCATGGTGGGGAGATAATTCTCATATCTATGATGAATTTTACGAAGATGAAGATTATAATAGGGTAAGATATTATAGAGGAATTGATGAATTTATTCATAAAAATATTGACCATAAATTATATGACAAAGTTTGTTGGTCTTTTCCGTTTTATACTGAGGAAATGTTTTATCCTGTCTGTTTATTTAATCATGGTTTTTCAAATATGATTCATAAGGCACCATGGACACAAAAATACATATTACAAGAGGATTTTTTACAGAAGATGAATGTTTTGATTTGATTTTAAAATATCGTAATAATTTAAAATGGGCAACTACACTTGGAGGATTTAATCCTTATGACTCTGAAATTAGAATTACTAAAAATAAACTGTGGAAAAATGATACAGACTTAGAAAATAAATTTCAAAGAACTCCTTTGATTTTTCAATTTAGTGAATATGCAAAAGGACACTTTTACACTTGGCATACTGATTATAATACTAATGATTCTAAATTTAAAAGATTGAAAACAGGTATTGTGTTGTTAAATAATGAGTTTGAAGGTGGAGAATTTGAATTGGAACATTATGGAATATGTGATTTAGGAATAGGAGATTGTTTATGGTTTGATGCGAGATTAATGCATCAGGTTAAACCTATAACAGATGGAATAAGATATTCATTAGTGATATGGCAATCAAACAAGTAAAAATATTTGCAGTTAGAATTGGAGAAAAATTCGGGCAAGATGTGGAAGATTATATCGAATCTAAACTTCCTAATGTGACTTGGATTCGTGATGAATTGCCAAGTGTTAGACTGCAATGGAATAAAATGAGTGTAATGAACATGAACATTGATGAACCTGTAGTTGTTATTGATATAGATTTAGAGTTTATTAATGATTATATGGATGCAATTAATTATCCAATTAAACGCGGAGAATTTTTAGCCGCAAAATCTTGGTGGAGAGATTCTTCGAGAAATGATGTTGAATATTCTGTCAATGGGGGATTTTTTAAATATTATCCGAAAGATTGTAAATATATTTATGATAAATTTATGAATAATAAAGTTTATTGGCAAAGATATTATATTCAACATGGAATAACTGTAGGTCCTGTTAATGGAGAACAATATTTTGTAGAAGATTCGGTAAAGGAGAAATTAAAACTTAAATTTTTACCAGAAACATGGTTTACTAAAAGTGTTAACAGTCCTACAAAAGATTGGTGGGCTAGAATGAATTCTCTTTATCCTGGTGATTGGTTATATCTTGATGGATATAATCCTGATATTAAGATTATTCATAAAATGTTTGGGGGGAATTATTCGGTTTTACCTTCTTCAGGAGATTCAGTATCTAATAACTCTTGATAGGCTGCACATACTTCACATACTGATTTTGCTTTTCTAATTTTAGACCGGAGTTCTCTAATTTCTGAGTTTTGAACTATTTCTTGTTCAAAAATATCTAATTTAAATTT
>Ga0209089_10005469_pt1 | contig 10397 bp, 8 predicted proteins | sample ArcticOcean_MG_C_FD_187431 | JGI IMG/M metagenome (GOLD analysis project Ga0209089, IMG submission 187431) | Marine microbial communities from western Arctic Ocean - ArcticOcean_MG_CB2_150 (SPAdes) (version 2) | ecosystem: Environmental > Aquatic > Marine > Oceanic | place: Arctic Ocean: Canada...
CGGTGTTGCTCGGTTTTTTCTCCGCGTTGCGGATGTGGCGCTGATTCCACGGCGTGCTGCCATCGGCAATCCAGTCGTGGCAGGTAAGCGTGACGGGATTGGCCGAAGGCGCGGGGTGGCCTATGTAAATGGCGGTGGGCTGGCCGAAGGTGGGCACGAGTTCCTGCCACCACGCCTCGTAAAACTTGGCCAAGCGCGAGACCACTGCCGGATGCTGCTTGGCCAAGTTGGTCTTCTGCCCGGGATCGGCGTTAATTTCGAACAGTTCCTTGCCGTTGACCAGTCGCCATTGGTCGGTCATTACCGCGCTCTTGCGCCACTTGATCGGATCGCGCACGCGCTGCGAGTCGGTGACCAGAATCCGGTCAGGCCACGTTTCCTCCTGCCGCCCCTCGATGAGCGGGCGGATGTTCACGCCGTCGAATTTGACGCCCTTAGGCGTAGGTACGTTGCAGTAGTCAATCAGGGTCGGCACAATATCCACATAGGAGGTAATCATGTCCACATCCCGCCCCTTAGTCAGGCCGCCCTTCGGCCAGTGGATGAAGAACGGCACGCGATGGCCACCATCATACTCGCTACCTTTTTTTCCACGCATGCCGTTGTTGTGAATGTGTGCACCACTGGAGGTGCCGTTGTCCGTGGTGAAAATGAAAATGGTGTTGTCGGTCAGGCCTTCCTCCTTGAGAAACGCGCGCATCGCACCGACGTTGTCATCAATGTTGGAAATCATGCCAAAAAAGTTGGCAACGTTCACACCCTGCTTGGCATACGGCGCGCTGGATTTCACCGGCGCATGCATCGGGCCGTGCGGCGCGTTGGTGCATAGGTACACGAAGAACGGCTTGTCGCCGTCCTTCACCTTCTTGATGAAGCGCTTGGCGTAATCGAAAAAGACATCGGTACAAAAACCCTTGACCGGCATCGGCTTACCATTGTGAAAATAGGAACCATCAAAATAGGCGTTGTCCCAGTAATCGGGCGTCTGTCCCACCCCGCCTCCGCCATGCCGCAGCACCTCCTGAAAGCCGCGGTCCTCCGGGCGATAAGGAAAATTATCGCCCAAGTGCCACTTGCCGAACATGGCGGTATGATAGCCACCATCGCTCATGATCTGGCCAATGGTCACCTCATTATCGCGCAACATCGAGCGTCCCATGATGGTGTGCCACACGCCGGTGCGATTGGTCCAATGCCCAGTGATCAAAGCCGCCCGGGTCGGTGAACATGTCGGCGCCACATGGTAATCAGTAAGCCGCACACTCTCCGAATGCAGTTTGTCGAGATGCGGTGTATTGAGCACCGGGTTCCCGTGACACGACAAGTCGCCGTAGCCCTGGTCATCCGTGATGACGAGAACGACATTTGGCCGCTTCGCCGCTTGGGCGGAAATAGCGAAGATCAGGACGACAACAATTGAGGAAAGAAACTTTTTCATTAATAGCGGGCCCTCAAAGCAAACCACGAAATGCTCATTGCATCAACCTCAACTCTCGAAAGTTAATGCAGGAATTTAGCCCCTTTAGGGTTGTGCAGATCTGCGGTTGACCAATATTGTTGCCCATCTATTTGAGAATGGAATCTGGCTGGGTGAAGAGCAATTATCTTCAACGTGTTGGTTTGTTGATCAATCTCGTCGGCATTTTTTTTGTCGCTTGGCCAGCGGGGACCGCCGAGAGCAAGCCCGATGGGGCTCCGATCGATTGGGCCAAAGCTCGTGAGTGGTGGTCGTTTCAGTCACCGAGCAAGGCCGAGTTGCCAAAAATCAGCCAAGCCACCTGGCCAAGCCGTCGCATAGACCATTTCATCCTGGCCAAGTTGGAGACCAAAAAACTTACCCCCTCACCTGCCGCAGCCAAGCGCACTATGGCACGACGACTTTTTCTCGACCTCACCGGCTTGCCACCGACACCCGAAATAATAGAGACATTTCTCGGCGACGAAACGAACCGCGCTTATGAAAAGCTCGTCGAGAAACTGATGCAGCGCACGGCTTTCGGCGAACGCTTGGCCAGCATGTGGCTCAACATCTCCCGCTATGCCGAAGACCAGGCACACCAAGTCGGCGCCAACACCGCATTTTTTTATCCGAATGCCTACAAATATCGCGAGTGGATCATCAACGCCTTCAACAACGATCTGCCGTACGACGATTTCATTCGCAAACAACTGGCAGCCGATCTGCAGGAAAACAAATCGATCGCAGACTTGCCTGCCCTTGGCTTCATCGGGCTTGGGCATAAATACTACGATCGCAATCGCCTTGCAGTGAAAGCCGAAGAATGGTCGGAACAAGTCGACACACTCACCCGTGCTTTCCTCGGGCTCACGGTCGCCTGCGCCCAATGCCACGATCATAAATACGATCCTGTAACCCAGAAGGACTACTATGCCTTGGCCGGTGTATTCGCCAGTATCGATCTCGTTGACCGAATGGAAGATGGCAGCGAAATCAAAAAAAAACCCAGCGCCAATAAGAAACGGACCGGCACCATTCACATAGTTCGTGATACAAAACCCAAGGATCTTCACGTGTTTCTTCGTGGAAATACCGAAACAAAAGGGGATCTGGTAAAGCGACGATTTCTGAAGGTACTTGCCCAAAACGAATCAAAGTCGTTTACACAAGGCAGCGGCCGCCTCGAACTTGCGGAGGCGATCGCTGATCCCAACAACCCACTGACTGCCCGGGTAATTGTCAATCGTGTCTGGTCGCTTTTCTTTGGCCGCGGCCTCGTTGTCACGCCTAGCAATTTTGGTCAGTTAGGCTCACTACCGAGCCATTCGGAACTACTGGACGATCTGGCAGTGCGATTCATGGAGAACAATTGGTCGATTAAATGGCTCGTTCGGGAACTGGTGCTTTCCTCAACATACCAACAAAGTTCACAAGTGATTTCTCGAAATGAACTGATCGACCCAGCAAATATGTACCTTTGGAGAATGAATCGGCGACGACTCAGCGTCGAGCAATGGCGCGATTCAATCCTTGCTGCATCCAACAGCCTCGATCGCCGCGGCGGCGAGTCGCTTGAATTGACCGATGTAAAAAATATCCACCGAACCGTTTATGGACGTGTCAGCCGAAAAAAGCTTAGCGATATACTGATGCAGTTCGATTACCCTGATCCCAACGTCCACTCAGCCAAACGTTCTGAAACCACAACCGCGCTTCAAAAGCTGTTTATGATAAACAGCAACTTCATGGTCGAACAAGCCAAGCGTTTGGCCAAGCGGATCACCCTCGGCTCAACGATGACGGATTTGACCAATATCCAAAGGACTTATGCCATACTCTACAATCGCGAACCCACACACGAGGAGATCAACCTCGCGCTCTCCTTTCTCCGCCTGCCAGTGGAAGGTAAACTCACGCGTTGGGAGCAATACTCCCATGCACTGCTTGCTGCCAGCGAGATGATGTTCATTGATTGATATTAGCACTGTTCAGACTTCTTCCATTCTCCTCCAAAACGCCCATAAAAACCCATATAAGCACTATTATAAAGGGATTTATCATATCCTATTGCTTCCCGTAGAATCCCTTAAAATCCTGATATAACCCCTTAAATGTGTGATCATATCACACTTGACGAATCGGCAATTCTCGCTACATTGAGGTTAACGATGAACATCAATGAATGGAAGGTAAACGGGAAAAAGCGTTGGGTTGTTGATGGCAAGTTCAACGGCAAACGGAGGCGCGAACAGTTCAGAACCAAGGCCCAGGCAGAGGCATGGGTGAAGGCTGAAGATAAGGACACCTCAAGCGCGGCTTGGTGGCTTGACCTCTCCAACGGTGACCGTGTTGATGTCATGGCTGCACTCAACCGAGCCAAGGAGGATGGCTTCAGCCTGCTGTCCGCTGTCGAGACTCATTCGGTTCGTTCACGAGGAAAGACATTCCTCAGGAAGATGACCCTCAAGGAAGCGATTGGCAGCACTGGGAAGGACAACCGGTGGAAGAACGACCCCAATGAACAGACCTTTCACGGCTTTCTGGGCGACAAGCTACTGACCAACCTCAGCGTCGGCAGCCTGAACACCCTGCGGTGCGGCCTTGAGAACTTCATGCGCTTTGCTAACCCTGATCTTCAGTGCAACGCTGTGTCGCCTGAGTTGGTCAAGAGCTGGCTGCTGGTTGGCGGCGACAAAGAAAAGCACTGGGAACCGTGCACGCAAAAGCATTACAGCGGACACGTCAGAAACCTGTTCAACTGGTTAATCCGGCAAGACGTAGTGATGGAGAACCCAGTGATGAGGCTGGAGAAGATCAACCTTGATCCGTTTGACCCATACGTACTCACGATTGATGAGTGCAGGAAGACTCTGAATCTTTGCCGCGAGAAGCATCCAGAGGTGCTTCCCCTGCTGACCTTGAACCTTTTCTGCGGCATCAGGCCGTCCGAGACGCGACGGCTGAAGAGCGGCAAAGGCCGTGGCTGCAATTTTGATTGGGAGGACAACGAGGTCGTGTTCAAGGCCAAGCAGACCAAGACCAAGATGCGGCGGTTCGTTGAGATGAGCGACAACTGCTTGGATTGGCTCAACCTTCAGGAACTGAGCCTTCCCATCACGAATGCCAACCACAAGTGGCACTGGTTCTTGCAGGATGCGAAGAAAGCACTTGAGTATGAGGCGTGGCCGCACGACTGCAGCAGGCACTCATTTTGCAGCTATGGCCTGCGCCAATCTGGCAATGCAGGCAAGATTGCGCTTCAGGCGGGCCACACTGAGCAAGTCATGTTTCGCCACTATCTGAAGCTGGTCAACAAGGCCGACGCCGAGAAGTTCTGGAACATATTTCCCGAGAAACTGGCGGCATAGACGCAGATTTATTGTCTTGCAAAACCCACAGAAGACGATAGTTTCGCGGCGATGAAGGCTCTAATTACATTTATAGCAATTGCGGCGGTTTCGGTTACGGGTGCGGGATTCTACTACGTCAGTAGCAACTCGGCCAAAGCCGAATCCGAGTGTTCAGCTTCCAAAGGGGAGTGTTCAGCTTCCAAAGGGGAGTGCGACGAGAAAGCCACTTGCGATGAAGGTACAAAACCCGACTGTGGCGCTAAGCCAGATTGCACCGACCAAAAGAAGGCTGAAGACCAGAATCCGACTTGATTAACGCTTTCGCCGTTAAAGGCAAAAAAACAAGGCCCACAGTTGACCACTGTGGGCTTTTTGTTTCTTTCAAGGGTATAAGGACTCCGGGGCATAAACGCCACGGATCGCGCAATGTTTTCCTACAAGGACAAAACCGCATGGTTGCTGCTCATCCTTGCTGCAATTGGTGCGGTTGTTTGTTATCAGCTTGGCATCTAAAAGAAAACCCCGCTGATGGTGTGCGCTTTTGGGCTGCGGGTAGCCTGTCATCTTCGAATCCAGTCTCATAGCGTCGAAATGTCTTCTTGAAGATTTCATGACGCCTTGCCTCATCCACGAGTAAATGGTTTATTTTTATTTGTTTCTTGTCTCTCATAACTTCAAAAATCATTACCCAACCGAAGTTGACGAGGACTCTTCCAAACCGTTAACCACTATGAAGCGTCAGTAACCAACTGACTAAACAAACTTCGCATCTTTAGCGGTGTAGTCAAAAACCCCGCCAACCGAAGCTGACGAGGTTCCCAACTATGAAAAAATGAACTACTCAGTGGAATCTGACAGGCGTTGATCTTCCACGTTCAAAAAAAAACCGCACCAGCGGCAAGCCAGTGCGAATGTATCATGAAGTCGACTGTCAGAAACAATGCCTGAGTGCTCAAGGTTAGCCAACGTTGGTTGAAGGTGGTGTGATTTAAACAACCAACGGTTAACTCAAGAGTACCAATTGTTACCCATTGTAACATTCAACATTCACCATTTTAAAACAGGCTTCAAATTCGCTCTTAGAAGCGCTTAAAAAAACCTGGAGGCAAGCTTTCCTTTGCGCAGGCCAATTGTCTCTCCTAGGGGCACTCTGGTGCCTGGAATAGGCAACTGCTATTGAAACCATCATCGACCTCTGGGCACCACACTGCCAAGCCTGCTGCTGACCCCAAGTCCAAGTCACATTGGGTCACCACGGATCAGAGCTATGCAGGCACTGGTAGTGCCGAGCTAACCAACTGGGCGCGTGCCGTGTGCCTTCTCAGCACCACCAAGGACGAGGGTCACTTCCGGTTGATCTTGGCCAAGCGTGGCAAGCGTGCGGGAGCGACCAGCCTTGAGGGTGACCGCACCAACGTCATCCACCTGAAGCACAGCGACGACGGTATCCTGTGGGAACAGACGCCATTGCCGGTGGTGATGGAAAAGGCCAAGAAAGAGCCGAAGGCCAAGGCAAAGGCCGCACCCAAGAAGCCAACCAAGAAGCAAATCGCCAAGGCACGGAGCAAGGCTTCATCGAAGCAAATCGAGGACTTGGATGGCTTAATCGCACGGATAACTGAGCCAATGAGCAAATCACAGATTTACAAGCTGGCTGAAGACAATGGTCACGGTTCGTCTTATTTGCTCCGAAAGAATTGGAGTCAGATTGAGGCGCGTTTGCTCAAAAACAAAAAGCAATACCAACAAAAACCAACCCAATGACAACTCAAGCAGCTACCCGCGCCGTAGGTATAAATCAAAAACAAAACCACCCATGCCCCCTAAAGGGGCATATGGGGGTAGGTAAACTTTTGTTTTTAATTGATTACCCAGCGAGCGCAACCCCTGACCCCTTACGAAAATCACGAATGAAGAAAATAAACGAAGACAAGATGACGTTCATGCAGGACATCCTCGGTATCCAAACCGAGATGGGCGTGGAGATGCTGCGTGCGGCCTGTGAATGCGTGCAGCTATTCGACACCAAGCAACTGGACTACGGCTCAAGCAACATCGCTGCGTGTGGTGAGATGGGCGTTGCGGTGCGGCTTCAAGACAAGGTGAGCCGGATGCGCAACCTGTTGCTCAAGGAACTCAAGGGCTATAAGAACGTGAATCATGAGTCGCTTGAGGATTCGTTCAAGGACGCTGCGAACTACGGCATGATCGGGCTGCTGCTCAAGCGTGGGTTGTGGAAATGAATTTGGGCAGGACAACCCAGCACCGATGCTGGATGCTGCCTTCCTCAGTGAAGTTTTGGGTAACGACTTACGACGCTGGGGAGAATTTAGCAAAGCTACTTGATCCGCTGCGCGAGGATGATAACACAAAATGAAGCTGCCATTGTTATGACACTGGTGATTCCTAATTCAAACTTGGTCATGTCCAATAGTGAACCTACGGTGCGAGCGAAGCGGTCTAGCCCCTTGAAGAAGATTTCCCCCGTCAACGACCCGATGAGTAACACTGATGCAACGAAGAAAATGATAGTAAACAAACCTGCAACAATGATAGCCAACTTCTTCTTCGTGGAGGTTACTTCCCTTCTCCTGATGTCTAACACGCAGCAAACTCTACTCAAAACGGTAGTTATTGGCAATCTAGGTTCTTCCCAGAGGGTGCGCCATCGCGGATCAGGTGGCTGCTGCTAATTTTTAGAAACAGCGAATATGGACACGGACATTCAGGCTGAAGTCGGAGCGGTTCTCCAGCAGGACATGGAGAACATCGCGGCCAAGGTCGCGGCAGGCAAGACGCTGACATCCAGCGAGCGCGAGTTCTTCATGAGCCAGCAGCCTGCGGTCAAGGACGACAACAAGATCACCACCAAGATCATGCTGGGCAACGCGCTCGGCGTGGCGCGTGACACGCTGCACAAGTGGTTCGCCTTGGCTGGTGCTCCGACCAAGAAGGTCAACGGCGGCTACGATCTGGAGGCGTGGCGTGAGTTCGCGAAGCGCAACGACCTGAAGGATTTCGCGGATCAGGACGAGGAAGGCCAGACCCTGGCCGAGCGCAAGCGGTACTACGAGACGCTGATCCTCAAGGCCAAGTACCAAACGTTGATTGGCGAACTCATCCCTGTGCCGCTCGTCGAGAGGCTAATCACCGACAAGGCCATCGAGATCAGGAAGGTGATCACCAACTCGGCCCTGACCGACGACGAGAAGGACAAGGTGCTCTCAGAACTACATGACCTCGGACAGCATAAGTTTCGACCATAGCACGGCAATCGACGGATTGATCGAGCGCAGCTTCGAGGCGTTCAAGCCGCCGGAACGGTTGACCGTGTCGGAGTGGGCAGTGCGTCATCGTCGCCTCTCACCCGAGGGCAGCGCGTTCACTGGACGGTTCAGGCTTGAGACTGCGCCTTACCAGCAGGAGCCAATGGAAGCAGTCAACGACACCGACGTGCAGAGTGTCGTCCTGATGTGGGCAAGTCAGACGGGCAAGACCGAGGTGATCAACAACGTCGTCGGGTTCTTCATCTGCGAGGAGCCAAGTCCGATGCTGGTCTTGCAGCCGACTCTCGACATGGCCGAGACATGGAGCAAGGACAGGCTTGCCCCGATGGTCAGGGACACTGCCGTGCTGACCGACTTGGTTGCTGACCCGAAGGCACGGGACAGCGGCAACACGGTTCTTCACAAGCGGTTCACAGGTGGACACGTCACTGTCGCCGGCGCAAACAGCCCAGCCTCATTGGCATCAAGACCGATTCGCGTGGTTCTTTGCGATGAATGTGATCGCTATCCACAAAGCGCAGGAGCCGAGGGCGATCCCATCAGCCTTGCCCAGAAGCGCAGTGATACGTTCTTCAACTCGGTACACGTCACGACATCGACGCCGACCATCAAGGGTGTCAGTCGGGTTGAGGCAGAGTTTGATCTCACCGATGCGCGGCGTTGGTTCTGTGCGTGCCCACACTGCAAGGAGTACCAGACGTTGAAGTGGGAACAGGTAAGCTGGGACAAGGACGAGGACGGCAAGCACTTGCCCGAGACAGCGCGGATGGTATGCAGCGAGTGCAACAAGGACATCAGCGACAAGCAGAGAGAGACGATGGTGCGGCAAGGTGAATGGCGTGCGACCGCACCGTTCGAGGGCAAGCGCGGCTACCACTTGAACGGCCTGTGCTCACTGTTCCCGCCGCGCAAAGGTTACAAGACGCGGCTGCATCAAGCGGTCGCACAGTTCCTCGACGCCAAGCATCGCGGCACAGAGTCGATCAAGGCATGGACGAACACGTTCCTCGCCGAGACATGGGAGGAACAAGGCGAGACAGTTCACGCGAGTCCGCTGATGGCGAGACGCGAACCCTATTCCGAGATCGTTCCGCAGGACGGCGTTGTTCTTGTTGCCGGCTGCGATTGCCAGGACGACCGCATCGAGGTTGAGATCGTGGCCTTCGGCGTTGGCGAAGAGTGTTGGGGTATCGAGTACAAGACCATCTACGGCGCGATCACCAATCCAGCCACATGGACTTCGCTTGATGAGTTCCTGACTCGCTCATGGAAACACGAGAGCGGCGTCCAGCTTCGGGTTGCCTCGGCGATGATCGACACTGGTTACCAATCCAAGATCGTCTATGACTTCTGCAAACCACGCGAGGTGAACCGTGTGTTCGCCATCAAGGGTGTCGCTGGTGTGAACCGGCCAGTGGTGAGCCGCCCGAACCGTGGCAACTCAGCCAAGGTCGCCCTGTTCAGCCTTGGCGTTGACTCGGCCAAGGAACTGATCTACTCGCGCCTGAAGATCGAGGACAGCGGTGCTGGCTACTGTCATTTCCCGATTGGCCAAGGCTACGACGAAGAGTATTTTGAACAACTCACAGCAGAGAAAGCGGTGACTCGGGTGCGCAACGGCGTGAAGTCACGGGTCTGGCAGAAGACACGGGCACGCAACGAAGCACTGGATGTGAGGGTGTATGCGCTCGCTGCCTTTATTAACCTGAACGCATCTCTTGACCAACTGGCAAAGTCGCTCAAGGCTAAGAGCGTTGATGAAAACAAGCCAAACGAACCGTCGAAGAAAGACCCCTTCCAAGGAATCATCAGACCGCCCAGACCCGCAGGGTTCGTCAACTCGTGGAAGACCTAGACGACTCAAGGTCTTGAACCTCACCTTCACGGTGCTGTTCATGAACGACGCCCAGATGGCAGGCACAGGTGCGGTCGGCTTCTGCGACCCAGAAACCCAGACGATTGGACTTGTCGGAAGTCAGCCCAACGACTCAATGCAGGACACGTTCCTGCACGAAGTGTTCCACGCCATCGTGCACGTGATGGACTTGAAGGAAACCGAGACGGAGGAAAACTACGTTCGCCGCTTGGCCACGGGATTGTGCACGGTCTGGAACCACAACCCTACTGCGTTCAAGTGGTGGAGCGGGTTGGTTTAGTTACCAGTGGCTTCTCAGTTCCTTCTTGGTCTTGCCGCCGTGTTTGCGGAGGAGGTCGGCGATTTCGGTCTGTTTGCTAGTGATGGCCCAGTCTAGCGGTGTGGAATCAAACTTGTTGTTCGCATTCACATCCGCACCAGCAGCC
>Ga0209089_10005472_pt1 | contig 10396 bp, 6 predicted proteins | sample ArcticOcean_MG_C_FD_187431 | JGI IMG/M metagenome (GOLD analysis project Ga0209089, IMG submission 187431) | Marine microbial communities from western Arctic Ocean - ArcticOcean_MG_CB2_150 (SPAdes) (version 2) | ecosystem: Environmental > Aquatic > Marine > Oceanic | place: Arctic Ocean: Canada...
TATGACCTGTTGACCGCTACTACTGGAAGTCCGGGCTATGAAGCTTCAGCTTCTGTCTTTGTTGATACATCAAATCAAGTTTCAAAACAAATACAAGACTTAGTTAGAAATTTTGATGGATATGAAAGTGAGTTGTGGTTTGAATCTAATCTTCCATATTCAGCTTCCGATGAATCGAACTTTAACATAAATAATCAATATAAAGTTGATTATACCTATCCGAAGATCTTGGGAATACCACTTGCAACAACCGATCCATTGGTATCTGGCTCGGCCGGAAGTGGGTGGCATCCGCAGATGGCAGCTATTGCAATTGATTATGATGCAAATAATAAAAATAGATTAAAAGAAAACATTCCAGATTATTTGTGGGATGATGAAGATTCGGTTGATTTTATAACATTTACTGATTTAATTGGTCATCATTTTGATAATGTTAAAATTTATATTAAAAATTTGGAAAACCTGTCTTCTAGATATCCAAAAATAGATAAAGAAATATCAGCACATATGGCGGCTAATGTAATAGAATCATTTGGTGTGAGTATTCCAAGTATTTCTGGTGTCGAGGGGTTGGTTAAATATGTTACGGGGGATAATACGGGATCTGTTTCTTATAAAAAAATAGCTGATGAATATTATAATAGATATGTTCATGCTTTGCCGTTCATATTGAAATCAAAAGGAACAAAACAATCTATAAATTCATTACTTAATGTCTTTGGAATTAACCCAAATTTAATTACAGTTCGTGAATCTCTAAAGGGAGCATATACTACAATTGAACCTGTTAAGGTGACAACAACTGAACAAGATTTTAGTTTAAATTTCAGCGGATCGACCGGACATTCTTCTTTAAATGTTCCATTTACGACCGCTTCAAGAGCACCAAAGACTGTACAGATGAGATTTTCATTACAAGATGCCAGAACACAAACAGTATTTGATATTAGAGGCACTTCTGGTTTAAATATGGATTATAAATTGGTTGCTGCACTACATCCCGACAGCACCACCAACGCTTATTATACAAACTCAGGCCGACTTGAAATACTTTCGGGTTCGGCGACTTGGATGTCGAGTAGTTATTTCGACTTATTTGATGAAAATCCTGTTAGTGTACAATTAAGATCTGGTTCGGCTGGAGTTCAGTTTGATATTAGAAAAATAGAAACTGAAGAAACAACGGTGAGTCAATCAATAGTAGAAACTTATCCATCTATGAGCAAACATTGGAATTCATTTAAAGACTTTCATCTTGGTTCTCTTGCTCCCGCCTCAAGTGGTGGAGCAGCAAGTGGTTTAAGTTTAGACGAATTTAGACTGTGGGGAGAACAAATCAACGACGGAAAGTTTGTTGAGTTTGCAGAAAACCCAGGCATGTTCGCGGGAAATACTTATAGTTCTTCATTACAAAATCTTTATGTTAGATTATCATTTAATTTACCTAATGATGTTGAAGATGCTGGATATGTGATTAATACCTCACCATATGTTAATAAAGCTATAGGGCTTAATTTGACAAATATTGTTAGTACTGGATTTCCTACTGGTACTTCTCCACTATACCAACACCAGAGAAGTATTAGAACGGTAATTGAGAATTCATATAAAGCAGGAGCTGGTATACAAACTACTGATATGATACGAATTGCACCAGCACCACCGTTGTCGGGATCGTTGAGTAGAACATCAACGTTAACGTCTATTGTTAAGAAATTCCAAACAAGTAGCATGGGATCGACCGATATAGATATATCTATATCACCAGTAGATGCTGTGGACAGAGATGTTATTCGTTCGTATGGTAATATTGATTTAGGTAATTTTATTGGTCGCCCGATTGATAGAAATGCTGATAATTATCCCCTATTAGATACTATTGAAGAATCGTTTGTAAAGAATTTAGCACCAACAATAGATTATAATGCTTTTATTAGATTTTTTGATAAGTTTTTACATCTGTTTGGTGAGACTGTAAAGGATTATTTCCCCGCCCGCGCTAACATTACAGATGGAATTGTTATTCGTTCTCCAATTTTAAATAGAAATAAACTAAGAGGAAGAGAAACCATTAAGATGGGGGGAGAGAATACGCGAAGAACAAATAATGCTATTACATCTACTACTGATAGGGATGTGATTAGATCACTCGACCCGACGCTTTCAATTAGTTCTTCTTTTGTAAATGACCTCCAAGCTGATTATTCTAGTATTGATTCAAGTTTGTCACTGTCAGATTATACTGCCGGAACTGCTGTTTCTACAACGTTTATTGTATCAGCTGATGGATATGATCAAAGTGGGTTTAATTCTTTGAATGGTATTGCTGTTCGACCTAATAAAGAGCGAGATTCTACCCAACGAGCAGATGGATCATTCCCCGCGTTGCCGTCTGTATTTGCTGGTAGCTCAACCGCAAGTCTGCTTTCTACCACACCTATTCAGAACGGGGCGCTGGCATTTGGACCAGTAGATGATTTTACATCGGATAATATAGGCGCATATACTTATTTTGATCAATCCCACGGTCTTACTTATATTGATGCTATTAGAACTCTACCAGTTACACAATCGTGGATGCCAGCTGCTCCAAATGTTACCAGTTCTGGATGGATTCGTAATAATTCTTATAATTTAGGAGATGTTGTTTTACAGCCTATAGATACGAAATTATATCTTAGTGGATCGACATATAGTTCTGGAAGTGATTTGTCCGACAATGGAAAATATTATGTATGTCAGCCTCAAACGGATAGAACATCTGCATTTCAAAGTTTACATCCACCTCAACTTGATGGAAATAATTGGGTACCTTTGAAATATAACAAAGAATGGTATCAAAAATTGGCTAGATTTGCATACGTTGGTGGTGATACAGATAATGTTTCGTTATTAACAGATACTACTTTTGTAGGTTATGATTCAATACCAAAAGAATATACAAGAAAACACTTTAGATTTTTTAGAGATACTTCAATTGGAGCTAGACGGAGAACATATGAGGGAACATTAAATACAACAACTACAACCGTTGATGTAGGACAACCATTTGAAGTGTTTGATCTTAACGTTCAGACGATCACGGTCGGTGGCGACGACCGCGCTAGTGGTGGTGGTGGTGGCACAACGTCTACGGGAGGCACAGGCGACTCCGACTCCTTCATCGGCCCGTCCACTGGTACCACGACATCGACCGGGACCACAGACGGTCACACGGACGACGACCGAGCCGAGGTCTACAGGAAGGTCATCGCGCAGCCGCGGATCACGAAGCACCCGCCCCCTCGCCGGCTCGATCCACCCTCCGTCACCCCACCTCTACCCCCAGAGCCAGTGGCTATAATTAAGATCGATAAAATTATTGAGATTGAGAAGGAAATTGAGGATCATCGCCTCCTCGTCCACAAGCACGATCCTGACGCCGACGCGAGACGCGCTGAAATTGTTCGGTTGAAGAAGGAAGCTAAGGCTATTAGTGATGAATTAGCAGATGATATGGTCCACGAAGACTACAAGAGAGATCCAGTCGCGCGAGTGGAAAGGACTGAACGACCCGATCCATTTGAGATTAAACCAAGTGGTAGAGATCTTCCTATTCCTAGAGAGAAAGAGGAAGATTTTGGTCCATCTGTTTCCGACGAGGAAGATGAAGAGTTTGGTGGATCGTTTGATCCATACGATGGAATGTTTGATGAATAGGGCCCGCGCGCAATTTTAATTGAAAATCTTTTAAAATGAAATTAGATAATACTTATATTAGAACCCATAGGAGATAACAAATATGGCATATCTTGACAACACTGTAATTACAGTTGACGCTGTTCTCACCAAAAAGGGTAGAGAACGATTGGGACAGGGAAGAGACGCTTTTAATATTACAAAATTTGCAGTATCCGATGATGAGATCGATTATTCATTATATAATACCGCTCATCCACTAGGATCAACATATTATTCAAATATTATTGAGTCGATGCCTGTTTTAGAAGCAATTCCAGACGAATCCCAAACAATGCGTTATAAATTAGCATCTATGAATGTGGGAATCAAGAGACTCCCAGTACTTGCTGGAGATGGAGTGGTCTCTTCAATAACATTAGATTCATTGACGGAAACGCACAAAATTTCCCCGAAAACCATAGTGCATGCAACGGCTGGAGGTTCTATCGATTCCTCTACCACTCTTGACAGTATTCAAGGATATACTATAATTCTATTTGATGAAGAGGCTGCAAGAGTAGAAATTGAAAATGGACTACCTGCCGCTGCGAATTATAAAAACTCATCTAATGTTACAGTGAATCCTCTTATTAATTTTTCATCAACTATTGTTAAGGCTGGATTTAGTTTTACAATTGTACCAAAGGAAGTAACTGCGCAGAGAAATACAAAAATTACAATTTTTGGTAATGAATCTGGAGTGACAAAAACAATGTCACTTACAATTAATCCTACAACTTAATGACTATTTTAAAATAAACTAACTTGAGGCAAAAAATGGCACAAATTTATAAAAGGATTACCGCAGATGATAGAAGTTTCATTTCGCAAGAATCGACTACAGGATTGTGGACTGGAGATACGGGGTCGTTAAGTACCCTTCATACTTCGGCTACTCAAATAGCAAAAGCTAATTCAAAATATTTTGTTGATGTTTATGACGTAGACCCCGCAACTACCTCATCCGCTGCTGTTCAATTTTCACTAGGATATGGCAATCGATTTGGATCGGGTTCTCCAACGTTAACTCAACAAAACACATCCACGCGGTCTGCTCAGGCTGTTTATCTTCAGTTAAAGAATTTACTTTTAGATCCAACCGATACACAATTTACCTTTAGTTCTGTAGCATCTAATCAAATTTATGCTATTGTTATTTCAAGATCTCGTTATAAGGGATACGTTGATTCTGGTAATTGGCAACTTACTCTGAGTGGTTCAGCTGGAGCTTTCCACTTTATTGATGACAGTTCACAAACTCTTGGAACCAAAAGATCGTTTGCAAAGAATGGATTAGTCTTTAATGTTGCTTCTGGTTCTCTTACCGGAACCCAAGGAAGTACTATTGTATCTACTACCTCTGTAGCATCTGCTGCGACTGCTAAGGGATTTGGATTATTCTATCCGCAAAAGGGTATTATTATTTTAAATGCAGATGTAATTGATGCACATGTAGGAATGTCGGCTAGAGTTGGAACTCTTGGTCATATTTTCAATCATACAGCTGGCTCAGGTGAAAACACTTCCTCAGCTGCTGTATTTATAAGTGCTTCAAGTGCATCGGATACGGTTCCACGATCACCAGTTACGGGGGCATTAGCAGGAGCGAGTGGAGTTTTCCAAGATCAATATAATTGGCACGGATTATATCGTAGTATGGTACTTGGAGCACAGGACACTGGTTTTACAGCTCGTTCTGCTGAAATTATTTCTTCAAATCATTATTTCCTACGGCTTAATAATAAGGAATTCAATTATTCAAACAATCCATCATTTGCTACGGGATCGAATGGTCAGTTAGCTAATCAAGATTTTGAAAATGATCCTAAAGTTTTTGTAACAACCGTTGGGTTGTACAACGATTCAAATGAACTATTAGCGGTTGCTAAACTGAGTCGCCCGTTAGAGAAATCCTTCTCCAAGGAAGCTTTGCTTAGAGTCCGATTGGATTTCTAATTGGAGATTTAAATGTCCGTCTTTAAACAGATCGGTGGCGGAAATCATATAGCTGAACCCTTTGAGGTCAACGCTGATCATAATTTCGCATGGGTATCCGGTTCAGCTACAGCCGGTACAAATGGTCAAGCTTCTCCTACATCGTCGTTGAGCGGTTCAGGATTTAGTATTAATCTCGCTAACGAACCCCCAATAAATTATCCAACTGGTACCACTCAATACTTGGGCGGAATCTCAGACGGTGGATTTCATTCTTATCCACTGTTTAATTCTGTTAAAAAGTATTTTTATGTTGGAGAAGTGTCTGCTTCATCAAATAATGCTTATGAATTTTATCCATCCGGTTCAATGTTTGTGTGGAATGTTGGTTCAAATTATACTGGAGAGGGAATTAAACCAGATACATTTAAAATTGAATTAGCTGGTAGCTCTTTGTATATTCAAGATGATGGCACTGGAAAACTTAAATTAAATAAAACGGGATCTGTTGTTGGTAATATTTCTTATAATCATGGAATTGCTGCTGTTCAACGAAATATTACTGCTAGTGCTACTAGTTTTATATCCACAGATGGAATTTCTATTCGTAATAATGTAGTTGTTACATCCACTTTCCAATCAATTGTTAATATTTATGAACATACGGTAACTTGTACGATTCAACCATCGGATTATAATGTAACGTTTAACCCGTCAGCACACACTACTGTGAATGCACTAGATGTGACGGGATCGGGCAATTATAATAATTATATAGATAGTGGCTCGGCTTTACCCTATGTAACAACATTGGGGTTATATAATGATTCTAATGAAATGTTAGCAGTAGCTAAATTATCAAAACCAATAACTAGAATGAAACACAGTGATCAAACTTTTGTTATTAAGTTCGACGAATAAGGAGAAATAAAATGTCAGATATGTTAACGAGATATAACGAATCAGAATCTACAACGGTTCAAGATGCGCGCAAACAAGCAGAGGGAGACAAAACAACAGCAGTTAATTTTTTTGATAGAGAATCTACATATCAAGATAATTTTACACCAAGAGATAAGGGTAACACAACTGTAACACTTTCTAATGCTGATGATGATACGGTTGGAAATTTTACAGAAGATGCACTATCACACTATAATCAAGAAATTGTAGATTTGGCTAATAGTCATCACAAGTATAATAGATCAAATGTCGATTCACACTATGTAAATCAGAATTTAAATACCCCCGGCGCGATATATCAGCACGGCGCTTCTGAAAAATAATTAAAAAGGTTATAAAATATGTCAATTACACCTCGTAGCCGTAAGGCTAAGGGGAGACGGTTACAACAAGAAGTATGTAATTTGTTGTTGGAACAGTTTTCCCATCTAGAACAAGACGATATCAAGCCCGCCATCATGGGAGAAAGTGGTGAAGATGTAAAACTTTCCCCAGCGGCTAGGCGATCCATTCCCTATTCGTTTGAATGCAAATCTCAGGAAAGACTCAATGTTTGGCAAGCACTAAATCAAGCCGATGGTAATAGTAAAGGCCATGAACCTATTTTGGTTTTTAAACGGAACAGAAGTAAGATTTATGCGGTTGTTGAATTCGACCACTTACTAAAGTTGTTGGAATTAAACAACAATTGAGCGGTAGGCACTTGACAAACTGTGTTAATTCTTATAGATTATCTACATGAATGATATATTACTGTCCATAGAAAGTGTTATTGGGTCATCTACGAAATCAACCAAAGACGAACGGTTGTTTATTTGCCCATTTTGTTATCACCACAAACCAAAATTATCCATAAACTTTGGAAGGCGAATAGGTTTTTGGAAGTGTTGGGTTTGTGATGAGAGCGGCAAGCGATTTTCTACACTTTTATATCGTCTTGGATATTCTCGCAAAGAAATAAAAGATGTTCTTCAGGACCATGAAGATTTTTCTTATAAGAAAGAACATAAAGAAGAGAATACTAGAAAACTTTCCCTACCTAGAGAATACAAACCCCTTTGGCAACCAAATGGGGGTTTTGAATATCCCAATGCTATTAAATTTCTTAAAGATCGTGGTTTAACCAAATATGATATTTATCGGCACCAGATCGGATATTGTGAGGATGGGCTATACAAATCACGAATTATCATTCCTTCATATGATAATGAAATGAAGTTAAATTACTTCGTTTCCAGATGTTATTATAACTCCCCGACTAAATACAAAAACCCCCCAGCATCTAGAAACAGTATTATATTTGAAAATTTAATTAATTGGAAGATGCCTGTGGTTTTAGTTGAGGGAATGTTTGATGCAATTAGTGTGAGAAGGAATTGCATTCCACTGTTGGGTAAGATTATGTCTGATAAATTGAAACAGACTTTAATCAAAACCAAGCCACCTGAAGTTTATGTAATGTTAGATAAAGATGCTCAAAAAGAAGCTATGAAAATTGAGCAGTATTTGAAATCTTTTTATATAAACGTTAAATTGGTTATACCAACAGATAAAGATCCTAGTGATTTGGGTTTTGAAAAATCATGGGAAGTTATTGGTGGCGCAATTAAAAGTACCTTTGTGGATCTCGTTGGTACACGGTTCAACACGGCATAATATATGAAAATAATTGATGTTAAATTTGATAAGTTAAATAGAGTAGTACATTTAGCAGATACTCATATTCGTCTTTTCCAAAGACACGACGAATATAAAAAAGCTTTCAAAAAACTTTATAAGCAATTAAGGAAACTAGATCTAGATCAAGGTGTTATTGTTGTTGCTGGGGATATTTTACATGCTAAATTAGACATGTCTCCTGAAATGATCGAACTAAGTTCAGATTTTTTATCAAATCTTGCAACAATCGCTCCTACATTGGTCATTGATGGAAACCACGATTTAAATCTGTCTAATCCCCACAGGATGAATAGTCTGTATCCGATTATCAAAAACATTGGTCATCCAGACTTACATTATCTATCTGAAAGTGACATCTATAGAGTAGCCGATACTGAATTTGCTGTATTTTCAATTATAGATGCTTATGCTAGTCCTGAAAATTGGCCAAATGTAGATGACATGACGGCTAACACAAAGATAGCTTTATATCACGGTCCTGTTTATGGAGCAAAAACAGATACACGTTATATGATTAGTTCTCGTCATGTTGAGGTTAGTAAATTTGATGGATTTGATATTGCTATGCTTGGTGATATTCACACACATCAAATTATGCAAAGAAGAAATAAATCACAAAATCAGCCGTCTGTTGTTTATTCTTCTAGTTTAATTCAACAGAATCATGGTGAAAAAATAGATGGCCACGGATATGTTGTTTGGGAAATACCATCTTGTAAAATGGAATTTCATGAATTAAAGAGTGATACTGGATACGCGACAATAGAAATAAAAAGTGAAGATTTAAATAAATTAGTTATACCCGACAATCTTCCTAAGAATCTTCGATTAAGAATATATACTTCAAATATTGAAAATACTAAACTTAAGAAGATCATTGCTGTTATAAGAAAGAAATATAAATTACTAGACATCGCGATAAATCCAAGTAAACCCGATCCACAGTCGCAGTCAACACAATTAGAAAGATTTGACACCGGCGACCTCAGTGATGTTAATATTCAAAATTCCTTAATACGAGATTGGATACTTTCCAATTACCCAATAATATCAGATGAAACTATTGAGTCGGTCGTGAAGATTAATAAACGAGTGAATGGTTTGATTAAGTATTCGGACCAATCTAGAAATGTTCAATGGAAACCTCTTCGATTTACATTTTCAAATCTATTTTCTTTTGGTGAAAATAATACTATAGATTTTACAAACATGCTTGGAACTAATGGAATTTTTGCTCCAAATGCCAGTGGTAAAAGTTCTTCTATGGAGGCCCTTAGTTTTAATTTGTTTGACAAAACTCCACGAGCATTTCGTGGTGATCACATTATGAATATTAGGAAGAAAAAATTTGAATGTGAATTGTCTTTTGATGTAAATGGAGAGGTTTATGTAATCAGACGAATCGGAAAGAAAAATAAGAAGGGAGCTGTTAAAGTTGATGTAGATTTTTGGAAAGAAAATGAGGATGGCACTACAACTATTTTAAATGGTGAAGATAGGTTTGGTACCAATGCTAATATTCGTTCTATTGTTGGCACATATGAAGATTTTATTTTAACAACATTATCTGGTCAAACCGGAAATTCGTTGTTTATTGATAAGTCTAATTCAGAGAGAAAAGTTCTTCTCAATCAATTTATGGGGTTGAATATCTTTGAACAGTTAGAAAGAGTTGCTAATGAAGAAAGTAAAGAGCTTCAAGGAATTTTAAAGAAGTTTTCTAGGGAAGATTTTACAGAACAGTTAGTATCGTTACAGACTGATATAGAAAAACATAATATTGATTTATTAGAAACCCAAACCCAGATTGACGATTTTGATAGAGAAATGGATGGGTTACAACTTGAGACGGAAACTCTGTCATCTCAGAAAATTAAAGTGCCTGTTACAAACATGGACAAGGACACGTTATTAAAATCCAAAAAATCTTTTATAAAGAAAAAGGAACAAGTTGAAAAAAACATTGATGTGTTGCTTTCTGAATCTAATTTAATTAAAGATAAAATTGATTCTTTGGCATTTGAGTTAGATAAGATTGATATTGATGAATTGAAAGAGGTTTATGAAAAATATCAAGTTTGTGAAAAAGGCTTAA
>Ga0209089_10005474_pt1 | contig 10395 bp, 8 predicted proteins | sample ArcticOcean_MG_C_FD_187431 | JGI IMG/M metagenome (GOLD analysis project Ga0209089, IMG submission 187431) | Marine microbial communities from western Arctic Ocean - ArcticOcean_MG_CB2_150 (SPAdes) (version 2) | ecosystem: Environmental > Aquatic > Marine > Oceanic | place: Arctic Ocean: Canada...
TCGGCTTCCAGAGACGGTTGTCGCTTCAGCATCTCCTGAAGTTGAGCGCTCGACGCATCGCGAGTGCTGCGGGCTGCAACAAGTTCGATCCCCGATACCGCATCACCTGCGTCGATGCGACCTTTGAGATCCGCTTCGGCCAGTCTGAATCGAGCCTCGGCAGCCTGCGTCTGGAACGGGAGATCGGTCAGTGCGGTTACGACCTTCGCAAGGTCCGCGTCGGCCGCCGCAGCGAAGGTCTGCAGATGAGTCGGCTCGTCGTAATTCTGATGAGCGGCTACCAGTGCCGCCTGACACTGCTCGAATTCGGCCTCGCGCAGGTTCAATGCTGCCTGGGCCGCTTCCCGATTGAGGCGTGCATCATCATCCACGAGGTACGCGATCGGATCACCTTTCTTCAGTGCCTGATCTTCAACGACCATCAGCCGGTCGATGACTCCCTCGGCCAGTGCAGCCACGCGGATCGGTGTGGGTCGCGGTTCGACCCATCCCCCGGCTTTGAATAGCGGCGTTCCCGCTTCCTGAACTTCCGCCAGGCTGACGAGCACGGGCACGACGGTCACTTGTGTTCGAGGCAAGAACGCGTCGCGTGCGGCCCAGGCCAGCATCAGGATGAAGCCGATGATCAGGACACTCGGCAGAACATAGCGAGAGGCGATGTGCCGCGAGGGCTCAATCGACCGGCCACTCGGCTCGGGACGTTCCACCGCGAGTTGTTTCAGGTCGATTGGCATCGGGATGAGTCCGGCATTCGTGACAAGATCGGGTTAGACCGCAAAGCCGAGCGAATTCCGCCATACAAGCCCGAAGCGCAAGCGAGTGAATTCCGTACCATGCTCGGAGTTCACTCGCTTGCGCTTCGGGCTTGTATGTGGCTGACACAGCATCAGGTCGGGCCATCCGTGTCCGACGGCTTCGGATCCTCAATGGTGTCCTGTGACGGCTGGCCGGTTGTTGCCGGTCGCACAAAGATGCCGGTGGCAAGTACTGTCAGGTTTCCGGATTCGTCACGTTTCGCTTTGCCGCTGACAACTACCGTCTGAAGAGCAGACAGGTTGAGCAGTTTGCGAGCATCGGCCTTCAATGGACTGCCTTTGTCGTCCACGAATTTGATCAACGCCGTCGACGACGGCAGCCGGTCTGTTTCACAGCAATAGTCCCATGGCTTCGGACATTCGTCGCCGGGAATGTCGCTGCACGCCTTCAGTGACGGATCGACAATTGAAAAGGCCGCACGGCCGTCGATCCATGGATTGGCGCTGCCGCCGATTCTTCCAACCAGAACAACATCGTCACCGTCCTGGGATTGTTCACGGACAGCTCGGACAGGTTCCGCCCCATCCGGTTCGTTGGACAGCACGTAGGCCGAGCCGTCGATGGACACCGTCGATGATGGTCCCGCAGCGTCGTCTGGCTGCGTACTACTTTGAGTGCAGCCGGAGGCGACCAGTGTCGCGCCAAGCAGTAGTGTCAGGTGAGATTTCATAAATCACTCCGTTTCTGATGATTGAGACTGTCGATGTAAGAAACACTCTCCAGAGTGTTCCTGGTAACCGGGTTGCTGTTTTGTGTTGCTCATACCGCTTTCAGACCTTCGACGACGGGAAGACGCAGAACTCGAATGGCGGGAGGCAGTGAGCCGACCATTCCCAGCGTCAGTCCCGTGCCATATCCAATTAACAATGCGACGCCGTCAATCTGTAGTTCGAAGGCTCCCATGGTGAAACGGACGGCTGCTCCGTTGACCAGCACGACTGCAACAACCGACGCCAGCAGCGATGCCGTCACGGCCAGCAGCGTTCCTTCCTGGACCAGACTCACTACGGCGGCCCATCGTGGAAATCCGATCGCTTGTAAGGTGGCCAGTTCCCGGACACGTCCAACCACAGCGCCGTACATTGTGTTGAGCCCGGCAAACACACCGGCTCCTGAGATCAACAGCACGACCAGCCACGCCAGCATGCGTACCGGCTGGTAGTCCTCACGGAGTGAGTCGAAGTACTCGACCTGTCGAATGGCCTGCAGTTCCAGATCCAGCCGCTCTTTGCAGAACAGATCGACATCCGCGAATTCGGCATCGCTGGCAAGCGTGACTGCGACAAGGCTCAGGTCCTGCCGCTTCATCGCCTGTTGCAGATCGTCCAGGCGACACCAGAGTTCCGATTCGAACACAGACCCCGCGGCAGTGAAGACTCCGCTGATTCGCCATTCGCGACCTTCCAGCCACAGCGAATTCCCAATGCGCACATCGTCCTGGGTCGCTCCGAATTTCGTCGCGGCCAATCGCCCGATCATGATTTCGTCCGGACCTGGCCAGTCACCGGCAATGATCTCGACGCGCGAGTGAACGAGCAGAGCTGCCGTGGTCACGCCGCGCACAAGTCCCATGCCGGCAGGTCCGTTCTGCGTCGTGCGCACCTGAGTGCCCAGATACAGCTCGGGAGATGCGTACCTGTTTCCATACCGCTCCTGGATTCCGTCGATGCTGGCCGCAACCAGGTCGGACGTGCGCATGGGAACCGATGAGTATTCCAGGTTCTCTCCCATGCCGAGTGAAAACACGATGACCGTCCGCGGATCACCGCTGACAGACAACGAACGCTCCAACCCGCGAATAAAGCCCACAACGACTAACACCAGCAGCACAACGGTCGTCAGGCCCAGCAGCGTGAGGCCACTGCGCAGCGGTCGCCGCAGCAGATTTCGAACGCCGTATTCCCAGGGAAGGAACGTCACGGGTTGAGTCCGGAAAGCAGTAGATGGTCGTGGGACAGCGCGGCTGGCAGAGGATTGCCGAGAGAGATCTCAAGCGGTTCAGGCTCTTCTCTCTCGCCTCTGGGCGCTGGTCCCTAAAGCAGCAATGACATCTGTTCGATGCGCATTGTCAGGCCGGACCGAGGCTTGAGCGGGCGATTTGCGGACCAGATCGACTGGTCGACAACGACCGGCTCAACGGATGACAGCGCCGCGATCGGTGGGCAATCTGAGATCACCATCGCACGGGCAATGTCTTCACAAGCGGCAACCGCACCATCGCACAGACAGTTGCCCGGGCGCCGCTCATTCCGCCCGGACGGCTCCGTCGGTTCGTTTGAATTCCCGGTTTTGTCACACGAGGAATTTGATCCGGACGCATCATGGCAACAGTGTCGGGACTCGCCGTTTCCCTGACTCGCATCACCAATCGCCTGGTCGTTGCCGCAGCACGCAGCGGCGCCCGTGCCACACAGCACGGGGCAACTGAGCAGCATTGCGACCAAAGCAAGATGTGCGAGCAGACGTGTCATACTTTCGATTGTGCAGCGAGGGACCATCCGGGGCAAGACGAGTGTTGAAGATCACTACTGGCCAACGACCAGACCTTCCAGTGCGACCTGACTGATTCGCATATCGCGCAGGGCATCGAGTTGGGCGAGATGCATGCGGATGTAGGTCTCGTGTGCTTTGAGCAACTCCACATCTCCAACCTGCTTCGCGGCGTAAGCCTGCTGGGTCAGTTTCAGTGACTCGGTGGCCTGCGGAACGATCCCGTCGCGGTATCGCTGATAAGCCACGCGAGCATCCGCGTATCGACGAAATTCACTGGCGACGCGATCCATCAGTTGCAGCCTGATTCGTTCGACAGCCCAGCGGGCAGCCACAACGTCTGCCTGGGCCCGATCGACGTTGCCTTCGTTTCGATCGAAAATCGGGATCGGCATGCCAGCCTGAATGTTGACGACGTCGGACTTTGTAATGTTGTGATACCGGATGCTGGTCGACACATCGATGTCGGGAATCCACTCACGCGACGCCCGCAACAGCTTCGACTCTGCAACGTGAACCTGCGCTTCTTCCGCGGCCAGTTCCGGACTTGCTGAGAGCACGACGGCCAGTCGCTCGTCGAATTCGTACTCATGCAGATCCGCTTCGAGTTCACCTTCGAGACCTGTTGGCTGCAGTTCAGAATCTCCAACGGCGGCGGCCAGGCGTCTCCAAGAGGCGACATGATCATTGTGAGCGCTCTCCAGTTGGATCTCGCTCGAATCCAGGCGGATCTGCGCCTGCAACAGCTCGTTGCGTCCTACCAGCTTACCGTCGAACAGGCGACGGCTGGCGTCGACCGACTCACTGACAACGCGGACAAGCTCCGTCATAAGTTCAATGCGACGTTGAGCGATCAGGACCTCATGAAACCGGACGCGCACATCATTCAGCAGCCGTTGTGCTGCCGTGTCGAGTTCACGGTTGGATTGCTCAATCTGCCGAGCGGCGACAGCCTGGTCGAGTTCCAGTTTGCCGCCGGTAATAAATCGTTGGCCGACAAAACCGCCCTGCTGACCAGCCGTGCCGAGATTGCCGACTTCGGTCGCGTGATATCCCGCGTGTGGATTCGGATACAGCCCGGCCTGTCGATGTGCCCCCCGAAACGCATCAATCCTCGCGGCGGAAACACCGAGCTCCGGATGTCGGGTCAGGGCGAGACGTTCGAGCGAGAGCAGCGTTAAAGGCTGAGTCGCGGGAACGGATGCGGAATTACCGAAGCCGGATTCGGGAGACTGCAGTTCGTAAGAAGTCGGTCTGATTTCAGCGACTGGAGAGTGCGTCCCGTCCGGAGGCATTTCTGGCGTAACGGACGGAAGAGGGTGAGACGGAACTCGGGCGCCATGCTCATCGACATGCGCGCAGCCGTGGGCAAGACATAGCAACACCGCGAAGATTGTTTGCACCAGCCTGTGACCCATGAACACATCCCGTGCTCCGGTTGTCCTGCAGCTCTCCGCCCTGATCCGTCCGCCCGTGCTACAAGCTCCCCGTGAGCAGCAGACCGTCGATCTGAACAGTCGCCAGCCAGAGTTGCTCCACCGCATACAGCCGTGCGAGCTGAGCCTGGAAAAACGTACGTTGCGTCGTCAGAACGTCGAGGTAGGAGGCGTCGCCGCTTTCGTAACTCAGTCGGCTGAGGTCGAGGTTTTTGCGAGCCTTTGGCAGGATGACTGTGCCGTATCGCGTCGCCTGCAGCCTGGCCTGCTGGTATTGCTGGAAGATGGTGGCCAGTCGCTCCTGCAGACTCAGCTCAGCTCGTTGCATCGACTGTTCGGCTGCAACGACATTGGCCTGGGCCTCACTGATGCCGCCCTGATTCCAGTCGTAGACAGGCAGAGGCATCGACATCTGCAGCGAGGCGAACGGGTCGCTCGATGCGTCGTCGTAGAACAGTCCCGCCTGCACAGTCACGTTGGGGATCGCCTGAACGCTCGCACGATCGAGCGCTGTGCGGGACTGCTCGACACTGGCTGCCGCGGCCATCAGCTCCGGACTTTCGCGGCGCAGTCGATCCAGTGCTGATTCCCAGACAATCTGAGGGGCCTCGCTGTTCAGGTCACCGTCCAGATTCTGTATGGGCAGGTCGGGCTGACCGATGGCCGCTGACAGTCTTCGCCACTGAGCGACGCGTCTTGTCTCCGCGTTCTCCAGAAGGATTGCCGCAAGTTCTGCTTCGATCTCTGCCTGTCCGAGAACGGAATCGGGTTCCTCAACCTTGATCAGATCACGCGCCTTCTCCACGGCCTGCATCGCGATGGAATGCAGCTCTTGCGCGACACGTATTCGTTCCTGCGTGACCAGTACCGAGTAAAAACCGATCCGCACATCGGTCAGCACACGCAGCCGTTGTGCGGCAAGTTCCTGTTCTGTTCGAGCGATTGCCCAGTCAGCAGTACTTCGATTCAGCTCAAGCTTGCCGCCGCGGACGAATTCCTGGCTTGCATACGGACCGTACTGCCCGGCCGCGTCTTCATTCCCTAATTCCTGTACGGAAAACCCAACACGAGGATTCGGCCTTAGCCCGATCTGAATGCGACGACCGTTGGCGGCATCCACACGCGCCTGTAATTCAACCAGCGAGGGGTTGGATTCGATCGCGAGCGATTCGAGAGCAGCCAGTGTGGTGGAGGGCGATGGTACTGCCGCGACGGACGGGCCGGCTGTCTGAGAGGCAGCGAGTTCCGCGGAAGTCGCGTCGCTGTTCGTACGGTGCAGCGACGTCCGACGCCAGCCGGATGTCGGCTCGTTCGCGAAAACCAGGTGCACGGGCACAGCCTCGGCCGTACTTCCTTGTGGGTCATCGGGCGTCGCCGATGTCGATTCAGCCAAAGCCGCGGTCGGCAATGCCGTCTCTACACTCGTCCCCAACCTCTCACGGCACTGAGGCGAGTGTGCGCAGCCGCCCAGAATGAGCGTGCACAACAGGCCGGGCTGTAGAAGCGGTTTGAGCATTTTCGACGTCCATGTCTCGGTATATCGGACATCGTCGAGCCTGGTCGTGGAATCCAGTCAGACAGTGCCGGTTGATCAATCTGGACGGCATCCCGTCGAAGATTTCCGGAAAACTCACCGTGTCTGCCCGTCTTAACTCAAGAGACCCGTCCATCTGCGTCTGCGATTCGAGAACTTCAGTCGGCCGGGACGCATCGGTTGTCGGCCCATGCCCGCGCCGAACAGGGGGATCGAGTTACCTGGGTGTCGACCGAATCTGACGCGACAGCTCGATGGAATAGTCCGTCAGAATGGCATCCATGCCACGCTCGACCACGACGCGCCAGTTTTCGTGTTGCAGTCCAGCAACCGTCGATCCGGCGATGAACATTCTGCGGCCCTTGGCATGCACCGCACTCACTTCATCCGCGGACGGTACGTATCGCACGTAGACCCAGTCCGAATCGGGGTCTTTCAGCGCCGTCGGGAACTCGGCCGGATTGTTGGCAACGGTTGCCACATGAGTCTTCGGATTCGCCAGACGTAACCGCTTCCGTACCTCGGGAGCCTGGATCGTCCGGCCAATCATCAGCAGGTGATCCAGCACATCGTGCCTGTCTGCCAATGCAACAACGTCCCGCTCGATCTGGGCATCGTCGCCTTTGAAATCCACAGCGATAAGAACGGGAGATTCTCTGTAGTGGCCGAGCAGCTTGAAGACTTCATCGAGGGTCGGAATCCGCTCGGCACGAAAAGACGCGTTGAACCATGAACCGGCATCGAGCGATTTCAGTGCCTTCAGCGTCAGCTGTGAAACCCGGCCGGTGCCATCGGTTGTCCGGTCGACAGTCGTGTCATGGACGCATACCAGATGCCCGTCCCGACTACGCTGCACATCGAGTTCAAAACCCAGTCGCAGCTCCAGACATGCTCTGAAATTCGCCAGCGTGTTTTCCGGCGCGTCGAGCAGCAGTCCTCGATGTGCGACGACGAAACAGGGTCGAGCCTCATCCGCATGCGCCGCATTTGAAAGCCACGATGCTGTCAGAAAAGCCAACACGTAGAACCGAGTCTGATTAAGCCACATGATCGTGTCCGTTCTGGATCGTCTGACGAATAGAATCCGGATAGTCTGAGATGTGCATAGATTGTGCTCCAGGTCATCGTCCCCCGCCACTTTGTCGACCGGGACGAGTCGAAAGGTCAATCCACCGAATGCTTCAGCGAAAGCACAACACGTCACGCTGCCTGGCCATCGCACTCGTGATTTCGTCCATCGGGACAGTCGCGGTTGCGGATGACGACTACTCGTTTTTCGAAGCGAAGATTCGGCCCGTGCTACTTGACCAGTGCTACAAGTGCCATTCAGCTCGGGCGGGCAAGCAGGAGGGCGGGCTGCTGCTCGACACACGCGACGGCATTCGCAAAGGCGGAGCGAACGGCCACGCGATTGTGCCCGGCAGCATCAAGGACAGCCTGCTGATCGCAGCACTGCGGCATGAGACCGTAGAGATGCCTCCCGGAAAACGACTTCCCGCTGACGTGATCGCTGATTTTGTGAAGTGGGTGGAAGACGGAGCCGCCGATCCGCGTGACGGCGTGTCACGCCCACCGACACAGATCGACGTCGAAGATCACTGGGCGTATCAACCACCCGTTGCTCAGCAATTGCCGGATGTCAGTCATGCCGACTGGCCTCGCGACCGCACCGATCATTTCATCCTCGCGGGACTGGATGCGGCCGGTCTGCAGCCGGTTAAGGACGCCGATCGTCGCACATTAATCCGACGTGCGACTCTGGAGCTGACCGGCCTGCCACCGACAGCAGCAGACATTGAAGCGTTATTGACCGACGCGTCCCCGGATCACGAAGCGTTCACACGAGTCGTCGATCGCCTGTTGGATTCGCCGGCGTTCGGGATTCGCTGGGCACGTCACTGGCTGGACGTTGCCCGGTATGCGGAATCCAGTGGTTACACGCGGAATATGACGTATCCACTCGCATGGAAATATCGGAACTGGGTGATCGACGCGTTGAATGCTGACCTGCCCTACGACGAATTCGTTCGGCAGCAGATCGCAGGCGATCTGATCGTTCGTAGTCGCCCTCGGACGTCGGACGAAGAATACGACTTCAATGGCCCCATCATTGCGACGGCGTTCCTGACCATCGGGCCAAAGACACTCAACGAAGGCGACGTGCTGCAGTTCGAACTCAACACCGCTGACGAGCAGATTGACACTTCACTGCGCGCATTCATGGGACTCACGGTCAACTGCGCCCGCTGTCACGATCACAAATACGACCCCATTCCAACGCGCGACTATTACGCGCTCGCCGGCATCTTTCGCAGCACGAAAAACCTGGCTGCCGTCGAAACGAATGTCCGCAAGGAGCACGGTGGTGAGTATCCACTCGGGCCGACCGGCTGGCAGCAGTTGGCCGCTTTCGACGCGCATCAGGCGAAAGCTTCCGAGGAACAGACGATCTACCTCGCCGTCATTAAGGGACGTGAGCAATACCGCAAGTACTGGACGGAACAAGAACTCGAATGGAAGCAGGTCGACGATTCTGACCTCGTCGCGGCCGAAGAACTCGTGCAGGCTCAGAAACGCGTCGTCGAAGAGCTGCGAAAGCAGGCACCGAAATATCCCGAGACCGCGATGGCCGTTGTGGACGCCGATCAGGCGGTCAACTCGCCGCTGTTCGACAAGGGCAACCGCAAGGCTCCGCTGGATGAAGTGCCGCGTGGTGTTCCGCAACTGCTTGGCTACGACGCCCCGAAGATCGCCGCCGATCAAAGTGGACGACGGCAACTCGCCGATTGGATTGTGGACCGTCGCAACCCGTTGACCTCGCGCGTGTTCGTTAACCGCATCTGGCACCACCTGTTTGGGATCGGACTGGTCGACACCGTTGATAACTTCGGAGCCCTCGGCGCGAAGCCAGTCAATCAGGCATTGCTCGACGATCTGGCGATTCGATTCATGAACGATGGCTGGTCGATCAAGCGGCTGATTCGCAGCCTCGTGCTGAGCCGTACGTGGATGCTCAGTTCCGAGCACGACGGTGAGTCTTTCGCGATCGACCCAGGCAACCGGCTCAATTGGCGGTTCGCGCCACAGCCACTGGAAGGCGAGGCGATTCGGGACGGAATTCTGGCGGTCAGCGGCCAGTTGAACGTGAGCATCCCCGCCACTTCACTGATCGCTCAGTTATCAGCGTCAAAGAGCAAGCAGCAAAGCGAAATCGGACGCCGCGACTTCGTCATCAACGACCTGACCGACGACATTCCGCACCGCAGTATTTTTCTTCCATCGGCGCGGGCTCATCTGCTGGACGTGATGACGATCTTTGACGCCGCCGATCCGAATGGACTCGTCGGTGCACGCCGTCTGACGACTCTGCCGAAGCAGGCCATGTTCCTCATGAACAGCGAATTCGTACTAAGTGCCGCCGGGAAGGCGGCTGAGCAACTGTTCGACGCGCCCGATCCAGTGGGCCAGGCCTACGTACTGCTGCTGGGCCGCGAACCTGGCGCCCGCGAGCGGATGGCTGTGACAACTTACCTCGATTTCAACGAGGACCGGATTGCCGGACTGGCCCGTCTCTGTCAGGTACTGATTTGCAGCGGCGAATTTCGGACGGTCTACTGACAGATTCCGCTTCCCGTTGCTCATCCTGTCCGGAATGATATATACGTAATGGTGTATTCTCGCTGAGGAGAAGGAAAGCACATGGCGATAGCAAAGGTCTTCATGAACGGGCGAAGTCAGGCGATACGACTTCCGAAAGAGTTTCGTGTTGAAACAGACGAAGTCCACCTGCAAAGGACGTCAGAAGGATTTACGGTGACACCCCGAGACCCTTGGGAAGTGTTCGAAGAAGGCGTCAAGGAACTGTCGGATGACTTCATGTCAGAGGGCCGACAGCAGCCAGAACCGCAGCAGCGGGTCTGGGATCAATGATGTACATGCTTGATACAGACACGTTGGTCTTCATGATCCGCGGATTGAAGTCCGGGCAGCGTCAGGTCTCCCGCCGCAACCGCGCACGCAGGCTTGTGGATCGGTGCCGTGAAGCTCAGTCCCAGGGCGACACGATCGCCGTTTCTGCAATCACAGTGTCGGAACTCGAGTATGGCGCCCACCGTGAAC
>Ga0209089_10005487_pt1 | contig 10384 bp, 4 predicted proteins | sample ArcticOcean_MG_C_FD_187431 | JGI IMG/M metagenome (GOLD analysis project Ga0209089, IMG submission 187431) | Marine microbial communities from western Arctic Ocean - ArcticOcean_MG_CB2_150 (SPAdes) (version 2) | ecosystem: Environmental > Aquatic > Marine > Oceanic | place: Arctic Ocean: Canada...
TAAAAAAAAAAAAAAAAGAGAATAAGAAAAAGCTGGGGGTATAGAATCATGACGAAGCCTGAACGGTGGATGTTACTGGGTATGTATATTGCAGCTACAGCAGATGTAGTAGTAGCTATCTGCATAGTGATACTAGTATTATGAACATTGCAAAGTCTATTGCTATAGTTACAACTGTAATACCGATTGCCGGTATTCTGATTGGCGGGATAACATTCGGCATTAACTTTAAGACAGACGTACAGAATATAAAAGATGATGTAGTTAAGCAACAAGCTATAAACGACACCATCCCTGATGCATTCAATGATTCACTTTTATGGGCTTCGATAGATAGTATCACTATACCAGATACTTATAATGATGCAGTTCTGTATGGGGAACTCAGGGAAGTTATTAGTAGAATACAGTACTTGGAAATTGATTTAGCTGAATTAAGGATTCTGTTAGATACTATAGATGTTGGCGATACATTTGATGATTCAGAAATAAGGGGTAGGATGGCAGAGCTAGAAGGCTCTTTACAGGCCATTTCAAATATAGAGGTCGGAGATAACGGGGAAGTGGATGTAACCCCTTTAATCATCGGCATAGCGTCATTAGAAGGAACTCTAGAAACAGTACGAACCGACATTAGAAGCATGAAGACAGATATCAAGAATAATGAACGGGCTATCAGCACCACAAGCAGTGGCAGCCCCTCTTCTCGTACCGTAGAAAACAACTACGATGATTCAGATCTACGGAGTAGGATATCTACCGTAGAACGGCAAGTAAATGCTATCCCTACTACAACGGGAGGTGGGACTACCGTCCAACGGGTAGAGAACCCTTTTGACGATTCTTCGCTTCGCTCAGATATTTCGGCCCTTCAAACGGCTATCGCCGTTTTGCAGGCTTTGCCTTCAGCCTCATTCGACGATAGCCACCTCCAAGATAGGATTGATGATATACAGTGGGAACTAGATAACATTGATATACAGGTGGTAGCCAATGATACCACAGATACTGTTTGGTTAGAGGAATTAGTGTATAATATTAAAGAGGAACTTAGTTGGAGGTTAGATGAGTTAGAGTGGGCTTCCGATAATACAACTACCGATGATGATATGTATGCAGAGAAGTGGCTTGTAGAAGACTTACAATACGAAGTAATGCATATTCAGGAACAAGTCTGGGAATTACAGACTCTTGTAAATGATAGTAATGATACTATCATTAGTGGTAATGATACCACATCTTCCAATACTATGGTAGGACGGAACTGGGATGGTAACTGGTCAGAGCCACAGCATATCTATGTAGAGCATGGAGATGGTAGCAGTAATCATAGTTATTCAGGTGACTATTGGATGGATGGGTATTATGATACCTACCCCGTCTGGGTAAACTACGAATGTGGGACGGGGCAATGGCAATATTGCTACATCTATAAGTACAACCACGCATCCTGGGTACTACAACCTGTAGAACCTACAGACCAATGGCAGGCAAATTCTTACAATGATAATGGGGAATGGCCTTGGGAAGGCACTTGGGCTGGGGATGTACAGTTTGTTGAGCTAAAGTAAGTTGATGAAACTGACAGGGGCAATCTTCATTTGTCTTACGTTACTAATAGGGATGCTGTGGTTAGGAGCAGCAGCGAATGGGCCTACGAAGGAATGTGTGAAATGGGAGACAGTATATCCCACACCTACTCCTAGACCAATGTCTCATATATATAGTGAATGGATACCAATGCCAGGAACATCGCCAGGCACAGGTCATGGGTGGATTAGTGCTACTACGTTTTTAGAAGCCAAGAGGCACTGGCCCCCAAAAGAACTACTTACAGCACATGTATTAACGGATGCAGAATATGCTGCTATTGAAGTAGCACATGGAATGCGACAGACTATGGGCAGTAAAATGGGATACGGATTTCCTCCAAGGCAGAATTTCCCATATTTATATGGGGGAGTTATATTAAAGAACGAGTGGCTTCCAAAACGATTACAATAATATATATAAAGAAGAAGTTTATATATTATAACATAAAACATCTTATAAATTTATAAAAACATAACGTAAGGAGATTATCATGGAACGACAACTGGAAACAATGTTTGATACTGTAGATATAAATACCGGCGCGGTGCTGTTGGATTCCACAGAATTGAAGAATATGTTAGTAGAACAGAGAAAGATAACCATGACGAGGGTAGCTAGCTGGTTGAGAAGCAATTCTAAAATCTTTGAGCTGAATTGGGAAACCGATATGGCTAAAGAGCTTAAGGAATTAGCCGCTGACTTAGACCATTTGACTACAATCGAGTATGATTAGCTCTTTTTTAGCTTGGTTTATTATAGGTATAGTAGCCTATCTATGTGGTAAGTCTATTCATAAGGCATACAGAAACGAAACTACTGGTACTTCTAGTCTATCCAGTGGTTATCTACAAGGTTATCTTGCGGGAGTAACCAATATTAAAATGTATTATTATATATTGGGAAGCATTCCTTCCACTAATTGGTTAGACGCAAATAGATTTAAGACACTAAAAGATAGGGAAGCCCTTTTAAAAACCGTAGATGAGGCTACTAAGCGGGGTGCGGGGATACTTGACGAATGAGCATGAAGTGTAACTTCAAGCGATTTTTTGCGTCTATGTAGTATAATAGACTAAGTAACTTTGTACTTTAGGGAGTATGTATGCCAACACATAATGTAGAAGAATTATTCCATCAGTTTATGCAAGACCCTGAATATATCGGGAAAGAAGAACTTGCCCTAGCTGAAGCTAAACAGCGAGTTATTCAATCCATGAATAACCATAAGGCTTTGTCTATGGCTAAAATGGATTCTCCCTTAGATGCGCTTACGGAGTTCCTTCTTCTTCAGAAAGGGGATAATGATTTTTGGCATCATAAAACAGGACATAAGGGGCCATCTCATATAGTTTCTACAGAAGTTAAAGAAACTACCTTTGAAGAACTTCTTGACCACGCTAAAGAAGAACTACTAGCTTTAACTCCTAAAGGTACTACTTGGGAACAGCTAACATCAGATCCTGAAAAAGTCATGTCCTATTTTGAGACAGCTAGAGAACAGGGTATCCTTACTGATAAGGAAACATACATGACTAATCTATTAGGTGGGTTCGCAGGTCGTGGAGCTATTCAAGGCATATTACCTGATAGAGAAGATCCTAACCCCGATGCTTTCCGTAGGGAAATACCTAAAGGTCACGATGCTATTGATGAGTTAGGCAAACGAGCTTTAGATAATACATCTGCTGCCAGGAAAGTGGAAAGGCTTAAAGAACATATTCGTTTCTTCAACCTTAACCAACAAAATTCGGCAGTAGCCTCAGAAGCTGTTCAAGGTCAAGATCCTGGTGAGAGGAGTATGTCTTTCGCTGCGCTTCACGGTGCTGGTGCTTTTGTACCAGCTAGAGGCACACCTGATGGAGAGATTTTTTCTCCTGACCCAGCAAAATGGAAATCTGCATTAACTGAAGTCATGAGTCCAAATAATGATTGGAGTGCTGCTGGAAGCGGGTGGAAAGATCAAGTAGTTACCAATGCTAGAAATGACAGAGAACGATCTGCTGCTGCTATTCAATCTGATGTTATAAGCCTTGTTCATACCTTAACCGGAAAACTATATGAAAACCCTAAAGATGCTTTAGGTGTTATTAGAGATATTCACTCACGTCCAGAACAGTTTATGGCCCGTGATGATGACGGTGTTGCTAAGATGAGAAGAGCTACAGATACTGGAACAGGAGATAAAACTTTTGTTCCGAACATAAAAAGTTCAGACTCGCAAGAGTTTGAAAAAACTTCACACGATGCTCTTTCTACAATTGCTCAACAAATAACTAGTATTGAACAGAGCAGAGATAGTTTCTTCCATCATCCTGTACCTCAACGACAAGAATATAATCAGGCCATGACAGCAGAACAGGAAGTTGATGACCCTCAAGGAAAAGGTTGGTATCATCATCAACCCCTTTCTCCTACGCAACGTTGGATATTAGAGAATGCATATCATCCAGATGATAATATCTCTGATAGGGCAGCACAAACTAATCTTATAGGCGAAATTTTACGCCGTTACAATAGAACTCAAGATTACGACTTGAATACTGAGGGCACTAGTATACCTAGAGATGCACACGGTACGGCTAAAGGGCTAGAAAATTTAATTGCTGATGTTGTTAGAGAGCAAGGATTACAAGTCCCTCCTGCTACTACAGAGGTTATGGATGAACAAGCTGAATGGCCCCTAGAGCATACTTACAATCGTGTTGCTACTAAAGATCCACGTATACCTGCTCCTCAATTGGGTGCCAAAGAGACTATAGTCCCTGGAGAAGTAAACATAACTCCTGTTAAGGAAAGTTTAAATCCAGAGGTCTTAGGAGGTAAAACTCCAGACCAACTAGCATATATGTTAGATGCAGGAGAAATAAGTGAGAACGAATATTTAGGTGAAGTCCATTCTCGTTGGAATACTGATCCTAAATCTCTCTTAGAGTGGGAAGGTCACAAAGTCTTCTTTAATGAAGATGGAAATAATATGTTAGTGGACAGAGATAACCAATCTGGGTTAAGTGCTATGACTAGACTTGACGCTGCTACAGGAAAGATATGGGAGAAAACACCACAATTTACTGACCCCGAAGAGATGGTACAAAGTGAACTTACCGCTCCTTCTGGACGATGGTCACCAGGGCGTGGGGGTAATAATTTAGCTAATGTAAAACTTGCAGAGGCTGTAAACGTAAAAAATGTAGGAACTTCGGATAGACATTGGGAAAATCATGATGGGGTTGCAGATGCTGTAGCTAGGGGGGAAGGAGTATCCCTAGTAGGGAATGCATCAGGGGGTAACGAACATTACGCTAACCCTTTCACTTTTAAGGATGCACTCGATAAGGATAGTAGTTTATATAATCCTGACTATGGTGATGACTATGCTTCTCCTGCCAATACAGTTTTTAGCACTCCCGAAGAGGCTACCGAAGCATACGATAGTTGGTTACGTGGCACCGATTATGGAAGCGTAGAACCAGAACGACGAAAATGGATATTAGAACAAATTCATAGTGGTGAGTTAGATGATAAAAATTTACTTTATCATACAGACGAACATAATCAATCAGGCAGAGATACCGATGCGGATGTACTAGCTCACTATATTAATTCTGCTGACGGAGCAAATAGACATAAATTGTCCTACGGTTTAGCCGATACAGATGACTATACAGAAATAGATTCAGTGGGTTCTACTCCAAAAGAACTGGCTTTAAGACTAGGCCAAAGACCTATGCCTGAGATTCCTCCCCATCTATATGATAATGTGACAGCTGGTCATGTAGGCTTACTTGATGAACCTACTCATACACAGTATGGTGGTGCTGGTACTATTGGCCCTGCATCAGTAAGTATGAATCTTGGATATGAACAACGGGGAAATATACCATTTGATAAATTAGGTGGGTTAGGTGACATATATAAAGCTCCTCTTTTTGATGGGGAAGAAGATTTAAAAGTTAATCGTGACGAGTTACAGAATTATCTACATCATAGAAATTTTATAGGACAGATGTTGCAATTAGGAATTCCTATAGAGTCTCTTACTAATGGATTAAAAGATGGGACTAGACAGTGGTCAATGGATGCTATGGAACGAGGAATGCAAGACCACGGACTCCTCCAACATGGAGAAACAATTTTTCAGAGAAACTTTAGACCACCAGGGCAAGCACCATCTGGTAGACCTAAAAATATTATGAATGCTGGTGTTCCTCCAATATTCCCAAAGACAGGACGAATGCCTGGTGCAGATGGGAAATCTCGTGGTAATCCTGCTCAGGCACGGCGAAATGCTATAAAGTCTAACTTGTCTCCTGAAGACCGTGCTTCTTTACAAAAAGACATGGAGAAGGAGTGGATTGCTATACATGGTGGAACAAAAGGTTTTAAGAAAGAAGACCCACCACGACAGAATATAGAGTACCCCTATCATTGGGACGATGACATTAAAGGCTCTAAAACCTTTGGACAAAGAATAGGAGAAGATCCTCCTGATACTAGCACAGGAAGTGCACGTCCACGTCTGTCAGAACCTGCCCCAACACGAGAATACAATGCTACTAAACCTAACTATACTACTAATGAAGGTGGGATGCGCACTTCTCAATATCTAGATCATGTCATAAGAGAAGAAGTAAAGAGGAAGGGGAGAGAAGGACAACCAGATGAAAAGTACGATGGAGAAGGTAATCGTATTTATGACCGCCAACAAGATTTTAGTCCACACACTGGTCTACCTATAAGTGATGGAGATAATTTTGATAAAGAGTATGCTGCTACAGAAAAGAAATTTGTAGATGAGGGTGGAGTAATGCCTACTCCTCCCCGTAAAATTGATGGGGCATGGGATCCCGCAGAATTAGCTGTATATCGAGCCAAGGTAGTACAAGCATTAGGCCCGAACCCACGCAAAGTCTATGAGAATTCACTAAGAGATGGCTTTGAACAGGAATACAAAGGGAAAGAGGTTGATTACAATCATGTAATGGAACACTTTCAGGGGAAAGATATAGATGTTCCTCACCCCAGTACGTTACCAATGGGACAGAATTTAGTAGAGTCTCTTCCTGAGGTTGGGCCTCAAATTGGCCCTCGACTACCCAAAGACCCCAATGCTTCTACAAGTAGATTTACATCTTATGCTACAATACGTGAAAAGCTTTTAGCTGGTAAGACTACGGCTGGAGATTTATCATCAGCTGTTGAGGATTTAAATGAACAGGATGAAACTGACCCAACCCTAGATACAGTTCTAGCTGCTATAGCTGCTATTAATACAGACAATCCTGAGACAGCTATAACTCCTGAGCAAACACAACAACTATTAGATGTTGTTCCTAATGCTACTCAATCCCTTGAGGAGTTCGCAGCTCCTACAGCTCCTAAGCAACGTCAACCCTACGCAGGAACTGGGGAACCAACTACCTATGGGGATGAAGACCGTGATTTGGATGCTCCTCAAGACCAAGATTCCTTATCTGCATTAGATGCTTATAACCAACGACAAAATACTCCAGCTACTGAAGATGAACAACCATCTGGAGAACAAGACACTCCACAAAAGTTTGTTAACACTCACCAGCCAAATAATTTAGCAGATGTGAAGGAATGGGGTGACCAGATAGCAGCGGCTGAAGAAGAAAAAGGAAGACCATTATCTGATGAGGAAAAGGCTGATCTCCGTGAAAATATTGACGGTAAAGGCTGGATTAATAATCCAAACTATGTAGAACCTGAAGAAACACCCTCAGATACTGAAGAAGCTCCTGCTGCTGAACAACCACAGTTTGTCAATCATTCTGGTGGTGCACAAGGAGCAGATTCTGCATGGGATGATATTGGACAAGAGTTTGGAGTAGAGAGCAATCACTATCATATGGGTGGCAAATGGCACCCTACAGAAAATGCTACGGAAGCGGGGCACAGGCATACCCATGATGTGGTTCGTACACCTGAGGAACATGCTGAAATTGATGCTCAACTAGAACATGTGGGTAATGTCTTACAAAATAGCAGATGGCCTGATAAAGAAGGAGTAGCTAGAAATTATTTCCGAAGAAATGTGGAACAAGTTAAACAATCAGATGCTATATTTGCTATAGGCAAACTTACCTCTGACCAAAGCCAAGTCGCTGGCGGCACTGGTTGGGCCGTTGAATATGCTAAACAATTCGATTCAGATAAACCCATCCATGTTTATGACCTAGATTCCCAATCGTGGAAGATGTGGGATGCAGAATCTAAGACCTTTATAACAAATCCTGAAGGCACTCCCACACTCACACCTAACTTTGCAGGTATTGGCAGTAGGGGTAGTGAATCAGAAGTAACAGATGCCCATCCTCAAGCTGGTAAAAAGTATGCAATGGATATACCTGAACATGCTAAACAAGCTATGAAAGATGTATATGAAAAAACCTTAAAGGATACGGGTAGAGAAAATCTAGGTGGAACTCCAGCTACTGAAGAAACTCCAGCCGAAGAAACTCCTACTGCCGAAGCAGAAAAGAACGAGTTTGATAAGCATATCGCAGACATAGATGCTTATCAAGACCGTTTACGTACTGATGGAAAGGATATTACAGATGAAGAAATTAAAGCATATCATGATTCTTTAGATTATGTGAAGAATGCTATGGGTGACTCAGCCATTAAAAATACTTACCGTGAGGCTGCGGGTGAAAGAGTACAGGAAGGTCATGAGACAATGCAGAACTGGCATGGGGATGATGACCCTAGAAAGAGAGCTTTTGTACGTCCAGAAGCATCTGATGAAGAACCAGCAGCTGAAGAAGCAGTAACGCCAGAAGAAACAACTGGTGGGACTACCCCTCCAACTCCTCCAACTCCACCTACTGCCGAAGCAGAGGAAGAAGCAGAAGATGACGATTCTGAGGAGGAAGACCAAGAGGCACTAGAAGCAGAACAAAAGAAAGCTGCTAAGGAAGAGTTAGATAGGAATAATCAAATTGTAATTGATACCCATAAGGGTATTGATGCAGGGAAGAGTTTTACTGAAAAAGAAAAAACTGATTATAAGGATGCCTTAGACGCACTTGTTACAGGGAAAAATAACCTTCCAGAAGAGCTAGCAGGTATAACAGCTGGTCATTTGTTGGACAAATATAAAGACTACGTATCTACTCCCCCCCAAACTAAAGCTGAATCTGAGGAAGATACAGGGCCAACCGCTTCCTCCCCTGATGACGTAGAGCCGTCAGGAGAGGCAGAAGAAACAACTGAGAAACCTCAAGGTGGGGCTTCATCCCCTCCTGAAGTTGAGGAGGGCGAGGACTCGTTTGACCCTACCCCTAAGGATACTGAAAACCCCCCTTCAGTGACTGGGGCTACACGCCCTGTAACAGATGATGATGTCTTAGCAAATGGAAAAAAAGAAGATCTCAAACCAGGGGAAAGTGCGCGTGATTCATCAGGGAAGGGAACTATCACTCGTCAACCGGACACTGTAACTCTAGGCTCTGCAAAAGACTCGGAATATGAGTGGGATGGGGAATGGAAAACAGTTAAGGGTAATATTGGGGAAAGTATGGCTAGCCCATTGTATCACTACACAGAGGATTCAGCTAGTGAAGAGGATGAGTTATTTGATGAACACCTGAAAATTCTTCAAACTATGGATGATAGAGCATTTTGGGATAATGAACCACGGGGTTCTGAGCAGGGTTCTGAGCAGGGCAGGGGTACATTTTTTACACCAGAAGAGTTTCAAGAGTATGAACAAGCCATTGACTATATGGAAGAGATGAATGCTAGACCTGATCAAGCCGAAGGTCTTAGCGGTGTACGAGCAAAAATGGTAGCAAAATATGCTGAACATGGAGCTTGGGAGCTTGACCGATTGATGGCGAACAACGGTATACCATCGAAGACCGGAAACCCAAGCGGTACAGGTAGGAATGCACCCAAACCAAATCCTGATTTCAGACCAAGGAGAGATCGCACCTTGCCCCCTGGCCGTGCTCTGACACATGGGGAGATACGGGGTGGGCCATCAGAAACTACTGAGGGAGATAGTCCTACTAGACCCACTAGACCCACTAGACCTAGAGGCGAATCCTCTGATAATTGGAATGAACCAAGGTTTAAAGATGGGGAGCGAAGAGGTGGTGAAAATCTTAGCGAAGATCTTACTACTGATAAGTTGGCGGAAGACCATCCTGGGCATCCAAACAACTGGCCTAACTTCACAACTAAAGAAAAGAGGAACATTAATAATGCTGGTGGTTCCGAAGCTTTCTTAAAAGCACTTGAACATGCTGTTGAGAGTAATATGTCTAGTGACAGAATTAAAGAAACACTTGGTTTACCTGGGGGTTCAAAACTTCGTGAAGGTCGAATAAACGATTTCATGAAGGAGTATAACAATGCACAAAATAAAAATAAATATGGTGAAGTAGACCAAAAAGAGATTAGGTCACAAATTCCACCCGATCTAGACCCTACAGCATCTCGTAGAGAAGCTACAGAGCAACTTCGTAACGTTGTGGGGCAAGCTCATCAACTCTCTCTTTTAGGAGGGACTGATAAAGCAGTCTTTACAAACCATATACAAAAGCTGCAAAAATTAGCTAACGAGGCTATGAAGGCAGGTGCTGATTCTGACCGTATTAAAAAAGAAGCTTTAGAACATACTAAGTTTCCAGAAAGGGAAGCTCCTGCTGAAGAGCCTGCTGAGGAACCTGCTGAAGAGCCTGCTGAAGAATCTCCAGAGGAACCATCTGGAACTACTACAGCAGCCCCAGTAGAGCCTGAAGCAACTACTGCTGAAAGTGAACAA
>Ga0209089_10005494_pt1 | contig 10377 bp, 7 predicted proteins | sample ArcticOcean_MG_C_FD_187431 | JGI IMG/M metagenome (GOLD analysis project Ga0209089, IMG submission 187431) | Marine microbial communities from western Arctic Ocean - ArcticOcean_MG_CB2_150 (SPAdes) (version 2) | ecosystem: Environmental > Aquatic > Marine > Oceanic | place: Arctic Ocean: Canada...
ATTCATTACGGGCCTACATAAAAGCCCCTTCCATGGATTTAGCGTCTTGTTCGCTGAGCATAGGATTTACAACCCCGGCGAATCTACGCGCCACATAGATTGGAAACTATACGCCCGAACAGATCGCATGTACGTTAAGCGATACGAAGAGGAAACAAATCTCCGATGCCAAATCGTAATTGATTTCTCCTCATCTATGCGCTACCCCTCCGATGTCACTTTAGACTCCCCGGGGATGAATAAACTCAAGTACTCCGTAGAGTCCGCCGCCGCACTTATCGAGCTCTTCCGCAGACAGCGTGACGCAGTAGGTCTAAGCTTATTCTCCGACACTTTAGAACTCCAAACGCCTTCCAAATCTAGCACGTCTCACCACCGCATGCTATATCACAAGCTCGAAGGTGTCATGGATTCCCCAACCTCCGCACAAGGTACCTCCGCGATTTCTTCTATACACCAAATAGCAGAAGCTACTCCGCGCCGCTCCCTGATCATAATATTTAGCGATATGCTAGATAAATCTGAAGATATCGATTCTGTAATCGACGCTTTAAACCACCTGAGGCACAATAAACACGAAGTTATCGTCTTCCACGTCTTAGATAAATCCACAGAAGTAGCTTTCGATTTTCCAGAACGACCTACTAAGTTTGTCGATTTGGAAACCGGGGCAGAATTAAAGCTACACCCCTCAGAAGTACGTGAACACTACATCTCTCGCATGGCCGCCCTGCGTAAAGAGCTGTCAGCCAGGTGTGGAGCCCACGGCATAGATTGGATAGATGTAGATATCGCTGAAGGACCAGTCCCCGTACTTGCTCGATATCTCATCAAGAGAAAAAAACTTCTATAAGTTTCCATACATATCGTTGTAGTAAGTAGATGATATTATTATATTTGCGCCTCCCGAAAGGGAACCCAACAAATACTGGTCTGGTAGTTCAGTTGGTTAGAATACCTGCCTGTCACGCAGGGGGTCGCGAGTTCGAGTCTCGTCCAGACCGCAAAGAGCCTTGGAGAAATCCAGGGCTTTATTGTGTTTAAGGCCTTTATTTACTGATGTTTTAGAGATACCTAGTTTGAAAACAGAAGATATGCCGAGGCTTTGAAGTACATTAGAAGTCTTAAATCAAATATTATGAGACATTTAATTACTGCTTTAGCTTGTTTACTTTCTTTTAGTGTATTTGGACAGGGATGGGAACAAACCTATGGTGGATCAGATGACGAAAGGGGTTTTTCAGTTCAACAAACCTCTGACGGAGGGTATATCACTACAGGAAGGACAGATTCTTTTGGAAATGGGTCTTCTGATGTCTATCTAATTAAAACAGATGGAAGTGGAGTAGAACAGTGGAGTCAAACCTATGGTGGAGCAGGGGACGATGTTGGTGCTTCAGTTCAACAAACCTCTGACGGAGGATATATCATTGCAGGATGGACATACTCTTTTGGAAATGGGTCTTCTGATGTCTATCTAATAAAAACAGATGGAAATGGTTTAGAACAGTGGAGTCAAACCTATGGCGGAACAGATCCCGACGGTGGTAAATCAGTTCAACAAACCACTGACGGAGGATATATTATTTGTGGATATACGCGGTCTTTTGGAGTATTTCATGATGCCTATCTAATTAAAACAGATGGAAATGGAATTGAACAATGGAGTCAGACCTTTGATGGATCAGGTAGTTTTGACAATTTTTCCTCCGTTCAACAAACCACCGATGGCGGATATATCATGTGTGGAGATACAGATAATTATGTTGATTATTACAGCGATGATGATGTTTACCTAATTAAAACAGATGGTAACGGAATAGAACAGTGGATTCAAACATATGGTTCTTATTATTATGAATCTGGTTATTCTGTAGACCAAACCACTGATGGTGGATATATCATCGTAGGTACTTTATCGTCGCCTTATATTGGAACTCTACCGGCTGGACAAATCATTCTAATTAAAACAGATAGTAACGGAGCTGAACAGTGGTATCAATACTATGGTATATCTCACGAATATGGTTGGTCAGTTAAACAAACAACTGATGGCGGATATATCATGTGTGGACATACAGGTTCTTTTTTTGCAGACAACAGCGAAGATGTTTACCTAATAAAAACAGATGGTAACGGATTAGAACAGTGGAGTCAGACATATGGGGGAACAGATACCGACTTGGGGTTCAGCGTTCAACAAACCACTGATGGCGGATATATTATTGGAGGTACTTCATGGTCTATTGAAACGGGTTATGATGTCTATCTCATAAAAACAGATTCTGAAGGCACTCTTTCATCTTCATTCACAATAACAACACCATCCTCCAACAGAAAACTTGAAAAGGTTATTGACGCATTAGGAAGAGAAGTCAATCACACGACTAATCAGATACTATTTAATTTATACGATGACGGTTCTGTGGAGAAGAAGTTTGTAGTTGAGTAATCCTTTCTATTCTCTGGCTGTTATTTCGTTTGGTTACTTACGATAAATCTTATACCCAAAATACTCAAAATCCTTTTTATACAATTTATATACTAATTGTGAGGCCTCTGGGTATCTATTGTACATATTCTTCCAATCAGTAGATGTTTTTGTTTTATTAATTTGTTTTAAAGTGTTATGTTCCAAATTGTATAAAGAACAGAACTCTTTCCAATCATCATCTAATGATTCTCTTTTAAATAAGAAATTAATACAATCTTTATCATTAAAACCTATAAGGGTGTCATACATTGATCTTATATGTTGTTTAATAATTGCTCTAAAACCTAGGAATTGAATTGATGATAACAAAGATCCATCTTGTATTGCATTTAGAAATTCAAGGAAGTTATAATGCTTGTTATACCCAAGAAAATAGAAAGAAGAAACGATTCGGTGTTGCGGATGAGTTACAATCCCAATACACACTGAATCTTCTTTAATTTTATTTATGTTTTTCCATTCTCTATAAGTAAAATGCTGGATGCTTCCATTTGATAATGTTAGTCCAACTTTATGTTTACTTAATGAGTTTCTTAAACTAGAGAATAAACAGACACAGTAAAATAATGGATAAGCTAGATATAATAATACATTTTTAGAATGAAAAATAAAATAGAATACTTGGATATTATTTTGAAAAAATCGATTAAAAGTATATCCACTAAGAAAAGCACTATTTTTATCAGAGAACCCTTTTAGTTTATATAAATTTTTAGAGATAGTAGTTCCAGCACATTTAGTTGGATGAATTAAAATGATTTTATCTAACATATAAATGTAAAATTCTTATTTATTGTTATTTACTTTCCCAATGCAAATGTAATTAGTAATGATTGTCAGGTATTTATACTTGCTTGGTACAAAGAGGGTACAAGAACTTCATTTTAATTTAACTTGTTTATAGTTAATGTTTTACATAAATTTATGTAAAAAAAGTTACGTTAGAAGCTTGAATATATACGATTAATAGCTTAAATTGTCCTTTAAGTGGCTGTTTTTAAGCCACTAATGCTCATTATGAAGTTACAAAAAGGCTTACACCTCTCACTGTTTATATAATCTTATAATCATGACACGAATTATATTATTTCTCGTCTTAACTGCCATAAGTTCTCTGTCTTTTGGCCAAACAGACATTTTCGGGTGTACGGATTTAACCGCATGTAACTATGACGCTACAGCAAATATTGATGATGATAGTTGTGATTACGTAAGTTGCTATGTTTTTGGCTGTCTGAATGAATTTGCTTGCAACTACGACCCATTAGTTGACTATGATGATGGGACATGTGATTTCACAACCTGTGCAGACGTTTATGGATGCACTTACTCAGATGCTTCCAACTATAATGCTGAATCAACAATTGATGATGGTAGTTGTATTTACGAGGAATATGATTTAGACGCAGTTTATGATTCAGGTTATGCAGATGGTATTGCGTCAGTTATTTGCCCTGAAATATCTAACTGTCCTTCTGATTTAGACGGAAATGGTGATGTTGGAATGTCTGACCTTTTAATCTTCTTATCAGCATTTGGAGATGTTTGTGAAATTCCATTAGACTTCTCACCAGATATTGATATACATCTTGGTAACAATATAGAGGCGAGTACAACAAGCATTACTTACATGATGTCACAAGACAATAACGAATCAGAGATATTCTCTTCATCAGTCGTTTCTGATGGTGGGGTGTTTAATCTAGATGGTTTAGTTGTAGGAGATAATATCGGTTCAGGTACTTTACACTTAGAACTGTATGCAGGTAACTATGATATTTCTTCTAACTTAATTGTTTCAAATATTTATAATAGTAACTACACCATTTTTAATGAGGTGACTTCGTCGACTTCACCAACATATAATGTTGGAGATATAGCTGGAGGTTTTGTTATTTCCAATTCAGTATCAGGAATTAGCATTTATACAGAGGTCCCAACTGATGATGATTATATAACTGAGGCTTATTTTATGTCTTTGACATTTAATGATCTCTTCACTAACCCTTCATCTGGTAATCTAACATTTACAAGTACTCTTACTTCTGAGCTAGGTGATGTGGATGTTCAGGAATTCATTTTAGCTATCAGTACTGTATCTGGTTGTACGGATCCGAGTGCAAATAATTATGACGATACAGCAAATAGTGATGATGGTTCTTGTGAGTACGACGTTTATGGTTGTACTGTTGATTTTGCTTGTAACTACAATCCAGATGCAAATAATGATGATGGTAGTTGTGATTACGTAAGTTGCTATGTTTTTGGATGTGATATTCCTGAAGCTTGTAACTATGATCCCGAAGTAACCATTAATGATGGTACTTGTGACTTTATTTCTTGTGCAGATGAGTGTGGCGTTCCAAACGGAGACAACTCAACTTGCTTAGATGACTGTGGCGTTCCAAACGGAGACGATTCTTCTTGTGTGCTAACGCCTATTACAAATGACAACATTCACGCAGCAGTAGACTTATGGCTTTTAGATGAATCTCAAGCAGAAGCTACTTATGGTCATATCAGTGATTGGGATGTTTCAAGTATTACGGATATGAATAATCTGTTTCTCAATGCTTCCAGTTTCAATGGCGATCTCTACTCTTGGAATGTTTCAAGTGTAACGAATATGACAACTATGTTTAATAATGCTTCCAGTTTCAATGGCGATCTTTCCGCATGGGATGTTTCAAGTGTAACGAATATGGTTAGTATGTTTAATAATGCTTCAAGTTTCAATGGCGATCTTTCCGCATGGGATGTTTCAAGTGTAACGAATATGGATAGTATGTTTGAAGGTGCTTCCAGTTTCAATGGAGATCTCTCCTCTTGGGATGTTTCAAGTGTAACGATTATGTCAGGTATGTTTGTAAATGCTTCCAGTTTCAATGGCGATCTCTCCTCTTGGGATGTGTCAAGTGTTACAGATATGAACTGGATGTTTGGCTATGCTTCCAGTTTCAATGGGGATCTTTCCGCATGGGATGTTTCAAGTGTAACGGCTATGATCGCGATGTTTAACGAGGCTTCCATTTTCAATGGCAATATCTCCTCTTGGGATGTTTCAAGTGTGATAAATATGGGCGAAATGTTTTACTCTGCTTCCAGTTTCAATGTAGATATCTCCTCTTGGGATGTGTCAAGTGTAACGGATATGAGTAGGATGTTTCAATTTGCTTCCAGTTTCAATGGAGATATCTCCTCTTGGAATGTGTCAAATGTGACGACTTTAGGCCAGATGTTTCAATCTGCTTCCAGTTTCAATGGCGATCTCTCCTCTTGGGATGTGTCAAGTGTTTTGGATATGAGCTGGATGTTTCAATCTGCTATTATCTTCAATGGTGATATATCCTCTTGGGATGTTTCAAGTGTAACAGATATGAGCCATTTGTTTGCTGTGTCAACTTTTAATGGCGATATCTCCTCTTGGGATGTTTCAAGTGTTGAGACTATGAGTGAAATGTTTAACGCTGCTTCCACTTTCAATGGGGATCTTTCTTCTTGGGATGTTTCAAGTGTTACGAATATGCGATATATGCTTCAATCAGCTACTAGCTTCAATGGAGATATCTCTGCTTGGGATGTTTCAAGTGTAACGAATATGTACGGTATGTTTTACGCTGCTTCCAGTTTCAATGGCGATCTTTCCGCATGGGATGTTTCAAGTGTAACGGATATGGATGTTATGTTTGCTGGTGCTTCAGCCCTCTCAGAAGAAAACCAATGTTTAATCCACACTTCTTTCTCTTCAAATGCGAATTGGCCGTATGACTGGTCGGAGTTTTGTTCTGCTGCCTGCGGTGACCTGGTCTCTCACGAAGGATATGACTACAGTACCGTCCAAATCGGTGACCAGTGTTGGTTCTCTGAGAACTGTCGATACCTCCCTGAAGTTTCACCTTCAAGTGAAGGAAGCGAAACAGACCCTTACTACTACGTATATGATTACGAAGGAACGGATGTTTCAGCAGCAACAGCCACTTCTTACTACAGTACTTATGGAGTTCTTTACAACTGGCCTGCTGTGATGACTGAGGGTATTTGTCCAAGTGGTTGGCATATTCCTTCAGATGGAGAATTCACTCAATTAATTAACTTCGTAGGAGAGCCCTTAGGAGGTATTGCAATGAAGTCTACTTCAGGATGGAATAATTCAGGTAACGGCTCTAATTCCAGCGGTTTCACTGGCTTGCCAGGTGGCTGGCGTAACTGGAACGGTTTTAATATCGCTGGATATAGCGGTACTTGGTGGGCGTCTACAGAGTACATCCCCACCTTGCCCGAAAACAACAGCTGGCGCTTGGATTTGCACCAAGCCTACGATAATGTCATTCTACAGGCATCCACTAGTCATTTAGGTTTTTCCGCTCGCTGCATAATAGATTAAAATGAAAGACTTTTAGAATGATGGCATTTATTGGGAGGTATATCTAGAGATTCTGGAACAGTTCCAGACTTCAAGCCTTCTGGAAATACGCTGAATAAACACAACCATGAAAAAAGAAGTATTAGCGTGTTTAAGCAAGATGTCAATTACAATTATTTTACTTGTTCTGTTGAATGCATGTGGATCTAAACAAGTTGAACAATTATCTGTGTCAAATGGACTGATTGGATCTTATGAATCAATTACATTACCTGGAGCTAAGGGTAGTTTGTTTATTATTGGCGGAGGTAGCCGCTCATTATCGTTGATGTCTGGAATGGTTGATAGGCTGTCTACATTAGATGATTTGGTTATTGTGCTTCCGATGGCAAGTTCTGAACCTGACACCTCTATGTTTTATGGTAAAAAGCCATTGGTTTCACTTGGTTGCACTAATGTTCATGGTATGAATTTACCGCCGGGGAAATTTGGTACAGCTCAACTCGATAGCATACGGTCAGCTAAAGGAATTTATTTGTGTGGAGGCGATCAGTCCCGCTTCATGGATATTGCCCAAGGTGAGATACAAGAGGCCATTCAACAAGCTTTTCGTCAAGGTGCTGTGATTGCAGGAAGTAGCGCTGGAGCTGCGATGATGAGTAATGTAATGATTACAGGAGATCAGTTGCTAGAACCTGAATATGAATCAACTTACAAACGGCTATATGAAAATAACGCAATATACTCGGAAGGTCTTGGGTTGATTCAGGGTGCCATTATTGACCAGCATTTTGTAGAACGAAGTAGATACAATCGTGCTTTTACTGCATTATATGATCATCCAGACATGCCGGTGTTCGGGATAGGCGAATCTACTGCATTGGTTGTAGAGCCTCAAGGGTTGAGCGTGGAAGGGGAGGGGCATGTAGTTGTTTTTTATCCTAGCAAAGGAAGAGCAGATTCAACAGGCCAACTGAATTTCCGCAATTTACGGTTAGATATATTAGTGCATGGAGAAAGCTTGGATTAACAAAGCAGTCCGATTCACTATTTCTTAGTGTACGGCCCAAACATAGCCACTTCTCGGCCTTCAGGATTGGCCCATGCTCGGAACATGCCGGCACTATTAAATACCAATGCTATTTGACCATGGCTATCCACTGCTACCACTCCGCCATCTCCACCTAAAGCACCCATTTCATTAAATATTGTTTCCTCACATGCTGATTGAAGGGAAACTCCACCATGTAACATTTGAGAATGTATGTCTTGTGCAACTCCGGTACGGATAAAGAACTCACCCCATCCCGTTGCTGAAACAGCACATGTGCGATCATCTGCCCAAGTTCCAGCACCAATAACTGGACTGTCACCTATGCGCCCATGGCGTTTGTAAGTCATGCCGCCTGTTGAGGTAGCAGCCGCTAGATGTCCTTTTTTATCTAATGCAACACACCCCACAGTACCCCTTTTTTCTTCCAATGGTTGTGGTGTGTCACCTGCTCGTTCAGATGCACTTAAATAACGTTCATAAGCTTTATCGGTATCAAACCACGTTGAGTCCGCAGATTCAAATCCTTGTGTTTGGGCAAAAACTCCTGCTCCGTGTCCGCTGAAGAAAACATGTTCACTAGAATCCATTACGCCACGGGCTACAGAGATAGGATGACGAAAACCTGTAAGGCCTGTGACAGCTCCACAATTTCGTGTGGATCCATCAGCGATAGAAGCATCGAGCTCGTGTGAACCAGTTGCTGTATAAACAGCTCCACGTCCTGCGTTGAATAAAGAGTCATCCTCTAAAAACCTAATCACATGTTCAACTACATCTACAGCAGAAGCCCCTGATATTAATTGCTGCTCTCCAATTTGCAGAGCTGCGTTAATAGATTTAGTATAAAGTAATTGCATCTCCACGGAAAGAGATTCTTCATCGAAATGTCCTGCCCCTCCATGAATAGCAAGAGCCCATTCATTTTGCGTTGTATTATCTTTTGGATCGGAGCTCTGACAAGCAACGCATACAAATACTAATCCTATTATTACCCAATTATTCATTGTTCAAAGGTATGTAGCCTCTAACGCTGTCGCTAATGTATCTAATCAACCATTACAGGTTGTCCCGAATGCTGCAAGTAGGAGTAAAATATCTTGCACATTTGTTGATCCGTCATTATTAATGTCAACATTACAATCACTATTACATCCGAATTGACCAAGTAATACTAAAATGTCAGCAACTGATATTATTCCATCACCATTTATATCCTCTGGACATAGGCAAGAATCGTACTCACAAGAACCAACATCAATTATAGCAAGAGGGTCGTAGTTACAGGCATTAATATCTGTGCAGCCATTTACTGCACCAGACATAACAACAATTAAAGAGCATGAATCAACAATAGACTCCAAACCATCACCATCACTATTCGAAATAATTTGATTGGAAATGCAGGCGTCTGAAATTTCCCCTTCAATTTCTAATGTAACCAGGAGGCCTGATCCAGGAGGAATTACTGACCCAAGCAATGAGAAGCCTAGTACAACATCAGAAGAGTTATCAAGTAAAAAACCCGCCTCATCTGCTGCACCTCCATATGCACTTAATATTATTACATCGTATAAACTGAACTGGAACCCTGCTATTGGAACTGAACTCTGATAATAAATGTCAAGTGTTGTTTGAGAATAGAAATTGTTCGAATTAATGTAAAATAAAACAAGGAGAAGTAGAGTGAGGATTCTTTTCATTAGTTCGATATTAAATAGTTCGTAATCAGTTTAATAAGCTAATATAGTGAAAATTTTTATATTAGAAGATAATAGCTCTAAGTTATCGCATCAAATCTATGCTTATTCCCAAAGCGGTAAAGTCGGCTCGAAAGCGAGTAGATCGCAGTAATATTATGATCTTTAGATTCGATGATACTCTAATATTCAATTGAGATCGGAGATGGGTTCGATAGAATCCAGGTGTGGGTCGTAAATAGACATACCCAGCCATCAGGTCGAGATTTACAGATCCCCATTGTACGGCACCGCCAAAGGCAACAGCTGCTTGAAGGCGTTCATGTAGTTCTTCAGCTTGTCCTAGCACAGGCTCACCCGACTCCTTATCCGAGCGCAATGCGCCATGGTGAAGTAAAGACGAATTTCCTGTGAGAGCGAAACGAGGACCCAGAGGATGGTTATACTGAACATGTAATTCAGTAACACCATATATAGTTCCACCAAAAGATCCGGCATCACGGGCTCCTTGAATTAGTCCCAGTTGTACACTAGGGCTTTTAGGGCTAAGAGGTATAGTGGTTCTATTGTCAGCACCGATATCTCCCTGCCAAGAAATGCCAGTATGGAAAGAGTTGATGCCTGGATTGGGCCTTTTTATCGCTCCGTTACTGGTATGTTGTATGCAAGCCCTTAGGTACAAGTTTGGGCTGATATTTATACTTGTACCTATTTCTAACAACCCGTTAAGACGACTTCCTAATGCTCTCAATTCAGGTCGTATATCTGG
>Ga0209089_10005496_pt1 | contig 10377 bp, 15 predicted proteins | sample ArcticOcean_MG_C_FD_187431 | JGI IMG/M metagenome (GOLD analysis project Ga0209089, IMG submission 187431) | Marine microbial communities from western Arctic Ocean - ArcticOcean_MG_CB2_150 (SPAdes) (version 2) | ecosystem: Environmental > Aquatic > Marine > Oceanic | place: Arctic Ocean: Canada...
CGATAAGATCACCAAAGGCGCCAAGATGCACAACTAGGCCCCTGTCATAAACTATTTTCAGTGTCCTCGGAAAGACTAAGCCATGCGTCTACTAATACCACTAAGAAGTTCTATCGCAGTAACACTACTAAGGTGGTTCCTCTATAAACAGTAAGTGCGGAAATACTCCTCGAACGCGGTGGGGATGCGCTACTTCCGGGCCGTGCGCATGTAGAAAAGCCTAATAAGAATGACGATGACCATTAGAACAGGATCACAGGAGTAAGGAGAAATGAATTACGTAGAGATATTTTCTGATGACAAAGGGATTTCCCATTTGATAAACCCTGAGTCGAAGATACCTCTGTGAAGCAACCGATGACCGGATACCACAAGGACGAAGAGGATCATTGGGTTGTCGAACTCTCCTGTGGTCATTTCCAATATGTACGGCACAATCCGCCATGGACGAATCGGTCATGGGTGGTGACAGAAGAAGGACGTGTCTCGAAGCTGGGGTTTGAAGTGAACTGTAAGAAGTATGACTTAGGTGCACCGATTGATGAATAAAATTAACCCCAGGAAATTACTAAACAGCAAGTGGACAGCTGTTACGCCAGTCAGAAAAGAAAAGCACTTCATGGTGACTGAAGTCGAATTTGATGAAGAAGGGATTGTTACCTTATGCTCAATAGAATCTCTTATATCAAAACGATCTATTCCAATAAACTGGCATGATTTAACAAATGAAAATAATTGGGCTCAGGGCTGGAAGTAACTTACATATCCCGAAAGCGCTGAAAATAAGATACGACATCTCACAAGGAAGTAATAAGCCTTAAAGACACTTACTTATTGTTTTGCGGATAATTCTCGCTAAAGCCATTCTGGTGATGAACAAGGGCAGACCCCTGATGCATTAAAAAAATCGTACGAGAATGCTCCATTAGGTCAGAAATGGCTTAAATCCGCTGTTTCTTACCTTTCAGAAAATGGCTTATACCGAATCGGTTAGGTCGCCGGAATGAAACGATAGAACAAAGCCGGGACTAGAGCCACTTTGATCAACGATGTCTGCGGTTACTCGTTTTAGGCCTTTCTTCCAAAACTGATAGCCAGACGATTCCAGGAATTCATAGACATTATTACAATAGTTAGATCGACAATCTGTTTGTCGCTGAAGTGACCCCTGAGTGCGGTAAATACTTCTTGAGGCGCGTGGCTTTCAGCGATCAGCGTTACATTGTCAGTCCAAGCCAAGGCTGCCCGCTCGCGATTGGAGAAAAGGGAGGACTCGCGCCATCGTTCGAGCGCATCAAGTCGTTTGTCGTCTTCTCCGTTACCTAGCGCTTGTGCGCGGTGTACCTGGATACAGTAACTGCAGCCATTGATCTGAGATGTTCTGATCTCGATAAGATATCTCAGGGTGGAATCAATACTCGAGTTTGAAATGTAGTCGTTCACTTGCGAAAGCGTCGCTATAGCATCCGGCGCGATGGCCCGGTAATCAATACGCAAAGTCATTTCGTTGTCTGCTTCTGCTAGAGGTTCGCTTATTCAGCACCATTTACAGATCTCTCGCAAGATATGCACACTTGACGCCTGATCATCTACATAACGCAGTGGCAAATCTCGGATTTTCAGCACAGTTTCAGCACACTGAAATTCGGGAGAAATCAGCAGCTGGAGAAAATGGCGTAGTTACTTGACTAAATGGTCGGGGTGAGAGGATTCGAACCTCCGGCCCCTGCCTCCCGAAGGCAGTTCTTTCTAACGGTGACCTCGTTAAATCGACCATTTACGCACGCCGATCCCACGCGTAAGTGACCTGAGAGGACTGGAAGGGACTGGAGTGGACAGGAGTCGGTCACGTTTTGGTCACGCCACCCCCACCACCCCCTTTCCAAGCAACGTTATGTCTGGATATCGTACCCACACAGCGGAAGGGAAAAATAGGGTTTACATGTTCACTGTAAACATTACTCAATTGATCAATTACCTAACTCAAAAACTACTGCTTTAGCAGTTTGCATTTCAGCGTTACTCAAACCTTTACTAGTCAAGGCGTAAGAAGTGAGTAAATAAGCCATATACGCGAGAGAAAACTGTACTTTGTAGTTGCTCTGTGGTCGGGAATGATGTCCCCCGCGCATACACATCCTCCCCCCCCTCACACCCTATATCCCTGAGCATCGATAGCAGTCTATAGTGGCGTTATGAACCGTCTTTTAATACTTCAGAGAAGCACAGTGAAAAACACAATTATTGGTATCGGATGTTTGGTTTTGATGGGATTGTCTTTGTAAGGTTGTAGGTTTTCTGATGATTGAACAAAATTCCCACTCTGTCTACTTAGGTTATATCCCAAGCGATTATGATGAGGAATTAATCGTCACTGGAGAAAATTGCCACTTTGATGGGAGAATTTCTCAGTTAGAATCCCGTGAATTCGAGTCTGCATATGTTAAAAGAAGTACACGTAATAGTATTTGATAAATGGTTTTATCAAATATCCGCCGTCGGTTTGTGCGTCACGTCTAACGGCGACGCTCTGCGGAAGTGAAAGAAGGGAGGATTTGTGCTGTGATGGTAAATAATCGGGAGGAACAATTCTTCCCGTAGTCGTAATAGTTGTACCTGGGTGGCAGTTGTATCTGTCAATATGAATGAAACTGAATTTAGAAAAATGAACTCGCGAATTAATCCTGAGGAGGAGCTAATATGAAATTTACTGTATTAAAACTGTTGCTTCCGGCGTTGGTGGTCGCTTTTTCCAGCTTTACGTTTGTTAGTACCGCTCAAGCCGACAAGATCACGTTGCATGGTGCGAGCCAATTTGATGAGCGTCACGCCTTTACGCGACTGCTGCGTAAATTCGAACAACTCACGAAACAATATTACAGTGGCGAGCATGAACTTGAGTTCGTTATGCACCTAAATAGCGAGCTGGGTCTTGAAAAAGACTATGTCGCCTACATGAACCAGGGCTTATCGGTTGACTACGCTGTGGCCGCTCCGTCGCACATGTCCACCTTTTCGAAGATGGCGACTTTGCTCGATCCACCGATGCTTTACCGAGACGCTGGCCATTGGAGTAAGGTTCTTTCCAGTGACGTGTTGCAGCCGATTGTCGACGACATTTACAAGCGCGCCGACGTCCTGCTGCTGGGATACGGTGGAGGTGGCGTCCGTCACCTGATCGTCAACAAGCCAGTAACGAACATGGCTGAAATCAAAAATGTTCCGATCCGTGTAATGGGTGCGCCAATTCAAACAAAGCTTTTCGATGCCTTCGGTATGTCGCCGAATGTCATCGCCTATGCAGAAGTTTACAACGCCATTCAAACCGGCGTTATTGATGCGGCAGAAAACGAAGCGGCTGGCATTCGCCAGATGAAATTCTACGAAGTTGGTCCGAACATTTCTCTGACCGCACACTCCATCACGGTTCGCCCATTGGCGTTCAGTGGAAAAACACTTCGTAGGTTACCGAAAGATTTGCAAGCTGCAATTCTCCAGGCCGGTAAAGATGCCGGAACCTATGGCCGAGTCACTGAACTTACTGAAGGCTCGGGAATTATGGCGGAAATGGAATCTCAAGGTAAACTGAAAACAATCAACTTCACAGAGCGGGAAAAATTAATTTCGGCCGCGACGCCCGTATTGATACAGTACTTTAAAGACTTGGGGCAGAGCGCTCTATATAACGCTATTCAGGCCGTAAAATAATCGCGTATTTCCCTGCGTGATACAAAGGTATCAAGGGTCGATGGCCTAAGTGGCATCGACCCTTTTTTATGAACCTTGTGTGGATAGGCGGGCACGAATGAAAAAAATAATAGATGGTTATTTTTCGTTTCTCCAAATCGTGCTGACGATGTTGATGGGAATTCTCATCATTCCTGTAACCATGCAAATATTTTCCCGCTATAGCGATATTATCCCACGCTATATCTGGACCGAAGAGCTGTCAAGATTTTGCTTCATCTGGATCATCCTTGTCGGGGCAATGATTGCTTTACGGAAAAATGAACATTTTGCAGTTGATCTGTTGCCGCCTCCAAAAACCCACAAAGGCAAAGCGATATCCCTGTTTTTTGTTGATCTCATGGCATTTGGCATGGCGGTTATTTTTGTTGTCTGGGGCTGGCCGCTGATTAAGTTCGGATTACTGCAAACTTCCGAAATGGCTGATTTGCCAATGGTGTTTATTTACGTGGCTTGGCCAATAACAGGGATTACGTGGATGTTATTTTTGTCAGAACGTGTTGTCGATCATATCAAATTATTTCGGAGTGTCGCCCCATGACACCGTTGGAAGTCTCGGCGATATTATTCCCGCTTTTTATAATTCTTGTTATCTTTCGCGTCCCCGTTGCGATTGCGCTCGGTTTGGCATGCATTCCGGTGTTTTTGTTGGAAGAACGATTGACGCCGTTCCTGCTCATGAATGAAATGTTCAAGTCCTATAACTCTTTCATATTACTTGCCGTTCCGTTCTTCCTTCTGGCCGCAAACATTATGAATGCTGCGGGCATCACTGACCGGCTGGTGCGGCTATCGCGTGCAATGGTTGGACATTTGCCGGGCGGATTGGGACACGTTAACGTGGTGGTCAGTATGCTATTTGCGGGCATATCCGGTTCGTCGACGGCGGACGCCGCGGGCATCGGGTCGCTGCTAATTCCGCAAATGAAACGGCAGGGTTACTCAACAAGTTTTTCCGTCGCCATCACGGCGTGTTCCTCGGTCATGGGCGTTGTTATCCCGCCAAGTATCTTGATGGTCGTGTGGGGCGGACTGATGTCGGTCTCTATTGGTGGCTTGTTTCTGGCCGGCGTTATCCCCGGCATTCTGATCGCCGGGTCGCAAATGATAGCAGTCTACATGTTTGCCAAAATCTACAATTACCCGATGTATCCACGATCTTCATTTAAGGAATTCGTTGTTGCGGTTTTCCAAGCGTTACCGCCTCTGATGACCCCCTTGATCATTGTCGGCGGAATTGTCGGTGGTTTTTTTACGCCAACCGAAGCCTCGGTTATCGCGGTGTTGTATTCCGTTCTTCTTGGAGGTCTGTTCTACAGGACCATCGGAATTCACAACCTCCCTTCAATCCTCTACAACTCTGCGGCGTTTGCCGCTATATCCCTGTTTTGTATAGGCACGGCATCGGCGTTCGGGTGGCTGTTGGCCTATTTCAAAGTTCCGCTGGCTATTGTCCAGTTTCTGGCACCCTACGGCGTTGGTGCGACCAGTACGGGCTTGATCGTCGCTGGTTCCTTTCTTCTGATCGGTATGTTTATCGATGCCATCCCGGCGATCATTATTCTTGGGACCGTTCTTTGGCCGCTGGCCGAAGCCTCGCAGATGCACCCGATCCATTTTGCAATTATCGGCGTTATTTCTTTGGCTTTCGGACTGGTAACTCCTCCCTACGGTTTGTGTCTATTGATCGCCTGTAAGGTCGGAGACATTGAGGTTAAGAAAGCATTGCGCGACGTTGCCATTGTCCTGTGTCCAATGCTTGTGGTTCTGTTAATTGTAATTTTCTTTCCGGCACTCATCCTGGCATTGCCAAAGATGCTCATGGCGAAGTTTGTATGAAGGGGATGACGACGTACAGGGCTATGTAGTTCCTGCACTTCAACGCCTGAAGGAACTTGTAGAAGGCGCGCAATCTGAATCAGTACAGTTAGGCGCTATCAAGGATGTACTAGATAGCGCGGGACTGACGCCTGTGGACAGGCAGCAAGTGGAACAGGTGAACAGTAGCGATGGAATGTCTAATGAAGTACTGCAATCGGAGTTGGATAGGATATTTGAGCAGGAGTATGGCTTAACTCAAGACCAACTCAAGAAGGTAGTTAAGGGGCAACATCACTAAGGGCTATGTAAGTCACACATAGCTTCGTACTTGGTTGTTTAAGTGTTGAGGAAGAGGTATCAGGGTTGGTTAGTAAAAAATCCCACGTACAAGATGTATCAAGCGGTTGGTACAACATGTAGCAACCGGTCGGTACATCCTGTACGCACACAAATGATTCAACCCGAATCAACAACTATAAAAACAACAGGAGAACCCCATGACAAGACATATGTCAGCCTTGCTGCGATGCAAGCATTGCTTTAACCAGTTTCCTGGCGGTGTCATCGTCTACTACTGGCGTTACTGTTGGAAAAGTGGCCTGCCCTGACCAGCCCATAATCCATGAGGTTAACGCTTCTTGATTGTCTGATTCGACCACTATCCAACCGTTACCATTGGGAATATCATGCCAACGACCAATTTGTTTCACTCCAGCGGGGTGTTCTCCAGCAATTTGCTCCGCAGTCATATTTGCGAAAAAGGCTTGTGTGTCGGCCTGTTTGTCACGGTCAACTTGGTAGGCGCACATAAAAATCATACTCTTCTCCATTGATAAATTAGTGTGAGCATTGAATTTAACATAGGCTCAATTAGAACTAGGATCAAGGGTTGAGAATGGGGTAAGGCGTACAAAGATTACCCCAAGGAATGCGGAGAGGTGTCCGTATATGAACTGAAAATGCTTATGGCCTATATGCAAGAATTGGGGAGTGTTACGCGATGGGGCGTGTGGTTAGAAGACTACATAACCGAACTGAAAGAGCGTCACACAGCTGGTGGGGTGTTTGTAGTAGCATCACGCACACAACCTAAGCACACGGGTATGACTTGCTTGTACGTTTGGCGATTTTCCTTGCGCCTTAAGTCTCAATAGAAAAGCCTAAAATTAGCCGGTCGGTGCCGTACATAGCAGTGGGTTTGTATGCACTAAAAATGAAGATCAAGTTCCAACTCTACTTACTTATTCCAATCGCATTTCTTTGGTCTGCCGTCAATCCGGTATTCTCATCCGAGCCCACATTGACTGTCTGGAAATCGGCTAGCTGTGGTTGTTGCCAAAAATGGGTCGAATATATGAAAGACAATGGATTTAAAGTAATAAGTAACAATGTTGAGAATGTGTTGCTCATGAAGGAAAAACTTGGCATTACGAACCCCGCCCTTCACTCGTGTCACACCGCAGAAGTGGATGGCTACCTCATCGAAGGTCATGTACCCGCGTCGGATGTTCGACGATTATTAGCGGAACGCCCAAATATTGTTGGCTTAACTGCGCCAGGCATGCCACAAATGTCTCCTGGTATGGGTAGCGCCAACCCAAGAGATTACGATGTCTTGCAATTCAATTCGCACAAACGGTCTAGCGTATTCTCTAGCTATTAGATTCGACACTTAACCTAAACAAAAGATTTACGGCTCAACAATAACCATGCCTTTCATGCCGGCTTCGTAGCGATCTGATACTAGACAGGCAATGGTGAATTGGTCTGTTTCAGAAAAAGTCCAGCCGAGAGTGGTGGCAGGGGTGGAATCGACCCGAACCACCGACACGGGGGTTTTCCATTACGTTCTTTGATATGGATACCGGCGACAGCAATAGTGATGTGGATGTGGTTAAGGTTTATTTCCCTAATTTGATGCGGTCACATTGATAATTTAAGGAGAGCTCAAATGGCATCAGTAGAAGCAAAAGATTTTGCTACAGCGGCAGATGAAGTAATGGGTCCGAATAATGCAAGGATTGAAGTGGTAAACGTTGGCGGCCAAAGGATCATAAAGCTAACAGTACAACCCGGTTGGAAATGGTCAACGGACATCAAACCTAGGGTTGGGACAGAGAGCTGCGAAGTCCGACATATCGGGGTCATAGTGGAAGGCTCAATTTCATGTCGCCATGACGATGGAACCGAAGTCACCTATTCGGCCGGTAGTGCCTATGCCATCGAACCGGGTCATGATGCTTGGGTTGAAGGTGACGCTCAAGCTGTTGCGTACGAATTTCATGGTATGTGGGGTGTCTGACGTCAGCGCCTATGGAACAACTTAGCGGTATTGCATAAGAGAGGATTTCTGGTTCATCGTAATGACCCGTAGGGGAATGAAGATGAAACAGAAATTGCAGACACGACAAAGCGGTGGGAACATCTTCGTTATTCTGTTTGATAAAGCACCTAATCTTATGGCCCATATCTGGGTGTATCCACTAGGTGGTGATTTACCTGTCGTTCGATCATTCTTTATAGACAAAGCCTCAGAAGAGGATCGCCTCAATCTAGCCCAGCAATTTGCATCGTTGCTTAATAACCCTCGAATGACTAGATAAGCGGTGTGGGTCAGACCACGGGGCATCTAACCCAACTTCCGCGCTAAATCCTCTGCTCTAAGGTGCGTATAACGCATCAGCATTCGTGAGTCTTTGTGGCCTGTGAATAATCAGCCCTACTCATATCTGTGTGAATACATAAATGGCGGAGTCTGTAAACCGATTGATAAGCTATCCATCAGTACTGTAAATGCCACTACAATAAGCGGAGATGCTGAGCAGACCCATGAAACAGAAAGGCTTCACCCTTATAGAGCTAATGATCGTGGTAGCGATCATTGGAATACTGACGGCAGTTGCGACATCGGAGTATCAGAACTATGTGGCTAGAACGCAGGTGAGTGAGGCTTTAGAGTTGGCTTCAAGAGTCAAGAGTGCAGTTGCGGAATACCGCAGTGCCACGGGTGAGTGGCCTTTAGATAATGCGGCGGCGGGACTTCCGGTGCCCGGTGAGATTCAGGGCGAGTATGTCAGGCAGGTCAGGTTGAGCGAATTTGACCCCGCCGGCACGTTCAGAACTAATCAGCACAACATTATCGTGAGGTTCAACGATGCTGCACATGGGACGTTAAAACATGGGGCACTTTACCTTACGGGCACAGATGAGGGAGGGACAATTAGCTGGAAGTGCCAGGGAGGGGTTAGTCCCGACATAAGTCGTTATCTCCCATCCAGTTGCAAGCCATAACCATCGATCCCAGGGGCGTAATTCGAGTAGCTCAAAGTCTGTTAGTGTAGATATCTTCAACAAAGCAAAGAAGTTCACTGTGATGGTGGAGTGTTTGCAATGAAACTCATCGACCTACACAAGCGGTACATCGAGTGGTGGCAAAGCAAACTTGGCATCTCAGACTACGTATTGCTTTGGGTGGTATTTTTCAAAGGGGTTTTGATTGCCTTGCTTGTGATTTGGTTTATTAAATAGCCTCCGATGGATGTACACGCCATATCAACATCTGAATCGCTACCACCTTGCTAGACACTTCTCAGCCATACAAAATGGCAATAGGAGAAGTGAATATGAGCAGCAAACGATATACAGAAGAATTTAAGATTGAAGCAGTCAGGCAGGTTGTTGATCGTGGTTACAGTATTGCTGAAGTAGCCGACGGACTTGGCACAACAACCCACAGTCTTTATGCCTGGAAGAAAAAGTACGGCCCGGATGCAGCCGAGCACCAGGTTAAAATAGAGTCTAATCAAGAGATCAAACGCCTGAAGAAAGAGTTGCGGCGTGTCACAGAAGAGCGAGACATCCTAAAAAAAGCCGCGGTGTACTTCGCCAGCCAGTCCGAATGAGGTACACCTTTATCAGGGCTAACAGCACCGTCTGGCCGGTGCGGTGGCTTTGTCGATTACTGGAAGTTCACCCCAGTGGATACTACGCTTGGCAGAAGCACCCGCGTTCTGCCGGTACGATAGTCAACCAACGTCTGACTGGGTTGATCAAGCAGTTCTGGCTGGAAAGCGGCGGCGTGTATGGTTATCGCAAGATCCACTGTGATCTAAGAGATATAGGTGAGCAATGTGGCGAGAACCGGGTATATCGACTGATGCGGGCAGCTGGATTACGTGCCCAGGTCGGCTATCGCCGTCCTCGACACCGTTCAGGTCCTGCCAGCGTGTTGGCACCCAACCGTCTGCAACAGAAGTTTGAAGTAGCTAACCCCAACGATACCTGGGTCACTGATATTACGCACATTCGCACACATGAAGGCTGGCTATACCTGGCAGTAGTGATCGATCTTTACTCACGCAAGGTGGTTGGTTGGTCGATGCATTCCCGGATCAAGAAAGAGTTAGTGCTGAATGCATTGCTGATGGCAGTTTGGCGCAGAAAACCTGGTTCTTTGGTTACCGTGCATTCTGATCAGGGCAGTCAATATACAAGCCATGACTGGCAGGCATTTCTTGATGCAAATAATCTGCAAGCCAGTATGAGCAGACGCGGTAACTGCCACGACAACGCGGTTGCTGAAAGCTTCTTTCAGTTACTCAAGCGTGAACGGATCAAACGACATATCTATTCGACCCGCGACGATGCACGCGGTGATGTCATCGATTATATCGAGATGTTTTACAACAGCAGAAGACGACATGGTTTTAATGAAATGCTTTCGCCTGTAGAGTATGAAAAACAATTTATAGAACGGCTGGTTGGTGTCTAGAGTATTGGTAGCGATTCAGTTCGAACGAATTGGAGGAA
>Ga0209089_10005504_pt1 | contig 10372 bp, 6 predicted proteins | sample ArcticOcean_MG_C_FD_187431 | JGI IMG/M metagenome (GOLD analysis project Ga0209089, IMG submission 187431) | Marine microbial communities from western Arctic Ocean - ArcticOcean_MG_CB2_150 (SPAdes) (version 2) | ecosystem: Environmental > Aquatic > Marine > Oceanic | place: Arctic Ocean: Canada...
AGGATCTCGACTGAGAGTCCGACGTCGGACTGTTCCCACATCGCCGCTTCCAGAGCCACGATTTGACACCACTTTACAAACAATTGCCTTGTATATGACGACAGTCATTACCACTCCACCGCACAGTCTGGATGCCGAGCGAGTATTGCTCGGAGCCCTGTTGATGGACGCGGAACGCATCATCGACATTGCCCCGCTTCTGACTGCCGAAGACTTCTACGACCCGGTCTATCGCCAAATCTACAGAGCCATCGCGTCACTGCATGAGCAGAGGAAGTCCATCGACTTCGTCACGGTCAACGAGGCGCTCGCCGAGAACGCCGTAGTCCGCGAGGTTGGAGGATCAGCCTTTCTCGCGGAACTTGCGGCAGCAGTTCCCACGTCATCGCACGCAGAGCAGTATGCGGTGATCGTCCGCGAAAAGGCCCTCAAACGCGGGCTTGTTGCCGCAGGAAAGGCCATCGTTGAGGAGGCCGGCAACCCGTCGGTCACCGCAGACGCAGCACTCGATGCCGCAGAACGGCGTTTACTCGCGTTCTCACGCTCGCAAGCAGACGCCCGGCCCCGACACATAGCAGAGCTGGGCAAAGACGCGTACTCGCGATATACAGAGCTTTACGAGGCTGATGACAAGACGGCTCACTTTGGAGTGACCACCGGATTCGGCCAGCTCGACCAGCTTCTCACTGGTCTGCCTCCCGGACATCTGATGATTGTCGCCGCCCGCCCGAGCATGGGAAAAACGGCTCTCGCCCTCGACATCGCCCGGCACGTCGCCTCAAAGCAGGGACGAAACGTGGCCATCTTCTCGCTGGAGATGACGAGTCAGGAACTGATGGACCGAATCATCGGTGGCTTCCTTGGAGTGCAGACGTGGAAGCTCAAGAAGGGAGAACTCACGCCACAGGACTTTGAGGCATTGGGGCCATTCTTCGACCAGCTCGAATCTCACCCGATCTTCATCGACGACGATCCCGACACGACGCTGGCCCATCTCCGATCAAAGGCCCGCCGCCAGCAGGTCGAACGCGGTCTCGATTTACTCATCGTCGATTACCTGCAGCTCATCGAAGTCCCGGACAATCTCAGCAGGGACAACCGGACCCAGCAGGTGTCGCACATTTCGCGGAGCCTGAAGAACCTCGCCCGTGAACTGCAGTGTCCGATCATCGCCCTGTCGCAGTTGTCCCGTTCCGTCGAAAACCGAAACCCGCCGATCCCTGTCCTGAGCGACCTCCGAGACTCCGGCTCAATCGAACAGGACGCCGACAGCGTCCTGATGCTGTACCGCGAAGGCTCCTACAACGAGGACTGCGACGATCCGGCACTGACTGACGTCTACGTGCGAAAGAACCGAAATGGCCCTACAGGACGAGTGTCACTGCGGTTCCTACAGGAACGCATGATTTTCCAGAGCACCGGTCCCGTTACACGTGACGCACAAAGAACTCTGGTGAGCGGGCGCGAGATTTCGTCGTCAATTTGACGACGAAATCCGAGGCGGTCTTACCTAGGCCAGCAGCGGAGGTCGATTCGACCGGGTGCAGTTACAGGCTTTCCTTTCGACGTACCGGTCGCGATCACTGGATGCGCGAAGATAATCGCCGATGTGTCATTTCGACTGCGCTCGGCGAGTGTGGTCTAAGGAGATCGTGAAGCACATTGTTGCCTGCTCGGGTGTGCCGGACCTCCGCAGGTTCGGAGCAGCCTGATCAAGAGAGGTCGCGATCCCGGCCGCGCGTTCAGGAGCCTGCGTTTCGACGCGGCGGACGCGATCACCGGGCGAACGGGCGATCTTCAGGTCGAATCGTTCTGACTGCGCTTGGCAAGCCCGCTCCAGCGATCGTGCGAATCAGTTTGTGACCGCGGGACGTCCGCCTGTTCCGTGCTCCGGATTGAAACGGAGTGAACGCCGTAGACACTTCGGAACACAGACTTCCGTCAGCCGGGCGGCACGCTGAGGGCGTGTGGTGAATTAACGGGTTCATTGACAGCCCACACGACCACGAACAAGATGTCTGACATCTTATGTGTGTTTTGGAGGGGCGTGATGAGTCTTCAATTGAAGCCGATTCCTCGGCGGTCGTCTGTGGATCAGGTCGTTGAGCGGATTCGGGATGTCATAAACGAGCAGAAGCTAACCGCTGGCGAGCGGTTGCCGGGGGAGCTGGAACTTGTCGAGCAGTTGCAGGTCAGTCGGCCTGTGTTGCGCGAAGCGTTGGCTCGGCTGCAGGGACTGGGGCTGATTGAGATTCAGCGGGGGAACGGCACGTTTGTGGCCAGCAGAGATCGGCTCGCGAATTGTGTCCAGTTGCTGCGGACGGCCGTGACACTCGCGCCCCGGGAGTTGCTGTCGTATGCTGAACTCCGTGCTGCCGTTGAAGTGCAGGCTGTGCGTCAGGCGGCGGAGCGGGCCACGAGCGAAGACGTTGCCGCATTGAAACGGATGTTGAAGGAACTCAATTCGGTTGATCGGCCGTATGAGGAGCTGCTCGAAATTGACTTCCGATTCCACCGCCGCATTCTGCAGGCCGCCGGCAACGAGTTGATGCAGAACCTGATGGAAGTGATCTACGAGTTCGTCGTGACGCAGATGGCGAAAATCACGCCGTCGCCGCGAGAGAACAAACTCGGCCGCCGGCTGCATCGCGAGATCGTGGCCGCCATCGCGGATCATGATCCCGACGCTGCCGAGCGGGCCATGCGAGAACACATGGAAGTTGTCCTCTTGAGGTTGAAGAAAGAGGCTGACGTATGACGACGCATCGAATGAAGTTCGCTCTCGTTCTTCTGTCGATCTGCTCGTCGGCTCGGGCTGAAGAGACGCGTATTGATTTTGCAAAGCAGATTGCGCCGATATTTGCAGAGCATTGCGTACGCTGCCATTCGCCGGAAAATAAGAAAGGCGACATCTCTTTGGCGACGATCGCAGATCTCAATACCAACGAGTACGTGACTGCGGGAGATGCCGACGGTAGTTACCTGATCGAGCTTGTCACCGAGACCCACGGTGAACCACCGGCGATGCCGAAAGATGCGAACCCACTGGCGGAAAGTGAAGTGGCATTGCTTGAACGGTGGGTCGCTGAGGGAGCGAAATGGCCCGATGACGTTGTTGTTAAAGAGAAGTCGAAAGCGGACGCGTCGTGGTGGGCGTATCAGCCGCTCAAGGTAGCTCGACTCTCTGAGTCGAGTTCCAAGAGCCCCGACTCGGAGAGTCAGGCTACAACCATCGACGACTTCATTCGTGCAAATCTTCGGAAGCATGACCTGACGATGAACCCGCGGGCTGATCGCCGGACGCTCATTCGACGCTTGTCGTTTGATCTGCATGGACTGCCTCCGACGCCGGAAGCAGTCAAAGCGTTTGCTGAAGACACGGATCCGAAGGCTTATGAGAATCTTGTCGATCGGCTGTTGGAATCTCCGCATTACGGCGAACGCTTTGCGCGACACTGGCTGGATATCGCTCACTACGCGGACACGCACGGTTTTGAACGCGACAAACGGCGAGACAACGCCTGGCGGTATCGCGATTATGTGATTCGCGCTTTGAATGAAAACAAACCGTACGACCGTTTCCTGCAGGAACAGATCGCTGGCGATGTACTCTGGCCCGATGACGAACAGGCTGTGATTGCGACCGGCTTTCTCGCGGCCGGTCCGTGGGACTTTGTCGGGCAGGTCGAAACTCGCAGCCCTGTCCTGCGACGATCGGCAAGGTCACTCGATCTGGACGACATGGCGACGCAGGTCATGACGGCCACCATGGCGATGACCATCAACTGCGCGAGGTGCCACGATCACAAACTCGATCCAATTTCGCAGCGAGAGTATTACCAGTTGCAAGCCGTTTTCGCGGGAGTCAAACGTAGTGATCGAGTCGTCAGCGACGCGGCCCTCAAACAGTACGAGACAACGAAACAGGAACTGATCGCTCGACATAACAAACTCGATTTTGAGAAAGGGCGGCTTGAAGGCGAGGGACTGAATCTCGCGGGCATCGTCGGCGGCGGAAATGGACTTGGCACCGGCACGTATCGCAATGCCATCGACCCGCGCAACGCCAAGGTGCAAACCCGAAACTTCGGCCAGCTCGGAAACGTGGTGACGAACCGGTTTTCACCGTCAGTATTCGAGTTCGTCGATGGCGTGTTCATTCCCGACGGACACAACGGCAAGGCAGAGATTCCGGTGAGCTCCACCGGTGTCACAATCACTGGTCTGCCGAAGACATCAGGCAACGCGTGGGACATGATTCGTAACGGCCCGGTTGCCAGTCAGCATTCTCCAGAGCTGGACGGAATTGACTTCACAAAGGAAGGCCACAACCTGCTGGGATTGCATGCGAATGCCGGAATCACCTTTGATGTAGCAGCGATGCGGAAAGTAGCTCGACTCTCTGAGTCGAGTAACGAAAGAAGCCCCGACTCGGAGAGTCAGGCTACGCTGCGTTTCACGGCCAAACTCGGCTACTTCGGCGCGGTGGGAAACAACTTTGCCGACGCATGGGTATTCGTGGATGGTCTCAAAGTCGCCGAATTCCGAAAGCTGCGGCGGGCAGATGGCTTGCAACCGATCGACGTCGAACTGCCCGCGTCGGCTCGCTTTCTCACGCTGGTTTCGACGGATGGCGACAACGGATTCAGCATGGATCAGATTGGCTTCGGCGATCCGCAGGTGAAACTGTCTGCGCCGCCAACGCTGACGGACGAAGCACGCAAACGACTCGCGACAATCAAAGCTCAGCGCGAGCAGATCGAGAAAGATCTTGAGAAGCTCGGCCCACCGCCACGTTTCTATGGAGTCGTCGCAGAGAAGACCGTTCCGGAAGTGCGGCTGCTGACGCGCGGCAATCCAGAATCTCCGAGTGGTGACGCGCTGACTCCCGCAGCTTTCTCGTCGTTGGCGATGCTCGATTCCGGGTTGGGAACGGTCGAGACCAGTGAAGGCGAACGGCGAGCAGCGTTGGCCGGATGGATCACGCATCCGAAGAACCCGCTCGTCCGTCGAGTCATCGTCAATCGTTTATGGCAATGGCACTTTGGTACGGGGCTGGTCGATACGCCCAGCGATTTCGGATACGGCGGCGGTCGGCCTTCGCATTCAGAATTGCTGGACTGGCTCGCCGAAGAACTGGCGAAGCAAAACTGGTCGCTCAAGGCCATTCATCGCTTGATCGTGACGAGCGTGACTTACAGGCAGAGTGCCAGGATGGGTCTCCAGACCCGTCCAGACAATGCCACCGAATCAGAACGAACGGGTCTGGATCCCCATCCTACTGAACTCGACTCCGATAACCGCCTGCTTTGGCGACAGAACCCACGGCGAATCGAAGCCGAGGCGATTCGCGATTCCGTGTTGTTTGTCAGCGGTAAGCTGAATCCCAAACGCGGCGGGCCCGGTTTCCAAGACTTTAAGTATCAGGATGCCTACGCCCCAATCTACACCTACGTCACTGCCGACGAGCCGGCGCTCTGGTGCCGCAGCATTTATCGCTACATCGTCCGCACGACGCCCAACCGCTTTCTCACAACGTTCGATTGTGCAGACCCCGCCAACTTCACACCGACGCGGCTCACAACCACGACGCCGTTGCAATCGCTCGCACTTTACAACAACGACTTCATGCTCCGGCAGGCTCGTTACTTCGCCGAACGACTCGAAAAGGAAGCCGGAAGCAGCGTGAACGCTCAAGTCCGACGAGCCTTTGCATTGGCGTTCGGGCGACAGCCGTCTCCACAGGAACTCCGCATCACAACGGACTTCGTGGAAAAGCAGGGACTGTTTTCCCTGTGCCGATCACTCTTCAATTCCAACGAGTTTGTCTATGTCGATTGAAAGTCGCTCGACCGCTAACGGTCACGTTTTCCGTAGTGGAATTCGCCAGAATTCCCAGAGACGGAGTTCTGGCGAACTCCACTACGCCACCAGCGCGAACCTCTCCCGGCGTGAGTTTCTACGGGCTGCTGGCGGTGGACTTGGCGGACTCGCATTGTCAGCGATGTTGAGCGGCGAAAGCCATGCGCAGTCGCATCATGCTCCGAAAGCGAAACGCGTTATCCAGATCTTTTGTCCCGGAGGAATGAGTCAGGTTGACACCTACGATTACAAGCCGGAACTCGAGAAGCGGAATGGAATGCCGTTTGATCCCGATGGCAAGCTGCAGTTCTTCGCTTCGAAGCCCGGCAACTGCCACGGCAGTCACTGGAAGTTTCGTCAGCACGGTCAGTCTGGACTTTGGATAAGCGACCTGTTTCCAAAGCTCGCGACGTGCATCGACGATATGGCGTTCATTTACTCGATGCACAGCAAGACCGCGTTGCATGGCCCGGCGTGCTTCATGATGAATACCGGATTCACATTACCCGGTTTCCCGAGCATGGGATCGTGGGTGACGTATGGGCTCGGCAGCGAGGCTGATGACCTGCCGGCGTTCGTCGTACTGCCTGACCCTCGCGGCCTGCCGCCGGGTGGCATCATCAACTGGGGAGCCGGCTTCCTGCCCGCTGAGCATCAGGCCACGACGCTCGACACAACGAATCCGAAACAGCCAATCGCTGACCTGTTTCCACCGGGTGATGTTTCGGAAGTCTCGCCGGAGGCGGATCAAGCGGGATTGGACTTTCTACAGAAACTTAACCGCCTGCATCGGGAAACTCGCAGTGGCAACAGTGAACTCGACGCCCGCATCAAGGCATATGAAATGGCGGCCCGCCTGCAACTCAGCGCTCCCGAAGTGACCGACCTGAGTAAAGAGACCACCGCGACAAAACAACTCTATAACATCGACCACACCGAAATCGGCCCGTTCGGGCGACAGTGTCTACTGGCAAGGCGCCTTGCGCAGCGCGGCGTCCGTTTCGTGCAGATTTACTGTGGAGCCGAAAACACGACGGCAAGAAAAATTCGCCCGAACTGGGACAGCCATGAAGATTTGACTCGCGACCACGGTTATTGGGGAGCCGTGCTTGATGCCGGCGCATCGGCACTGCTCAAAGACCTGAAGCAACAGGGTATGCTCGACGACACGCTGGTCATCTGCACGACAGAGTTTGGTCGTCAGCCAGCCGCTCAGGGTGGAGCAGGAAAAGGACGAGACCACAATGCCGGGGCTTTCACGGCCTGGCTTGCCGGCGGCGGAATCAAAGGCGGAGTCGGTTACGGGGCAACCGATGAACTCGGTTTCAAAGCCGTCGAGAATCCCACCTACAGTTACGACCTGCACGCAACGGCTCTGCACCTGCTGGGCGTCGATCACACGCGACTGACGTTCTATCACAACGGCATAGAGAGACGTCTCACCGATGTGCATGGGCATGTCATTGACGAGTTGCTGGCATGAGACTGCTCGACAGGCACCACATCGACATCGCTGTAGTCATGACCGTTACAATGAGTTTGGGCGGAAACAACAGCACAGAAAGTTACACCCGCTTCTGAATACCAGTGAGATAATCTATGTCCGATAGCCCATTCCAATATTTGTATGGTGGAATTCGCCAGTACTCGCGAGCTAGAGAAACTTCAGAGTTCGTTTGCAGTGAGCCGTTGGCCGTCAGGCCTCTGGCGCCCGGCCGCTTACGCGTCACGGCTCACGACACCACTGAAGACGAACTCGGAAACTGTCCTAAGCCTACCCGATCTCATGGATTTCTGGCGAAATCCACTACGTGTTTCATCGTGTTCGCGTTCCTTTCCGGAGCGATGTCTGTTTCGGCTGCGGAACCGTTTGAAGCCTTTCTGAAGAAGCATTGCGTCCGCTGTCATGGCCCTCAGAAGGAGAAAGGCGATATTCGGATCGACCGGCTGTCGCGAGATTTCAAGGCGGGACTGGACGCGCACCACTGGGCAGAGGCGCTCGATAAGGTCAACAGCGGCGAGATGCCCCCGGAAGATGAACCGCAGCCGACTCAGGACGAGATCGCGGACTTCGTTACCAAACTCGACTCGCTGCTCAAGGAAGGTCGAGCGGCGCGGATGGCGGCGCGTCCGGCGGTGGCGCACTATCGGCTCAGTCGGAAGGAATATCAGAACACGGTCTACGATCTGCTTGGCGTGCGCTACGATCCGGCCAAACCGGGGGAGCTGAACGAGGACACGTTGTGGCACGGGTATGAACGCATCGGCTCGCAGCTTTCGCTCTCGCCGTCGCATGTGGATCGCTATTACCGCGCGGCGGACATCGTGCTCGACCGCGCTTTCCCCGCCACGTCCGGCGAAGCTCGCAAGATCCGCAAGACTGCCGCCGAGTTGCGTTACGGCGGTGGGAAGAGCCAGCAGGAGGCGCTGGACCGGTTCGGCATCAAGCGGCCTCTGCGTTACCTCCTTTTCCCCGGTCGAGTTCAGCCTGCGCTGTCCTCCAACTGGCTTGGAAGGACGGGGCCGGAGCACAGCGGGCTCTACAAACTCCGCCTTCAAGCGAGCGGAATCCGCCCGCCCGGCGGCCAGCCGGCCCACCTGAGTATCGGCAAGCAGACCAGTGAGGAGACCGTGGATGGCCTCATTGAATTTGACATCACGGCACCGGAAGACAAACCGCAGGTTTATGAGTTCGAAGTGTTTCTCGAGACGCCGACGGGGCTGCATTTCTGCGTGGTGTCCACCGATGTTGTGGACAGAAGGGGCGGCGCTGCCTTCCGCAATGCGATCGCCAGCAGGGGTTATGTTTTCACGCACAGCAGCGAGACCGTGCTTCTGAACCCCAACGCCCCGCAGATGTTCGATGACAAAGGGAACGGCATCTTCTCGACGGTGCTCCTCGATTGGATCGAATGGGAAGGGCCGCTGGTCACAGAGGCGGAAAAGTCCCGGCGAGCAGGCGTGCTGCCGCCCGATGACGTGACTCCCGAAGTGGTTGCGGAGCATTTGCAACGCTTCGCCGAACGCGTCTGGCGGCGGTCGGTGAAGAAGGATGAACTGGAGGACTATCTGCAGTCCTACCGCGCCGAACGCGAGGCGGGTGAAAAGGCGACCGATGCTTACCGTATCGCGCTGCTGGGCGTGCTGACGTCCAGAAACTTCATCTATCTCGTCGAGGGCGATCCCGATGCCCGCGAACGATTGACCGACTCGGAACTCGCCTCGCGGCTCTCGTATTTCCTCTGGAGTTCGATGCCCGATGACAGTCTCTTCGCCGCGGCCAGAGGCGGCGTTCTGAACGGCGATGGGCTGAGGAAGGAAGTGGACCGGATGCTGACGGACCGCCGGATCAACCGATTCATCGACGACTTCTCGCGGCAGTGGCTACAACTGCACCGCGTGGGCATGTTTCCGCCGGACAAGAAACTCTACCCCGGCTACGACGACTGGCTCGAAACGAGCATGCGTGCCGAGCCGGTCGAGTATTTCCGCGAGATGCTTGTGAAGAACCTGCCCATCGAGGGCTTCCTCGATTCCGACTGGACCATGGCCAACGCCCGGCTCTGCGATTTCTACGGACTGCCCGAACCGAAAGGGGGCGGCTTTCAGCGTGTCTCGCTCAAGCCCGAGGACCATCGCGGCGGTCTGCTCACGATGGGCGCGGTGCTCGGGTTGACCTCAGACGGCACGCGTCACCGTCCGGTGCATCGCGGCGTGTGGGTCAGTGAAGCGATCTTTAACAAGACTCCGCCGTCACCTCCGGCCAATGTGGATCCGATCGAGCCCATTCCACCAAAGGGCACCAAGATAACCATCCGCCAGAGAATTGAAGCACACGCTAAGAACGCGAGTTGTGCTGCCTGCCACCGCAACATCGATCCGCTGGGACTGGCGTTCGACCAGTACGATGCCATCGGCCAACGGCGCACCCGCGAGCGGGTTCCAACGGGCGTGGGTGAAGATCCGATCGTCGATGCCTCGGGCGTCATGCCCGACGGCCGTCCATTCACCGATTCCATCCAGTTCAAACGGCTGCTGCTTGAGGACCGCGACAAGGTCGCGCGGGCCTTCATCGAACACCTTTGTACGTACGCGCTCCGGCGTGTGCTGACCGTGGATGACCGTGGCGACCTCAAGTCGATTGAAGAAGAAGCGAAGAAGAACCAATACCGAGTCAAGGACATCGTGCGTGCGGTGGCGCTGTCGGACTTGATTCGGAAACGCTAACTCGCCGGTACGAAGAAATGATTAATGAGTATTGGAGATTGGAAAATGCAAAATGAAAGGAGGAGGGAACAGAGCGAATCGGCTCGGAAGGGGGCAGATATTGAAGAACGGCTTTTGGAGTTTGCTGTTCGAGTTGGGAAAGCAGTAGATGCATTGCCGAACACTCGGCTTGGACGACACATTGCCGGACAGCTCGTGCGTTCGGCAGCAATTCCCGGACGGTCTGTCTCCTCGGGGATTTTGGGGCTCAGAGCGGAGTGAGGAGGGTTTTGCTCGGACGATG
>Ga0209089_10005515_pt1 | contig 10365 bp, 13 predicted proteins | sample ArcticOcean_MG_C_FD_187431 | JGI IMG/M metagenome (GOLD analysis project Ga0209089, IMG submission 187431) | Marine microbial communities from western Arctic Ocean - ArcticOcean_MG_CB2_150 (SPAdes) (version 2) | ecosystem: Environmental > Aquatic > Marine > Oceanic | place: Arctic Ocean: Canada...
ACACTCCAACCCTGAATTTCACCCAGAAAACCAATTTTCATTGCCTAGGAGCATTAACATGGACCTGGAACTTAAAGGTAAAACAGCAATCATCACCGGCGGTAGCCGCGGCATCGGCAAAGCGGTTGGCCGGGAGTTTGGCCTTGAAGGCATGAAAGTAGCCCTGGTAGCCCGCGGCAAAGAAGCGCTTGAAGAGACTGCACGGGAATTGTCTGAGGAGACCGGCGGAGATTTCATCACCATCGTGGCCGATATGGGAGACTCAGAGTCGGTCAAGGCGATGGTCAAAGAGGCTTCGGAGAAACTAGGACGCATCGATATCCTGGTTAACTCGGCCGCCCGCGTTGGCGGCGCCTACACCCCCAAGCTTGCGGAGATTACCGAAGATGATTTTTGGGGCGACATGAACGTTAAGGTCATGGGCTATCTACGCTGCGCCCAGGCCGTGGCCCCCTACATGATCGAGCAGGGCTGGGGCCGCATCATCAACCTCAGCGGGATGGCAGCTCGCCAGGCTGGTTACGCCGTTGGCAGCATGCGGAACGTGTCCGTCTCCGCCCTCAGCAAGAACCTGGCCGACGAACTTGGTCCCCAGGGCATCAACGTGACCACCGTGCATCCCGGAATGACCTACACGGAGCGAATACCAGACATGCTGGAGAGCCAGGCTAAGGCCCAGGGCATCACAGTGGAGGAAGCGGAACAGCAGATGGCCAACCGCAACACCATCCACCACATAGTCGACGCCACAGAAGTCGCTTACGTAATCGCCTTCTTGGCCTCGCCAAAGTCCATCTCCATCAACGGAGACGCCATCGCCGCTGGCGGAGGCATCCCCAGAGCCATCCACTACTAGGCGAAGACCAAACCAAGCCGCTCACTTTCTATAACTGGCCCATTTGGCCCTGAATTTGTGACCTTATTGGCACTTATTCAGGGCTTTTTCGTGTGTGATGGCAGGGCCATGGCTTTGATGATTTGCGGCGGCGTGCTTTACGCGGCCAGAGAGTTGGAATTTTTGGTCAAGACTGGCTGGTTGCCAATGGAGTCTCTGGTCAAGTGTAGACTCTCTTGGATGTGGTTCACTTAACCCTAGGCCAAGCTTCGACAAAAATTCCGGAGACCCAATGCTAGTAAGCAGCTAACTCTTTGGCCGCTCGGACAATGTCTGTTGGGCCGGGCAAAAGTACGTCTTCCAAGCCTGGGTTGTAAGGAAAAGACGGCACGTCCGGCGCGGCCACCCGCTGCACAGGGGCGTCTAGGAACTCGAACCCATCCTTGGCGATGATCGCCGCCACCTCCGCGCCCACTCCTCCCGTAAGGTTGTCCTCGTGGACGATACACACCCGCCCCGTCTTCTTGACTGATTCCAGTATTGTCACCGTGTCCAGAGGGCGGACCGTGCGTAGATCCACCACCTCACAGCTGATTCCCTCGGCTGACAATGTCTCAGCAGCCTCTAAGCAATGGTGCACCGACAGCCCATAGGAGATCAGAGAAATGTGCTGACCTTCCCGGCTGACCACAGCCTCGCCGATCGGCACGGTGTAATCACCATCTGAAATTTCACCCCGAACCGTGTTGTAGGCGAGTTTGTGCTCGAAGAACAGCACCGGGTTATCGTCACGGATGGCTGATTTCAAAAGACCCTTGGCATCATGGGGATTGGACGGGACGACGACCTTGAGGCCAGGTACGTGGGCAAAATAGGCCTCCACGCTTTGAGAGTGGTACAGGCCGCCCCGGGCGCCGCCGCCGTAGGGTGCGCGAATGACCATGGGCACTGTGAAGTCGCCGTTGGTGCGGTAATACATCCTCGCAGCTTCGCTCACGACCTGGTTAAACGCCGGGAATATGAAATCGGCGAACTGGATCTCCACCACCGGACGCATACCATTCATCGCCGTGCCGATGGCCACACCGACCATGCCTGATTCGGCTAGCGGTGAGTCTATAATCCGGCCTGATCCAAATTCTTCAAGCAGGCCGTCGGTCACTCGAAACACGCCGCCGTTGACGCCGATGTCTTGACCAATCAGAAAAACCGCTGCATCTGCGGCTATTTCTTCGCGCAGCCCGTCCCTTATAGCGTCGATGAATCGTTTCTCAGACATTATATATGGAGCCGCTTACGGGGCGTAGACCCCGTTAAACGCTGTCTCAGCGGCGGCAGAAGGTGCATCATCAGCCAACTCGATGGCCTCTTCAACCTCTAGATCCACGAAATCCTGTAATTCCTGATCTGACGTCTCGTCGAGAATGCCTGTGGTGATAAGAAAATCTCTGAAGAGGGGTATCGGGTCTAGCTTGCGTTCGTTTTCGAGGTCTTCTTGAGTGCGGTAACGGAGATGGTCGTCGGAGCTGGAATGCGGCATCATGCGGATCGTGTTCGCTTCTACCAGCGTGGGGCCATCGCCAGACCGTGCTCGATGGACGGCAGCTTTCACCGCCTGATAGACCGCCAATGGGTCAGAACCGTCTACAGTGACTCCTGGGAAGCCGTACCCCTGGGCTCGTTTGGCAACTTGAGGCTCGGCGTTTTGCAGGCTGACTGGCACTGAAGTGGCCCAGCCGTTGTTGTTGCAAAAGAACACTACGGGCAGGCGGTGAACCCCTGCGAAGCCCAGTCCTTCGTGAAAATCGCCCTCGCTGGCTGAACCCTCGCCAAAATAGACCATGGTCACGGCGTTTTGGCCCCTCAGTTTGGAAGCCAGAGCCACGCCTGAAGCCCTGGGAATAGTTGTCCCCACCGAGCTTCCCATGGAGATGATTCCTAATAGCTTGTGTCCCCAGTGCATCGGCATCTGACGACCGCCGCTGTTGGGGTCTGCCGCTTTGCCAAACATGTTCAGCATGACCTCTTGGGTAGTCATGCCCTTGACCAGCATGGCGCCCAGGCTGCGGGCGTACGGGACAATAAAGTCCGTGGCTGTGTCCAGAGCGTAGGCGCTGGCAACATCTGCGGCTTCCTGACCGTCGCAGGGCATGGAGAACAACACGCGTCCCTGCCGGGTGAGCAGCCAGCTCTTTTCCGAGATGGACCGCGCCAATAGCATGTACCGGTAGATGGATTGGGCGTCTTTTTGGTCCAGTCCAGATTTGTTAAGACGGCTGTTGATTGGCATTTGGCCCCCTCCCGCAGATCCTGCTGTTGTTCGTCATCGGGTACCGATTGAGCCTAAATCCATAATATCACGCCTGAGCCGTCGTCTATGGCCAATAATTTGCAGAGTCAATCGTTGATTGTAAAAATAACTGATTCTATAATCGGCATATGACAATATCGAGTTATTCTACCGACCATCTGGCTATGTGGCGGGCATTCTTAGAGACACATTCCACAGTAACTAGATACCTAGAGCGGCGGATGCAGGAACAGCACAGCCTGCCCCTGCCCTGGTGAGATGTATTAAAGCAGCTGTCCGACGGCGAAGACGGGCGACTGCGCATGGGAGAGCTTGCAGAATCGGTACTGCTCACACGCAGCGGCGTGACGCGGTTGCTTGACCGAATGATCACTGCAGGCCTGGTTGTGCGGGAAGCATGTCCGGGCGACCGTCGCGGCTATTACGCCGTAATAACCCAGCTGGGGTTGGAGACCATAGAAAAAGTAGGTCCGGACCACTCCAAAGACGCCTGGGAGTCTTTTTTGGGGCATGTGACGCAAGAGGAAGCGGCAGTAATGGAGAAGGTGTTCAGCCGGGTGTTGGCCGCCGGCAAATAATCCTACGAGAGACAACCAAGATTAGCCATAGATACAAAGAGACCCCGCCCGGAACAAACGGGCAGGGTCTCTTTATCCAAAAGGAACTAATTTAAGTGACGGTTAGACGCCGCCTAGGACTGTATCGATTACGTCCGGAGAGCACGCTGCCACTTCCACACCTAGCTGACGGCTGAGCGTGGTGGCGATTGCGCCTCCCAGGGCTTTTAGCTCGCGTCGGTCGAGCTCTGGCATCGGGTCCAACGCCTGGGCCAAATCGACCCGGAAGCGTTTGGGATACTTGCTGCTGTTGGTGCCAAGACAACGAAACCGGAGAGGAGTGGCTGCTGCGGGCGAAAACTGGTTCTCCATGCAGGCTGTTCGACCATTGTCGGTCTGCCACCAGAACACCGTTACCACCACTGGCTCAGGAGTAAACAATTGTCCATCACGGCTTCGACGCTTCAAAGTCGACTCAGAAATCACTGTCGATTCGAGTGGGTTGGTCACTGCAGCCGAACCATCAACTGTGCGTTGTATAGTCAAAGTCGTTTTTCCTCAACCAATTAAGGCAAGTTTGGCTCGTAACTTGCTCCGGTCGGCACACCTTACAGTCGCGAGAATTACTGGAGTATTGGCTGGAATTGAGGGATGGCTTACCCACGGACCAACAGGACCACGCCTGAGATCAGCAGCATGGCAGTGATTATTCTGGGGAACACCGCTTCTGGGATTCGCCCAAGAATTATCTTTCCCAGAAAAGCCGATGCACCAGCGACTAAACCAAGACCAACACCCATCGCCAAGACCCGAAATACGAACAGGTCATTGGTGACGAATACCACTAACTTTGGGATTTGTATCACGCTCATTCCCAGCGCAGACGTGCCTATATAGGCACTGGCAGACAACCCGTAAGCCAGATAGAACACTGAGGAGAAAGGGCCGGGAATTCCGAGGAACGCGGAAGAGAAACCGGTGGCAGACCCAAGTGGTATGAACCCCCAGAGTTTCATCTTGAAATTTCGTCCAATGGGCATCCGGGTGTAGACCACGAACAAGAGCATCATTACGCCCAAGATTCGCACCAGCACCGCAGTATCTATGGAAACGAAGAATAAACTGCCCAGCAGGGCAAACGGCACCGACCCAATTGAGAAATTGCGGATGACTCGCCAGTCCATTTCCGCCCGGTGCAGCCAGACACGGGAAGCAGTGCTGAAAAGCTGAGAGATGGTCAAGATGGGGATGGCCTCGCGCACGCCAAACGCCCAAACCAATACCGGTAGTGCGACCACTCCGCCACCGAAGCCAGCAACCCCGGCAATGGTAAACCCAACCGCCGTGGCAAGCACGACGATCGCTATTTTTATTACTTCTTCTTCCAAGATTAAATCGCCAATAAAAAGGCCCGGTCCAAAGTGATGAACCGGGGCCGAATAGCCGAGTTTATTTTAAGTTATGTGGTCTGCCCACGAGGCGAATACCAGCAGATGCCGAATTAACCCGCAGGTGTCAGCCTAATTTAGATGCTGCTGCATTCTCCGCTGGAGTGAGAGGGGGCGGCATCCGGGGCGCTGGCAGCAACGGGTACTACCGCAGCAATGGTCAACAAAGCCACAAACACCAATGGAATTAGGAATCTACGCATGATTCACCTGCATGTCCCAGTTAGCAATACTTAATCTTGCTTAACTCTAAAGACCGCTGCATCCGGAGTCAAGGCGGGCAAATTTAACAGTAACTGGACGCCGAGTCAATTTAATCGGTATTTCAGTTTGAGTAAATAGTAATTGGCGGGTCTGAAGTGGGGCCTATGTTTGTAGGATCGGCCAGCTAGTCTTTTTACGAGACCAACCGGCCATCCAACTTATTGAACGATTGGTTGGGCTAGGATCCAAAGACTGATTAGAGTGTAAACCACCATCAGAGTGAGCATGGGGTATTGGCTCTTTAAGACCATTGCCCGATCGCTGAACGTACGAATGGCCACTAGGTGGGCCAGGTATACGGCTAACATATGCCCCAATACGATCAATCCTACGGATAAGAACCAAAGGATGCGGGCGTTAATGATTGCGATATTTATCGAGTAATCAACCGTCCCCAAAATATTCCACCCTGAGCCGAAGGGGTCAGAAGCCAATGGGACAATCAACTGGCCCTGTATGAGGAGCAGGGTTATGAAGTGGGCGATATTGTAGGCCAGGGCAATGGGGATTAATGAATACCCAAATATCCGGGCCATTTCCAACGTGCTTACTTCGCCCTCGACTGAGATTGCCATGAGCTTGGAAAAGAACAGATAGACCAGGAAGAAACCCAACGGAAACAAGATCACTCCCATGGTGTCAGCTAGTACCAGGCTGTTAAAGACCTCACTTCCGCCATTCCCAAACGTATCTAGGATGAAGGTCTGGAACTCGGCCCACGCTGGGGTAGCGCTAAACCCATCAAAAGTTACCGTGGCCAGCATCAAGACCACCAGCGCTAGAATGTCGTTGGTGACCTTTTCGTTCCGGCCTAGTCCGATAGCGAATGGTTTTAGGTTTAGCTCTCGGTCGGAAGACCTCTGAAAGCACTCGTAGCAATCGATGCATTCCCCGGAGAGGTTCCGGCAATCCACTGAGCATACCGGGCATGAATCTTGGCTCCTGACGCGGATTTCCGTGACTGAGAAGCGAGACAACACCCCAAATACGACGGAGAACGCTTCGCCATGGCGTAGCCATTGGTACCTGCCGAATATAAACATCCCACCCAGAGTGATTATCGAGTAGACGACTGCCATTGTTGCGATCTGGGACGGAATATCACCCTTGGTATAGGCGTCTTGAATCCAAGTGTAGAGGACGAACAACATCAAAGCCGGCCAGATGCCAAATTTGGCTGGGTAATTCCGGCTCAGCGATAAGCTTCGACCGGGGCGGACGATTTGGTAAAACCACTCTGCCCAGCCAAAAATTATTTTCCAGGGGTTGACCAAAGCCCAAATATTGCCGATCAAGGCGATGAAAATGGACATACCCACCCACCAAATGATCCAGACAAAGGTGGGGCTGAAATTGAGCAACGACTCCGATTCTCCGGCGTACCCAGTCGCGATCACCAGTCCAAGCAGCAACACCGAGAACAGTTTGATTGGAGTCAGCAGAATGGGAGACGTGAGAGTCGCTTGAGACCAACGGGTGCCAAGTAGATTAAATCGCCTATATGACGATTCCCCGCTCGCCTTAACGAATACGCTGATAAAAAGGAATGAAAGAGCCACCGCGAAGCCTGCGCCAATTAGGAAATACCCCAGCGGAACCGGTAACTCTGTACGCTCACCGAATCCATGGGCGTAGGCTGGCCAGACCATCAGACTCCCCGCTGCGGCCACAGCGGGGAGGATAATCTTCAAATTTTTCATGTTGGCACTGCAGCCAAGGCTTCAGGCTTTAGCCGTTACCTCGGTTGCACCTCTACGAATCCGATTTCAATCTCTTCCTCTTCGCCATCGTGTTCGTCTTCGCCCATATTCTTATCCATGTCTTTGTCTATGCCCCCGTTGGCGTCCATGACCATGTCAGCGTGGAGGCCACTGATAACGGTTTGAGGAACGGAACTGTTATTTGTCCATGTAATTACTGTGCCTGGTTCAACGTGAATTTCGTGGGGAGTGGCAGCTTGGTCAGTGTATTCGATGGCAACAGCGTCAATCTGGCTCTCATCCTTGGAGACGATTATGTTTCCGTTCAACGCTGGCCGGAGATGGCTGTGGAAAGGGATGGTCTCACCGGCTTGATGGTGTTCAATCTCGTAGCTGAAGGTTGCGCCAGGGGCTAGCTCGTGGGATTTGAAGATGCCGCCATGGCCATCTTCGTCGTGCTTGCCTTCATCGTGCTCACCCTCACCTACGGGGTGATAAGTGATTTTGAATCGACCGGTTGCTTCGGCTACAAAATAAAAGTCCGTCTGAATGTTGGCTTCAATTTCAGCTTCGATATCGTAGGTGTGTAGGTGGAATTCTCCGCCTTCATCAGCGTTAATCTTGAGTGTAACCATGTCGCCCTGTTGGACCTTGATGGTTTCGGGGCTCATTTCCCGAGCCTCGATGTTAACTGGAATATCCAGTCCTTCCGGGTCGCTGCCGCCACAGGCTGCCGCAGCCACCATGGCAAATAGACTCATACCAATAACCATGCCGATGAGCTTTGGTTTCCTGATATTCAAAAGTTACTCCGTTTTTTAGGTTGATTGTCTACGCCGTTGTATCTGTGACCAAGCCACTGCGGATACAGACACTACTACGGCGATAACGATCACGTATAGCAGATTAAATCCCCCTGACTCCGTGACTTGGAGAGGCACAACTAAAGTGGCTTCGCCCAAGGCGCTCGTAGTCTCCAATGTCATGCTCCAGGTACCTAGGTCGGTTATTGACAGGTCAGCGCTATAAACCTGGGGGTTCAAGGGTTCGTTAGCCGCTTCTACCGGTCCGGCGATCATTCCCGGACCAGGACCGGTTGCCATCACTGTTATCCGACCGTCGGTGATGGCTTCATCTCCCTCTGCAGCTTGGATGAGTACGCTCAGGTGTAGGTTTCCAATTTTGGGACTGCCTGGAATTATTCCTACCCTGAAGAGGTATGGCCCCTCTTGCACGTCGTCAACAATGACACGAGTTGTTCCATGCGCCGATGCTTGGTCAGACCAAAGAGGTGAGGCCACAGCGGCGGATATCAGCAACATAATGCCTATGAGTGTCCATATTCTTGTTGCCACGTGATTTATTCTCCAAATAGCTATTGTTGGCAGCGCGACTTGAACGAATCATCAGGAGATAGGCAGATGCACTTAGTTCGAGGCGCGATTCCGTTCAATAGTGAGGACTGATCGGGAAAACGAATGGCGTGAGGAGTTGGGGACTACGCTAGAGGCGGTCTGGCGGGGGGCGCGGGACTGTTTTCAGATAAGATGCTCCCCCGGGCTGCGATAGCAAATGAGAGCATTTCGTTACTGTGCGTAGTGTAGGTTAAGCCGTCGCCGATAAAAGCGGTGAAGGAAACTGAGCCGGATTCGCCGAACAGGTCGTTGGATGTTTGGTATATGACTCCATCGCCTTCAGACTCTTGCTCGCCAAACCCAGTGTGGGAATGGGTTTGCTCAAAGGGGTGTAGGTCTGGATGGCCCTGGCTGGACGCGGAGGCGGTTAAGAACAAGTGGGAGTGGTCATGTTGACGCTCAGCATAGTGATGATCGAACGTCGGCACTATAAAAACCAATAGCAATGCGACAACAAGGCCTACTAAAAGACCTCTTAAAGCTAGACTGTCAGAGCCTGAACTTGTTGCGTGATGTGTCTGAAAAAACTGCATTAGTTCGATTATAGCGCAACCCTTCAGTAAACACGGAGGGCCAAACGGCACGTCAGTTTTAGGGATGAGGTATTGAACACTCAGCCCGGCCGTGGATCAGCAGGCGTCAGCTCAAACCTGCGTCATCACTCCGGTAGAGAAAATAGCCGTCACTCTCGGCGTAGACCACGTTTGGGTGCGACGGCGAGAAAACTATTTCCCGAATCGTAATAGGAGTCGTGAGCACGACTTTCATGGATGACAGACCGTCCGTTGACCGGCGGATGTTACCCGGAGAGCCAAAGATGACTAGGTTTGAATCAGCCGGTGACACGGCGATCGGGCCGTTTACTTGCAGAATGGGGCCTTGGCTCCAGTTCACGCCTGCATCTCTGGAGACCCAGCTCGAATAATTGTCGCTTTCGTTGACATATATAGTGTTCCCGTCTGACGACAGACCGAAGGTTGCGACGTCTATCGTCCTAAGATTAGGCGCAAATAACTCCCAGGTAACGCCCATGTCTCTGCTGCGCAGGAGGCCTAGATTTTGGCTGGTGTCACTGTGATTGGCGCCAAAGGTGATCAGTTGCGGCTGGCTGCCGGTGGTCATGTGCATGATTACGAACCCGTTGCGCTCGTCATCAGGGCCAATGGTCACCCTGGTCCAGTTTTGGCCAGCTTCCTCAGTGCGAAAGATACCGCCCGGGTAATACCGGCTAGCACCCGATCCGGTAAACGACGGGAACCCACCCTCTATACCCACAACGGCCACGTCTGGATTCGACGGGCTGATACGGACCGACACAACCCTGGAGTTCACAAATCCGCAATTGAGCTGAATCCAGTTTTGGCCGCCGTCGGAGATTCGGTACAGGCCGTTCTCCATATCTGGGCCAAAGGCGGGCCCGGGGGAGCCCAGAGTAGCAGCCATAATGATGTCTGGGTTGTTGGTGGCAAGATCAATGTCTCAGATCTCCGGATAACCCCACTCTTTGGAGTAGAGTACCAGCCCGGAGCCGAGTCCAGGTATTACCACCGTCTCGGCTCAACATGAAACCGTTGCGCTCCGTGCCTAGAAGAAAAGTGTCCGGGTCTGATGGGTGAACAGTCAACGAGCGGAAAACACGGTCGCCGTCGGCTGGCTCGTCAGGCACGGCAGGGCCGGATACTATGGGCGCAGGGTAAGAGACACGGCAGGCGTCCACAGCGGGTGTTGGTGGTGGCGCAGTGGTTGGCCCCGGTTCTGGCGTCGATCCTGCCTTCGGCCCAGCCTGTGTCGCAGCCGGTCTGGCGGTTGGTGTTGGAACACTGAGCGGCGGCCCC
>Ga0209089_10005521_pt1 | contig 10360 bp, 11 predicted proteins | sample ArcticOcean_MG_C_FD_187431 | JGI IMG/M metagenome (GOLD analysis project Ga0209089, IMG submission 187431) | Marine microbial communities from western Arctic Ocean - ArcticOcean_MG_CB2_150 (SPAdes) (version 2) | ecosystem: Environmental > Aquatic > Marine > Oceanic | place: Arctic Ocean: Canada...
TTATTAATCTGTCGCTTAATGGCCTCGTGTAAGTCTTTTCTATATGGTTTCTTCCATGATCAATAAGATGCATATAGTTCACGTTTGATGGACAAGTTGTCATGCAACCATAACAGGACAAACATCGATCAATATGTTTTACAATCTTATCATTTGCTGGTTTATTATTTTCCAACATATCTTTAATCAAATAAATTCTTCCTCTTGGACCATCCAATTCATCACCCAAAAGATTGTATGTTGGACAAGTAGCGTTACAAAATCCACAATGAACACATTTTCTAAAAATTTTTTCACTTGACCTGTTATCTTTATCTTTTAGTTGTTCTTTTGAAAAATGAGTTTCCATTTATATCCCTGTATACATTTTTCCTGGATTAAGTATGCTTTTTGGGTCGAAACTTTTTTTAATATTTTGAGATATGTTAAAACGTTCACTACTTATAGTAAATACATCTTCTACATATGGAAGATAATTAGAATTTTTAATCATAGTTACATAGCCGCCGCGTTTTACTACTTTTCTTCTTATTGATTCAAACATTTCTTCTGATAGTTCAAAAACTTCCAACCACATTAGAGCTCCACCCCAGTCTAAATAATATTTAAATTTACTTGAAAATTGATAGATTAAATTAACGCATTCTGAGGGCGGAATAACTATTCTTATAATGTTATTTTTTGAATTGGAAAAAAATTCCAAAGCTTTCACTTTATTCCAAAAAACTTCTGATTGATGAACTTCAAGAATAGAGATATTCAAATTTATAATTTTAAGTTCATTTATTAAGTTTTCTATTCTGTGATCTATTGAACTTTTTGAACCCTCAATTCTAATTGCGGTGATTGAACCTTCTTGTTTAAGATCATTTAATTTAAAAGTATTTTCAATATTCATACTGCTGCCTGATATTATTGGCTTATCTGGGAAAAAAACTGCTCCGGAAATATCATTTGAAGAACTGATAGACTTGTCTAAAAAATGAACAGCTTTTTCTATTTTTTGATTATTTATAACTAATGTTTTACTCTCTTCAGGTAGAGGTAATACTTTAAATGTAATTTCGGTTAATGCAACTAATGTACCATAAGAACCACATATTAATTTACTTAAATCATATCCGGTGACATTTTTAACAACAACTCCACCTGATTTTATGATTTCGCCTCTACCATTGACGCCTCTAAAACCTAATACATGATCTCTAATACTTCCAACTTTAAACCTGCGTGAACCAGAAATATTGCAAGCAACCTGCCCTGCTGCAGTGCCATAATCACTTTTCCCATTTAAGAAATATCCAAAATCTATTGGTTCGAAAACTAATTGTTGGTTATTTTTTTTTAATTCTTGTTCAATAGCTTTTATTGAGGTTCCTGCCTTAACCTTAATGTAAAGTTCTTCGGGTAAATATTCTATAATCCCATTTAATTTTGATAAACTTAAAGTTTTGGTACACTGAAGTGTTTTTCCTATTTTTCTTTTTGATCCTGATCCTATTAATTCTATGGGTATATTTGATTTGTAAAATTTTTTTATTAAATTTTCTACTTCTTGTTCATTCTGAGGATGCTCTAAAGAATCAGAATCTTGGGATGTCGGGAAATTTTGTGTTTCCTTTATGGACATGCACTCTCCCTTCTTCTGCACATTTTCTTAATATTGGATAGACTTTACCAGGGTTTAATAAAGAGTTTAAATCCAAGGCTTTTTTTATTTTAATTTGTTGCTGAATATCATTATTATTAAACATCTCACACATTAATTCTCTTTTTTCTACACCCACACCATGTTCACCTGTTAAAACTCCACCAACTTTTACACAATATTTTAATATTTCTGATCCAAATTTTTCTGTCTTTTCTAGAGAATCTTTTTCATTAGCATCATACATAATTAAAGGATGAAGATTTCCATCACCCGCATGGAAAGCATTAGCAACTGAAAGATTATATTTTTTAGATAGTCTTTTTATCTCTTTTAACACTTCAGCTAATTTTCCTCTTGGAATTGTTCCATCCATGCAATAATAATCTGGTGCCATATCTCCACATGCAGGAAATGCTGCTTTTCGTCCAGCCCAAAATTTTAATCTTTGTTTTTCACTTTTACTAATTTTAATACTTGTTAATTTATTTTGTTTAGCAATTTTGTTTATTCTTTCCATTAGTTCTTTTACTTCTATTTCGTTACCATCCACTTCTATAATAAGCATTGCTTCTGCATCTCTAGGGTAACCTGCTTTAACAAAGTTATCTGTTGCATGTATCAAAGCTTTATCCATCATTTCCATTCCTGATGGAATAATACCATTTGAAATAATATCCGAAACACAATTTCCCGCATCTTCTATCGTTGAAAAACCAATTAATGCAGCTTTTACTGTTTGGGGTTTTTTAAGAATCTTTACTGTAACTTCTGTAATGACACATAATAAACCTTCAGATCCTGTGATTAGCCCAAGTAAATCATAACCTTCAGAATCATAAGTTTTTCCCCCCAACCTACTTATAGTTCCATCCATAAAAACAACCTGAACACCAAGAAGGTTATTAGTTGTTGTTCCGTATTTTAAAGAATGAACACCTCCAGAATTTTCTGCAACATTTCCTCCTATGGAACAAGCAATTTGACTAGAGGGATCTGGTGCATAATAAAAACCTTTTTCCTCGACCGAATGTGTAATGGATAAATTTGTTACACCTGGTTGAGCAACAACACATCTATTTTTATAATCAATATCAATTATTTTATTAAATTTTCCTAAACATAAAAGTATACAATCTTCAGTTGGCAGAGCTCCTCCAGATAAGCCTGTCCCAGACCCTCGAGGAACAACTTTAATTCTATTTTTATTACAATATGAAAGTATTTTACTAACTTCTTTTGTGTTCTCAGGAAAAACAACAATTAGAGGTTTTTGTTTATATGCAGTTAAACCATCAGTTTCAAAAGCTCTTGTTTCATCTTCGCTATAAAGAATATTTTCTGATTTAATAATTTTTTTAAGTTCATTTGCAACTTCTTCCTTTTTGGAAATAAGTTTACGATCAATTTTTGGCATAGTTAGATTGCTCATAAAAAAGATATTACAACCTAAAAGCCTGATGGTCAAAAAACTTAGGTATACTTATCGAAGCATTTTATCTATTTTTTCAATTGCTTGGCTTATATTTTCTTTTGAAGCCGCAAAACTAAATCTTACATAATCTCCGCAAGTCTTGCCAAATGAAGTTCCTGGAACAATTGCGACGCCCGCTTCATGCAAACATTTCTTTGCAAATTCTTCACCATTCATTCCAGTGCCTATAACCTTAGGAAATGCATAAAAAGCACCTCCAGGTAAACTACATTCAACACCTGATAAATTATTAAGACCTTTGTGAATTAGCTTTCTTCTTTCATCAAACTCTTTCATCATTGCATGAATTGAGTCATCTGAACCATCTAATGCGGCTATTCCAGCAAATTGGGATGGAGCATTAACGCATGAAACGCTATTAATAAGAAGTTTATTTACATGTGGAACTAAATTTTCCGGCCATACACTCCAACCCATTCTCCATCCAGTCATAGCATAAGCTTTGCTCCATCCATCTAAAATTATTAATCTGTCTTGGAGATCAGGATAATTAAAAAATGTTGGCATTTCTTTGCCATCAAAAATTTGCCTACTATAAATTTCATCACTTAGGATTGCTACATGAGGATGTTTTTTAAGTCCTTCAGCCAATACATCAATTGAGGATTTTTCTACAAAACTTCCTGTTGGATTATTTGGGTTAATAACTATTAATAGTCTAGTTTTGTCTGTAATTAAAGATAAAATCTTTTCTGGGTTAAATTTTAAATCTTTATCTTCGGTAAGATCATAAGGAACTGCAGTAGATCCTGTATAATTAATCATAGACTCATAAATCGGAAACGCAGGTGTTGGGTGAATTATTTCTGCACCTGGTTCACCAAAACATAGTATTGCATAATACATAGTTGGTTTACCTCCGGGCATTATTAAAACTTTTTCTGCATCAACATATTTGTTATAAAGTTTTTTAATTTTTCTAGTAACCGCTTGCCTACATTCTAAAATACCATTTGACAATACATACCCGTGATGGCCATCATCTAATGCTTTTTTAGCCGCATCAACAATATGTTTTGGAGTTTTGAAATCTGGTTGGCCTAATCCCAAATAAATTATTGGTTTACCTGTGGCTTCTAATTTTTTTGCTTGAGCTAATACAGTAAAAGCAGTTTCAGTTCCAAGTCTTGCTAAATTTTTCGCTAATTTCATAATTATATAATTATCTATATTTTATTTTGCTTCTATTCAATTCTTTAATACTTTTACATCCCATTAATATCATATCTCTTTCTATTTCATTTTTCATTTTTTGCAAAAGTGTTGCCACACCTTTTTCTCCTCCTGCTGCTAGTGCAAATAAATATCCTTTTCCGAAGCAACAAGCTTTTGCTCCAAGTGCTAAAGCTTTTAAAATATGAGTTCCTCTTCTAACTCCCCCGTCAAGAATAACTTCTATCTTATCTCCAACTGCATCAACAATCTCTGAAAGTTGATCAAATGGTGCTCTCGATCCATCTAATTGTCTGCCTCCATGATTAGATATCATTATTGCAGTGCATCCTATATCAACCGCTTTCTTGGCATCTTCTACCGACATAACCCCCTTGAGCGCAAATGGTCCCCCCCATTTTTTTACACAATATTCTGCATCCTTCCAGCTCATTGAGGGATCAAATTGTTCGTTTATATAATCCATAACAGATTTTTCTATACTGCTGCCTTTTTCAGTCATATGATTAACATTAGATAATTGGAATTTTTCACCAAGGAAATAATTAAAAGTCCAATATGGATGAAGTGCAAAACTTAATAAACTTCCTAAAGTTAATTTAGGCGGTGTACTAAATCCCGTTCTATGATCTCTTTCTCTATTTCCAGCCACAACTGTATCGACAGTTAAACACATGCTATTAAAGCCAGCTTGTTTACATCTTTCGATTAAATTATCAGTCAATCCATTGTCTCTATGGATGTAAAGCTGAAATAGTTTAGGGCCATTAGTTAGTTTTCCTATTTCTTCAATACTAGTAGTTGCCATTGTTGAAGTACCAAACATCGTGCCCATTTTTTTAGCAGCCTTAGCTACACCTCTTTCTCCATGATGATGATAAAGACGATTCATAGAAGTAGGTGAAAGAAAAAGTGGAAAATCAATTTTTTGTCCTAAAATTGTAGTTGATAAATCTATATTACTCACATTATTTAATACATTTGGAATTAAATCACATTTGTTAAAAGCTTCAGTATTTCTTTTAAGTGTAATTTCATCATCTGACCCTCCATCTATATAATGAAAAATTGGCGAGGGTAATCTTTTTTTTGCTAATTTTCTGAAGTCTTCTACATTATAACAATCTATAAGATTCATTTTTAATCTTTATTTAAACTTATTTTTAGATAAATTAAAATTGTTTAAGAAAATTTATCATATAACTATTTGCTCCAGGATTTTTTTCTCCAAGACTAGCATTAGATATATGATTATAAGACATTCCAAATTCAGTGCTGCCTGGTAGATTTAAAGATAACTGAAGTTCAGTTTTAAATTCTAGCGCATGACCTAAATCTTTTCCATCCCCCGCATTATAATAGCCGGGAGCAAAGCTTGGCGTAATCGAAAGTAAACCAAAATCATACTCGGCTTGTGCTCCTGTATAAAGATAAACTGCACTATTTTCAGTTAAAAAACCTCCAGTTATAGGAGACAGTTTTCCTAAAAAACTTTCTCTAAACAAATAATCGTTTTGATGTTGAATACCAATTACCCCAGCCGCTTGTTTAGTATCACTGAAATCAAACATACCAGTAAATATATTTAATTCTGTATTTTTTGGTTTTTTTTCTTCACTATTTGCAAAAGAAAAACTTACCAATAAAATAAAAATAGATAAAATTATTTTTCTCATAAATTAAACATATATCCTTAAATTTAAAAAATAAATAGCTTTTGTTATTTTAAAAATAGAGATTAAAAGAAATATAATGCCTAATTAAGTTATAATCAGAGGGAGATTAAGATTATTTTTAAGTCTCTTAATTAGGCATTATCAACTAATTAAACTTAAATTTTGACTAACTTTTGGACGAATTTTGTTCAATTTGAGGCAAAAAAAAATTGCGTTAATTTGAGGTTTTAAAATAACTAGATCCTTTTTTGCCTTTAAAAATCTCTTCTACTAAAGGATGCTGAATTGGATCACCAGAATCATCATTAATTAAATTTTGTTCAGAAACATAAGCTTCGTATGTAATGTCATTATTTTCTGCTAACAAATGATAAAAAGGTTGATCTTTTTTAGGCCTTACGTCTTTTGGTATAGATTTATACCATTCTTCCGAATTGTTAAATTCAAAATCTACATCATAAATTACACCTCTAAAATTAAAGTGCTTATGCTTTACTACGTCTCCTATTGAAAATTTAGCTGTACTTTCTGCCATTTATAATTTGAGAATATTTAAATTTAAAAAAAAATCAATAGAAAAATATACCTTTAAAGCCACATATGTTAATAATTTCTAATGTATAGACCTATAATTAAAGCTATAGCTGATTTTGGTCCTCTTTTAATTTTCTTTGTAATATACTTTAAAAGTAATAATTTAATAGTTGCAATACCTCCATTCATAATAGCAACTCTTATATCCCTTGTAGTAATTTATCTTTTAGAAAAAAGAGTACCGATGGTACCATTGATGGGTGGAATAATAATAACTCTATTTGGTGGACTTACGATATATTTTGATAATAAAATTTTTTTTTACATGAAACCAACAATTATAAATCTTCTTTTTGCCGGAATATTATTTTTTGGTAAATATTTTACAAAAAAATCTTTACTAAAAATTTTTTTTCAAGCATCAATGAAATTAGAAAATGAAGGTTGGCAAAAACTAAATAGTCGTTGGATAGGATTTTTTATTTTTGTGGCTATTCTTAATGAAATTGTTTGGAGAACTCAATCAGAAGCTTTTTGGGTCAATTTTAAAGTATGGGGCTTATTACCAATTAGTTTTTTGTTTGCAGTTAGTCAAATTTCAATAATAAATAAATATAAATTAAAAGAGTAAAGAGAGTAATGAAGCATTTACAATTAGTTGTTAATAACCCAATAGAGAAAGAAGATTTTTTCTTCAATAAAAATGAACTTAAATCAATACTAAATTTATATGCTCAAATGGTCTCTGGTGGCGAATGGAAAGATTATGGATTAAGTATTTCAAAAAATGAGGTTAGTTTCAATGTATACAAAAGAACATCTGAAGTTCCAGCTTATAGAATAACAAAAAATTTAAAAATAAAAAATATAAATGAAAAATACCTAATTAAAGATAGTCAAAATAGAATAATTAATAAATCAGAAAATCTAGAAAACTTGATAAAAAAAATAATTTGGAAAAAATTGAAACTAGTAAATTAAGCTTATCTTCTTTGGCCAAATAATCTAAGCAACATAATAAACAAATTAATGAAATCTAAATAAAGTGTAAGAGCTCCCATTACAGCTTTTTTCCCCATTATCTCTCCAGAGTCACTTACTAAATACATATTTTTAATTTTTTGAGTATCATAAGCGGTCAATCCTACAAAAACTAAAACTCCAAGAATTGAAATTACATAATACATCATTGTAGATTTCATAAACATGTTAACTATTGATGCAATAATAATTCCAAATAAACCCATCATTAAAAAAGAGCCTAGCTTTGTTAGATCTCTTTTTGTTGTATATCCATAAATACTCATTGAAGCAAAAGTACCTGAGGTTATAAAAAATACTCGAGTTATGCTGGCGCCCGTATAAATTAGAAATATTGAAGACAATGAAGCTCCCATTAAAGCTGCAAAAACCCAGAAAGTTCCTTGTGCTTTAGCAGCACTCATTTTTTTTATTCCAAAACTCATATAAAAAACTACACCGAGTGGAGCCAACATAACTACCCACATTAATGAAGAATTATATAGTGCATTACCAAGACCAGTAAGTCCGGTAATAGAGCCATCGCCTGCCGTAATAACAGAAAATTTAAATAAAATTAACGAGATAAACCCAGTAATTAAAATACCTGAAGCCATATAATTATAAACTTTGAGCATATAGGCTCTAAGACCTTCATCAATTATATGTGTTTTTGCACTTGCGGTACTTGATTGAAGATTTTGTTTATTAAATTCCATGATGTATATATATTGTCATTTTAAGGCTTTTTCAAGTGATCTATAAAATTTATTGATATAAAAAAAATAAATGAACTTCAAAAAACTAGGAAACACAGATCTTAAAGTAAGTTCAATTTGTCTTGGCACTATGACTTGGGGTAATCAAAACACACAAGAAGAAGCGTTTAAACAAATGGACTATGCATTTGATCAAGGTATTAATTTTTTTGATACAGCTGAGCTTTACCCAGTTCCTATGGATGCCAAATATAGAGGTAGGACTAACCAGTTTATTGGAGAATGGTTTTTAAAAAAAAAAAAGAGAGATAAAATAATTTTAGCAGATAAAGTGGCAGGTGGATCGCCAATGAATTGGATGAGATCAATTGGGACAGAAAAAACTTCTTTAAGTAAAGAACAAATTGAATTTGCTATTGATAGAAGTTTGAAAGATTTAAAAACTGATTATATAGATTTATATCAAGTTCATTGGCCAGATAGACCTGCCGGACCATTTTCTGGAAAATTGGAATACGAACATAAAGATACTGGTAATTTTGTAGGCATTGAAGAAACTTTGGATGCTTTAAATAATTTAATTAAATTAGGAAAAGTAAAGTATATAGGTATATCAAATGAAACTGCCTGGGGCACAAGTCAATATTTGAAATTAGCAGAGCAAAAGAATTTTGCAAAAATTTCATCAATACAAAATGCTTATAATCTTTTAAATAGAGGCTTTGAAGTTGGGCTTTCAGAAATTGCAATAAGGGAGAAAGTTGGTTTGTTAGCTTATTCTCCATTAGCCTCTGGTTATTTATCTGGAAAGTATAGAAATGGTAATATGCCTAAAAACTCTAGAATGGACCTGTTTTATGATTTTTGGCCTAGATACAGAACAATGCATTCTGAAAAAACTATTGAAGAATACTGGAATTTAGCTAAAAAATTTAATTTAAATCTTGCTCAAATGGCAATCAAATTTTGTGAAATCCAACCATTTGTGACCTCAGCAATAATTGGGGCAACCACTATGGATCAGTTGAAAACTAATATAGATAGTGTAAATATTAATTTAGATAAAGAAATTATTAAACAAATAGGTGGAATTCACAAAAAATATCCAAACCCATGTCCATAAAAAAAACTTTTTTAATAATTATATTTTCTTTTATCTTTAGCGCCGCAAATGCCGAAGAAGATTTAAAAAGTTTGGGTAAATTTAAAGACTGGCAAAGCTTTGTTTTATTAAAAGAAGGAGTTAAAACTTGTTTTGCACAATCAGTACCTGTTGTAAAAGCACCAAAAAAATTAAAAAGGGATCCTTCTAGGTTATTCGTAAGTTTTAGACCAGCTGAAAATATTAAAAATGAAATTAGCGTAACTAATGGATATGAATTTAAATTAAAAGCTCCAGTTGCTGCAAAATCAGGTAAAAAATCGTATGACCTTTATTCTAAAGGACGATTTGCTTGGGTAGTTGATGATGAAGATGAAAAAAAATTAATTTCAACCATGAGAAAAGCATCAAGACTTATGATTATTGGAAATTCTGAAAAGGGAACGCAGACAACAGATCACTACTCAATGATGGGCTTTACAAAAGCTTACAACACTGCAAAAAAAAGTTGTAGTTAAAAAATAATTAATGAAAAAAAATAGAAAGATTGTACTAGCCTACTCAGGAGGTTTGGACACCTCTATAATACTTAAATGGCTTCAGGAAAACTATAATGCTGAAGTTATTGCTTATACCGCTGATATTGGACAAAAAATTAACAGAAAAAAAATTATTAAAAATGCAAAAGCACTTGGTGTAAAAAAAATCATTATTGAAAATTTAAAAGATTTATTTGTTAAAGAGTATGTCTATCCAATGATAAGGGGGCATGCAATTTATGAAGGTGTTTATTTGTTGGGAACTTCTATAGCAAGACCTCTAATAGCAAAAAGACAGATTGCGATTGCAAAAAAATTTAAAGCTTATGCTGTATCACATGGCTCCACAGGTAAAGGAAATGATCAAGTAAGATTTGAGCTTGGCTATTATTATTTTGGACCAAAAATTAAAATTGTTGCTCCGTGGAGAATTTGGAAATTAAATTCAAGATCA